>CEOQ01127283.1_pt1 | contig 98549 bp, 74 predicted proteins | sample 361351 | NCBI WGS metagenome assembly CEOQ01 (sample SAMEA2619907, study PRJEB7988) | marine metagenome | biome: marine biome (ENVO:00000447); feature: deep chlorophyll maximum layer (ENVO:xxxxxxxx); material: "saline water (ENVO:00002010), including plankton (ENVO:xxxxxxxx)" | depth 60 m | reverse complement strand
CCTGTCTGCTGCAGGAGAAATCAGTCGCCTCGCTGTAGGTGATCCACAGGCTCCGATTGGATCCAGGACCTATACCAATTCTGGGTATGTAACTCAATGGGATAGAGTTGAAGGGGCTCCAAGAGGGACTCGTGGTGGCATCTCCGTTATGCATAATTTCCTGGCAGACGGTGAGTATGTTTTCAAGTTAGCATTCGAACATACAACTACTGGAGGATTTTATGGGCGGACCAGTCCTCCCGAACAAATAGAATTGTCCATTGATGGTGAACGAATGGCTCTTTTGGAAGTGGATAAGTGGATGCATACTCAGGATCCGAATGGTGTAAATATGGAGACGGAACCCATTTATGTTCCATCTGGTCCACATCGTGTTTCTGCTGCCTTCCTCAAGAGATCAGAAACACTGATGGAAGACTTGGTCTCCCCTCACGAGTGGTCTCTTTCTGATAGGCAAATTGGGGTGGGCGGCTACGGTGTTACAGCCATAGCTCACTTGAAGGATCTTGGTATTTATGGTCCATATGGCTCAACAGGTGTATCCGACTCTCCTAGTCGTAGAGCGATTTTTACATGCAGGCCTGTTTCTTCGGAAGAAGCAAGGCCATGTGCTAGGGAAATAGTTTCCAGATTGGCGGACAAGGGTTTCAGGAGACCAGTTAGTGAAGAGGATGTAGACGCCCTGATGTCATTTTACGAGATGGGTGGTGAAGAAGGAGGATTCGAAGGTGGAATCAGAGTTGCGTTACAGGCTATTCTAGCAAGTCCAGAGTTCGTTTTCCGATTTGAAACTCCTAGAGATGAAATTAGACCAGGTGAAAGTTACCAAATCAGTGACAGGGCTTTAGCTTCCAGGCTGTCATTTTTCTTGTGGGGATCTCCGCCCGATGAAATTCTTGTTCACAGAGCAGAAATGGGCGAATTATCTCAGCCTGAAGTTTTGGAAGCTGAGGTATTGAGAATGCTGTCGGATCCCAAAGCAGCTTCTCTAGGGTCCAGATTTGCAAACCAGTGGCTAAGATTGGAAGACCTCGACAAGGTGCATCCTGACAGACTGATCTATCCAGATTTCTACGAGCAGTTGGCGGATGGCATGATAAAGGAAACAGAGCTTTTCTTTAATAGTTTGGTGCAGGAGGACCGGAGTGTGCTGGACCTCTTTACCGCTGACTATACGTATGTGAATGAACGGCTAGCTAGGCATTATGGTATTCCGGGGGTGGCGGGGGATTATTTTCGGAGAGCGGACTATATTGACGATACAAGAAAGGGAATCTTAGGACACGGAAGTATCCTGACATTAACCTCTCATGCAAACAGGACCTCTCCAGTACTTCGAGGGAAGTGGGTGATGGAGGTTCTTTTGGGAACGCCGCCGCCACCACCACCACCAGGAGTACCAGATCTGGATGAAACGGAGACGGTTTCTGACGGACGTATGTTGACGACTCGGGAACGGATGGAGATGCACCGAACTAATCCAGTATGTAACTCTTGCCATAGCTTCATGGATCCAATCGGACTTTCCCTGGATAATTTTGACGTGACTGGTAGGTGGCGTACTAGAGAGAATGGTATCCCTTTGGATACGCAGGGTGAACTCTATGATGGAACTCCAGTGACGAGTCCCGATGATCTTTTGAAAGCACTTATGAACCGTCCGATTCCATTAATACGCACATTTACAGAGAATTTGATGGCCTATGCATTAGGACGCAGAGTGGAGTATTATGATAAACCGACGGTTCGTGCGATCACGAAACAAGCCGAAGCGGACGGTTACAAGATATCATCCTTTATTATGGGTGTAGTAAATAGTCCGGCGTTCCAGATGAGCCGGGCGGAAATGACGGTAGAAGATCAAAGTGAATCTAATTGAATTGTCCCTCACTAATTGGGGGCATACGGAGGTAATCAGGTAATGGACTTTATTACTGGGAAACACATTTCTCGTCGTGCAGCACTTCGTGGCATGGGTGCCACTGTAGCGTTACCGTTTTTGGATGCGATGGTTCCTGCTGGGAAAATGCTGTCGAGTGTAGGTGGTCTATCCTCGTCTTTAGATACTACGCGTTTAGTTGCCATTGAAATGGTTCATGGGGCAGCTGGCAGTAACGAGTATGGGGAATCGATCAATCTGTGGTCACCAGCGGATGCGGGTAATGATTTTGATCTAACTCCCACGTCACTGCTTTCCTTAGAGCCGTACCGTGATTATCTGACCATCATCAGTAATACCGATGTTGAACCAGCTGAAGCGACGACACCGCCCGAGATCGGAGGTGACCATTTTCGCTCCAGTGCTGTCTTCCTTACGCAAGAACATCCGAAACAGACGGAAGGTTCAGACGTTTTCGTAGGAACATCCTTAGACCAGTTATATGCTCAGAGGTTTGGTCAGGACACTCCGATTCCATCCATGCAGCTTTGTATCGAAAACATCAATCAGTCTGGCGGGTGTGCTTATGGGTATACATGCGTCTACACAGATTCTATCAGCTGGGCCTCTCCGACCGAACCTCTTCCAGTGATTCGAGATCCTAGAGTCGTTTTCGAACAGCTGTTCGGGGCCGGTGGGACAGCGGAGGAACGAGCACTGCGCAGACGCACTGACAGCAGTATTCTCGATTGGATTACGGGAAGGGTGGGGAAATTGAAAAGAGAGCTCGGCGCTGCAGACCAACAGAAATTGGAGCGCTACCTTGAGGATGTACGTGAGATTGAACGGCGGATCTCACTTGTTGAAGCTAGAAATAGCAGCGGTGAATCCAGAGAACTTCCAGAGGCTCCGGCAGGGGTTCCAGATTCGTTCTCTGAACATGCTAAATTGATGTTCGACCTGCAGCTATTAGCTTTTGAATCTGACGTTACAAAGGTATTCTCTTTCAAAATGGGAAGAGATTCTTCAGCGAGAGTCTTTCCTGAGAGTGGTTCAGACAAGCCATTCCATCCCGCGTCTCACCATGGTGGAAATGAAGAATCAGTGAGAGAATTTGCAAAAATTAATAGCTATCACGTAAGTATGATTCCGTATTTCCTTGAAAAGTTGCAGAACACGATAGAAGGAGATGCGAGCTTACTTGACAAGACCATGCTGATCTATGGCTCTCCGATGGGAGATCCGAACCTGCATAATCATAAGCGTTGTCCTTTATTTGTTGCTGGTGGTGCAAACGGGGCACTTGCTGGCAATACCCATATTTTTGCAGACGACAAGACCCCCATGGCAAACGCCATGTTAACCTTGCTACAAAAATTAGGGTTAAATGACATGGAATCATTTGGAAATAGTACAGGACCGTTGTCATTGAACATTTGAGAAGTATAAAGCACTGAACCAAAAATCGGGTTCGGGATAGGAAACATACTTGGATAGGGTTTTTTATATGGCGAATTCCTTAGGTGACAAAATCTCACTAGTGACTCTTCTGCTGATTCTTTTCACAGGAAGCATCGTGCCAGCCGACTCTCCGATAGCTGATGCGGCTATGAGGAACGATAGTGATGCGGTGTACAACCTGTTACAGCAGGGCGAAGACGTAAATGCCGCGCAGGGGGACGGAATGACGGCTCTTCACTGGGCAGCAGAAAATGGTGATTTGACAATGGTTGAAGTGCTGCTATCTGCAGGTGCAAACTTCAACAGCACAACTCGTTTAGGAAGTTATGCTCCATTGCATTTAGCCAGTAAGATGGGGCACGGGGAAGTGATCAGGACTCTCCTAGGAAATGGTCAGGATCCGAATATCGCAGCCATAAGTGGTATGACTCCTCTTCATTATGCAGCAGCTTCTGGGTCTGCTGATGCCGTGGATGTCCTAGTGGGTTACGGTGCACAAATCAACGCGAGAGAAGATGACGGCAAGCAAACCCCATTAATGTTTGCGGCTGCTCTAAACAGAACTCGAGTGGTGGAAGTTTTGACCCAGCATGGGGCTGATCTAGAGGCATTCAGTAAAGTCGTCGACATGAGGGTCCGAGGTAAAATGGATCGTGTGGCGGGAGATCGCAGAAATGAAGTCATTTCTGCTTTCCGACAACAGACGGCTGGAGGCGACCCAAGCTGGAGACCAAATACTGGTCAGGTACAGGCAGCAGTTAAGGCGGCTAATGCAGTGCTTGAACAGGGACCAGAAGCTTTCGCTGAAGCGGAGGAAGGTGAACTGCTAGATGGTGCAGTAGCCGCTGGGGTTTCATCCTTTGAGGATTTGGTCGGTGGGTATGGAGGTTTTACGGCGCTTGTTCACGCGGTTCGAGAAGGACATTTAGAATCAGCTCAAGCATTGTTGGATGCAGGCGCTAATATCAATGCGGTTACTAAAGGAGACAGTAGCAGTCCACTGCTAATGGCTATGATCAACGGACATTTTGATCTGGGATTGTTTTTAGTGAGTCAGGGGGCCGATGTGAATTTGGCGAGCGTTGCTGGTACCACACCTCTCTACGCTGTGCTTAATGTCCACTGGGCTCCCAAGGCAAGGTATCCGCAGCCTGGAGCGCAGAAGCAGCAGAATTCGGATTATCTCGAGACCATGGAAACTCTTTTGAAAGAAGGGGCCAATCCGAATGTTCGCCTAAAAAAACATATATGGTACATGGGGTATACCTTTGATCAACTAAGAGTCAATACTACGGGTGCGACTCCTTTTTGGAGAGCTGCATACGGGACTGATGTCAGTGCGATGAAATTGTTGGTCTCGTATGGGGCCGACTCGGGTTTGGCCACAATGAAAGTTCCAGGAAGACGCAGAGGCCCGGTCAGGGAAGATTTGTCTGGTCTAGCTCCATTGGCTGACGGTGATCCAGCGGTTTATCCAATTCACGCTGCGTCGGGGGTGGGATACGGAGAAAGCTTCGCAGGTCAGGCGCATCGCCATGTACCCGATGGTTGGATGCCTTCCATTAGGTATTTGGTCGAGGAGCTTGGTGCTGACGTTAATGCCAGGGATGCAAATGGTTTTTCTCCAGTACACCATGCGGCGGCCAGGGGAGACAATGAGTTAATTTTGTACCTGGTTGAAAAGGGTGCAGATGTGACCCTGGTAGGACGGAGTGGCCAGACAACCGTAGATATGGCGAATGGACCATTCCAGAGAATTCAACCATTTCCAGAAACGATAGCTCTTTTAGAAGGAATGGGTGCTGTTAATAATCACAACTGTGTTTCTTGCTGAACCGCTGAAAGTTAATAGTAGGTGTCTGTAGGCTAAGCGAGCCCATATTCTCTATAGGATTGTAGAAGTTCTTTGAGGAAACTGATTTTACCTTGATCCTGACCCTCCGTCCTCTAGGTGTTTACAGGTTATCACCAGACTTTTTTGATCTCCATAAGCTGATGCTGGCGAAAGTTATGCCGGAAGCTGCCAGTGCGAGTAGATGAGGTTGTAGCAATATGTTACTGGCGGTTGTTGGTATCAGGAATTGAACTGACAGGAAGACAGCAATGCCTAGTGCTACTGCAGATGAAGCCTCTAAGCTTCTCGGGTGCGGTGAAAAGAGACCTCCGATCACAGGTATGAATACGCAAATAGCTATCAGGGAATAGAAAATCGTTAGAGCGCCTATTATAGATGGGAGTACGAGAGCTAACAACACAGAGAGGATCGCACCTGAAAAAGCAGCCCATCTGGCGATCTTCAGTAATTCACGATCACTCGCATCGGGTTGTAAGTGTCTTTGGTAGAGGTCCTTGGACAGGGAAGTAGCCAGCATGTATAGAATTGCGTCCGCTGAGCTGATTTCAGCTGAAAATATCGCAGCCAGTCCTAGGGCACCTATAATGGAGGGAAGTCCAGAATCTAATACCAACAACAAAGCATCTTCGTTGTCTGTGAGGGACGGGTTATAGCTGTGAGCGATCATCCCCAGAAGAGTCGGAACGATTGCAAAGATGAGAAGACTTATTGCGGTTGCAGTTAGCCCTATACGAACGGCTCTCTCATCTAATGCCCCGTATATTTTCTGTATGATGCCAGGTGATACGATAAAATTGGGTGCTAGTATAGCGAGTAGTAACCAACCCGACTGACCTCCTTCCCAGAAATTGAGATAGTCTGGTTTGGATGGGAGGGACATGGCGACTGTTTGCCATCCTCCGGCAGAAGCTAAAGACCAGGGTACTATTATGATAAATCCAACCATTAAGACTATTAGATGTATCATGTTGACCCATGCTGTGCTAAGCAAACCTCCACCTACGAAATAAAGAGAAATAATGACAGCGCTCATGAAGACGCTTACTTCATAGGATGTCCCTATTAGAAAGCCTAGGATTTTTGCCATCGCGATTAATTGGGCTGCAAGTAGAGCTGGTGTGCTTATCCAGATTATACTGGTTATAGAAGCTCTCACTCCTGACCCATATCGGACTTGGAGATAGTCTCCGAGAGTATAAAGACCCAAATCGCTGGCTATTCTCCAGATTTTGGGCCCAACCCAGAATGCCAAGAAGAAGGTGCCGATCGCAGCCGATCCGACCCACCACCAAGAAGCAAGCCCATCTCTGTAGCCAAGTCCAGTAGCTCCGATGGTGCTTCCAGCTCCAATATTAGCAGCTAGTACAGTTGAAAAAATCAGTGCTGGTCCCAGGCGCCTATTTGCCACAAAAAAGGCGGCACCACTGTCTACTTTTCTGCCGACCCAAATACCCAGTCCGATAAACGCCGTACAGTAAATCATGAACACGACAAAATTCAGAGTCATAGCACCGAACCAGCCATCAGGATGAGACCTTTTCTATAATTACAAATCTTAGCACCGCTAGCATGTTCCGCTGTACTTCAGCTTGGTTAAGTAGTTTCAGAAAGATCAGTCTTTCTATTTTTTGAAGGCAAGTGACCACAAAAGGTATTTCAGGGATTGATATGCTACATCCACAAGGAGTCTAGCGTCAAATATTTTTGTTGCTTGGAGTTCTGGAAAGAGCTCCTAAATAGCTATCGGTAATTACCAAAGTGTAGTTCCAGACCCCAATCTTCTCCCTTGAGAAAAGTTTGAACTGCTTGCAGGTCATCTTTAGACGTACTAATGACTCTGAGTTGATCGCCCTGTATTTGCACTTGAACTTTCTTTAGTCCACAGCCCTTAACCGCCTTAACCATTTTTTTTGCGATTTCTTGATCAATGCTTTGTTTTATATAAATAGTCTGCCTCGCTCGGCCCAGGGAGGCCATTTCTACATTCTGTAGGTCCAAATTCTTTAGGGGAACCTTCCTTTTAGCCATTTTTTCTCTAAGTATTTGCACAACCTGTGTCATGCGGTATTCATCATCGGCTTCTAAAAGAAGTTTTGAAGAATCTCTATCGAACTCTATCGAACAGTCAGTTCCTTTGAAATCGTATCGAGTCAGTATTTCTTTGGTTGCTTGGTTAACCGCGTTGTCGACTTCCTGTAGGTCGACTCCAGTTGAAACATCGAAAGAATTTTTTGAAGCCATAGTAGTTTTTTGATGGTTTTAGGGGATCAAGAAATACAAGTGATGTGTATAAATGAATTCAGTGGTAATTACCGTGGTAAGGTAATAGATTGTATCTATTCAGCACAGCGAAACTATTGAACCACCCTGAGTTAAAGTGGTCAGAGGTCTGAAGGATTGTTAAATGGAGAGGTCAGAAATGGACGTCATTGAACTGCTGGCACCTATGCGAACTTTACCTGGTAAGAAAGTGACTACTGGGTTGCCAGATGAGGTTGTGAGGAGTTTTGCTGAAACCGATAGCGCTCTGACCAAGGCAATTGTCAGTGCTTCTGAAAAATTCCAAGAGTTGCTGGTGGATTTTCCAGATATAGTGGATTTGGATGAGCTTGATCAAGTTGGAGTAATCCAAGATGGATGGGTAAATTTTTATGCGGAAGATACGGTTTGTCCATACGTATCACTGGCCGCGAATGGACCGTGGGTAATTACTACAAAAGGGGCAGTTCTACACGACAGTGGTGGTTATGGAATGTTAGGTTTCGGACACATTCCAGAGCAAGTAATCAAAGCGATGAGCCGTCCTCAGGTCATGAGTAACGTAATGACCGCTAGTTTCAGTCAACTGCGTTTGGTGAATGCATTGCAGAGAGAAGTGGGAAGGAATCGCTCTGGAGGGTGTCCTTTCACCCATTTCATAGCTGTTAACTCTGGTTCGGAGTCTGTTTCGGTGGCTACTCGTATTTCAGACGTGAATGCCAAGATTATGACGCAGCCAGGAAGTCGACATGCAGGGAAAACGGTCAAGAAACTTTCCCTGACCACTGGATTTCATGGGAGGACGGGGAGGCCAGCGCAGTTTTCGCACTCGACTCATGAGAGCTATAAGAAATATTTAAAGAGTTTTGAGGACAGTGATGACTTAATCACTGTCGACCCGAACGACATAGAGCATCTGAATCAGATTTTTGCAGACGCTGACGAACAGGGAATTTTCATCGAAGCTGTTTTTATGGAGCCGGTCATGGGTGAAGGCAACCCAGGACTGCAAATTTCACCTGAGTTTTATTCTGCAGCCCATGCTTTGTCTAGTGAACATGGGTCTGTTTTTCTCATAGACTCAATTCAAGCTGGGATTCGAGCTACAGGCAACCTCTCAATCGTTGATTATCCTGGGTTTGAAGATCTGCCCGCACCAGATATGGAGACTTATTCGAAGGCCTTGAACGCTGGTCAGTATCCTATGTCTATCCTGGCGATGAACAAGAGAGCCGCAGGACTGTATAGGAAAGGAATCTATGGTAATACAATGACCACCACTCCTCGGGCAATGGATGTAGGTACTGCTGTTTTAGAGATGATAACTGACGATATCAGAGAAAATATCGTGCAGAGGGGAGAGGAATTTAAAAACAAGCTAGAAGATTTGGCAGGTGATTTTGATGGTGAAATTACCAATATACAAGTTACGGGTTTGTTGTTCTCTTGTGAGCTAAATTCATCATACAAGGCCTATGGTGTGGATAGCCTTGAAGAGTATATGCGTATGAATGGAATTGGGGTGATTCACGGAGGTGAAAATTCATTACGGTTCACTCCTCATTTCAATATCAGTTCCAAAGAAGTGGATCTAGTGGTGGGTCAAATCAGGGACGCTGTTGTTAATGGTCCTAGAGTTGAGGTTTTTGAGGAGGCTTTGATTAGCTGAACTGGGAGCGTTGTCCAGTTGGAATGTGCCACCGTCGAACTGGCCTACTGGAACTAGTTAAGAGCTAAGCTGTGAAACTCGCAATAGAACCTTCTGCTGGTGCCCTCTGACTTATTGTGGTTGCTCAGGAACTCAGTTGGATGCATCATGTCCTTTCCTAGTTGTTTTTTTGTCGAGTTTCGGATTCAGGGGACAAAGCATGAAGCATTATGCGATGATTATCTGTTTGTTGGTTCTATGCAGGACGTTGGGTGCTCAAGAGAATCAAGCAAGTGTAGTTACTTCGGAAGACTATGCTCGAGCGGAAAGCTTTTTAGCACAACACACAAACCCTTTGGTTTTTGGTGCAACTGTAAGTGCTCGTTGGCTCGATGATGGTCGCTTCTGGTTTCAGTCAAATGGTTCAGATGGCGCAACCTACTTTCTAGTAAATCCAAAAGAACGCACTCGAACTCCTGCATTCGATCAAGAACGACTGGCAACCGTCCTTACTGGAATAGTGGGTAGGACTGTCGAACCTTCAGAAATACCAGTGGAAGACCTCTGGATAGAAGAGCAGACACTTTTAGCTATAGTTGGAGGTCAAAGGGAATTACTTTGTGATCTCAGTAGGTATACTTGCAGGTTTTTTGATCTGGAAATGAGTCAAATTTCTAGGGATGAAGTGATCTCGCCAGATGGAAAAAGCGTCGTTTTCATCCGAGATCATAACTTGTGGCTGAGAAGCCTAGAGTCAGGTGAAGAATCGGCCTTGACGACAGACGGTCATGAAGATTTTGGTTATGGTACGGATAATGCTGGTTGGACACGTAGCAATCGTCCTATTGTCAAATGGTCACCAGACTCCAGGAAGATCGCGACGTTTCGTCATGATTCCAGAGGGGTTGGAATGATGTATCTGGTTAATACAAAAGTTGGCCATCAGGAATTGGACGCATGGCGATATCCTCTGCCAGAAGATTCAGTAATATTTAGAATTTCTAGAGTAATTGTGGATCTTGATCGTCCTTCCGAAGACAGATTGGTTCGTATACAGATGCCCCCCGATCAGCATCGAAGTACCTGCAGTGACCATATTAGATGTGGTTCGGGTTTCGGAGATGTAGAGTGGAGTGAAGATAGTGAACACATTGCTTTCGTTTCAAGCACCAGGGATCACAAGACTGCAACTGTGAGAATTGCGGATGCATCTAATGGTAGTGTGAGAACTCTTTTTGACGAGGTGGAGGAGACTTTTTATGAATCCAATGGGTGGGCTTATCTATCGTCGTCAAATGAAATATTGTGGTTCAGCCAGAGAGATGATTGGGGTCATCTGTATCTTTACGATACTGATTCGGGGGATTTGAAAAGGCAGGTCACCCAGGGGTCATGGAACGTTCAACAAATTCTTGATATTAACCAAGAAGATAGAACGATCACTTTTGTTGGGGCGGGTCGTGAGGCTGGAGATCCCTATTTTGAATATGTTTACAGTGTAGATATTGATGGCGGTGAGGTTCTTCTGCTCACTCCAGATAGTGCCAACCACACGGTCACTCTTTCTCCAGATGGCGACTTTCTCCTTGATACTTATTCGACTCCCACAGTCGCCCCGATCACAGAACTGCGTTCAAGGGATGGGGGAGCACTCGTTATGACTGTCGAACAGTCGGATATTTCCAATCTAGTCGCTTCTGGTTGGAAACCGCCGATGCCTTTCACCGTGAAGGCCAGGGATGGAGAGACGAATCTATACGGCCTGCTTTTTCGGCCGATCGATTTCGATCCTAATCTTTCCTATCCCATCATCAATTATCTCTATCCTGGCCCTCAAAGTGGTAGTGTAGGAAGTCGCAGTTTTAGGCCATCTCACAGAGATTTGCAGTCAATAGCAGAACTTGGTTTTGTAGTAGTAGAACTGGATGCGATGGGAACCCCAGGGCGTTCTAAGACTTTTCACGAAGCATATTATGGGAATATGGGAGACAATGGGCTTCCCGATCAAATTGCTGGGATCAAACAACTTGCAGATCGCCATTCCTGGATGGACATCGAAAGAGTTGGCATATTTGGTCATTCAGGTGGCGGATTTGCATCTACAGCAGGAATTCTACGATATCCTGAGTTTTATAAAGTCGCTGTCTCACAAGCTGGGAATCACGATCAACGCAACTATGAAGATGACTGGGGTGAGAAATGGCAAGGGCTTCTTGTGGAGTATCCAGATGGGACTACTAGTTATGATAACCAGGCCAATCACCTGTTGGCCAAGAACCTGCAGGGGAGACTGTTAATTGCTCATGGGACCTTGGATTCCAATGTTCCACCTTCCAACACTATGCTAGTGGTAAATGCTCTGATAGCAGAGAATAAAGATTTCGACTTGATCATGATGCCGAATCGGGGTCATGGATTTGGTAATGAACCCTATATGATGCGCAGACGTTGGGATTATTTTGTGAGATACCTCAAAGAGGCTGAACCACCCAAGGAATACCAATTTGGAGCAAGAAGAGGATCGGATCGTTAATGTATCAATTTGGAAATGGGATTAGTTGTAAAGGGAGAGATTCATGCCTCTGACAACACCATTTCATTCACGGCTGGAAGAAATCAATCAGACTAAAATATGGAAAAATTGGTCTGGCTATTTGACGGCTCCCCAGTATCAGTATTCTTTGAGCAGTGAGTACTATTCTGTTCGAAATTCAGTGTCCTTGCTCGACACCTCCCCTCTCTTCAAGTACAGGTTTGTAGGAACAGATGCCAGGACCCTGCTAGAGCTTATTTTATTGCGTGATGTGGGACAGTGTGAGTTAGGAAGGGCTCAGTATACCTGTTGGTGCGATGAACGTGGATTCGTCCTTCAGGATGGTTTGGTGATGCAGGTTAATCCTGGCGAATATTTGCTTACAGCAGCCGAGCCCACACTACGTTACTTTCGTAAAGTGACTAAGGAAAAGGGTCTTACAGCGGTAAGAGTTGAGGACATTTCATCAGAGTTTGGCATTTTGTCACTTCAGGGACCTGAGGCATTTAATGTAATCACCCAATTAAGCGAAAATGCAGGATCCTTGAGTTATTTCGGTGTGATGAAAACCGAAATAGCTGGGCGTGAAGTGACAATTTCTCGCACGGGTTACACGGGCGATTTGGGTTTCGAAATATGGGTGAATTCAGGTGATAGTATTCTGGTATGGGACGCTATTATTAGTGTGGGTAAAGACTATAATATTACCCCGATAGGCACGACGGCACTAAAAATGGTTAGAGTTGAAGCCGGCTTGCTTCTAATGGGAACGGATTTTCACACTTCACGGTTTGCTTGGGTTGACGCTCAGCGCGAAACACCCATTGAATTAGGATGGGAGTGGATGCTGAGGGACTTGGAACAAGATGACCGTAATTTCATCGGAAGAAGTGCGTTAGAAACAGAACTGGAGACACAGGCTAGTCGCTGGAAAACTGTTGGGATTAAAGTGGATTGGAACGAGTATGAGTCTGCTTATACAGAAGCAGGAGTATTGCCTCCGCACCATGAAGTTTATTCAGAGTCCACAATGAGCATATATCGCAGAGGTGAGAAGGAGTGGGATTATGCGGGCTATGCCAGCAGTTTTTTGTTTTCATCGCTCTTAAAGAAGCCCATTGCAATCGCAAAATTGCCAATTGATCTCGTGGGTCTGGGATCAGAAGTTGATCTAGAAATTCCTGTCATACGTCAACCTAGACATGTCCTGGCTAGGGTGGACAGAATGCCGTTTTTCGACCCTTCCAGAAAGAAGGCATTGATGGGGGAGGTGCATGGTGATGAGTAGAGTTAAGTCTTACGATGCCATCGTTGTGGGTGGAGGTCATAATGGCCTAGTCAACGCTGCCTATTTAGCAAAGGCGGGCCTGAAAACAATCGTGCTCGAGCGTCGACACATCGTTGGCGGTGCGGCGATTACTGAAGAACTCTTACCTGGTTTCAAATTTACTACTTTTTCCTATGCTATAAGTCTTTTACGACCAGAAATTGTCCAGGACTTAGATTTGGTCAGGCATGGTTTCATGGTACTTCCAATGATCAATACTTTTCAACCAGGTCGCAATGGAGAGTATCTGCTTTTGGGAGCTGATTCTGATGCCAACTACCATGAGATCGCGAGGCACTCCATTGAAGATGCAGAGGCAGCTAAGGACCTGAACCATTTGATCAGTAGGATGGCTCGAGCAATAAAACCATGGATGGATAGGATACCTCCAAATCGTTTGAGTTCCAATCCCGCTGAAGTGGCGGCTCTCAGGGAGCTGGAATCATATATGGACCAACTCGATCCTGAGGTACGTGGCTTGATAGAGAAATGTGCGAATGGAAGTATTGCTGAGATACTGGATGAGTATTTTGAAACAGACCTAATAAAAGCTATGTATGCATCAAGTGGAATCATCGGCAGTAGGTGCGGGCCTCGAGATCAAGAGTCTGGTTTAGTATGGCTTTTCCATAAATTAGGTGAATATGACGGAGAGCCTGGAGGTTGGGGATTTCACAAGGGTGGTAACGGGGGATTTACTCAGGCGTTAGCTCGATCAGTAGAAAGTTTTGGTGGAGAGGTTAGAACTGGTGCTGGCGTTGATAAAGTCCTCTATGAAGAAGGGAAGGTTCTTGGGGTTTCTCTTGAAGACGGGTCTGAATTAGAGGCTGGTTTGGTGGTGAGTGCACTGGACCCGAGGCAGACTTTCACTCGACTGGTAGCTCCAGACGATCTACCCGAGGATTTAGTGGCTTGTATCAGAAATCTTAAATTCCAAGGTACTGCTGCTAAAGTAAATTTCGCTCTCGATTCTGTTCCTGTATTTCCAGGTTTGGAAGGCCGTGAGGATATCTATAAAGGGTTTACAAATATTGGCCCGTCAATCGATTATCTGCAGCAGGCTTTTGCTGATTGCGAGGAAGGAACATACAGTCGGAGGCCGTTTCTAGATTGTTGTATACAGTCTACCATCGATCACGAAATGTCGGCTCCTGGAAAGCATATCATGTCCTGTTTCGTCATGTATGCACCCTACCATTTGAATCAAACCAATTGGGATATTGAAAGGGAGAACCTGGCCGATACGGTCGAGGAAACTTTGACAGAATTTTTCCCGGGTTTTAGCGACTTGGTTTTGCATCGAGAAGTAGTGACGCCTCAAGATATTGAAGATCTCATTGGTTTAAGTGAGGGCAATATTTTTGCTGGCGAACTCTTTAAATCGCAGCTTTTTCTGGATAGGCCAGCTCCAGGATGGAATCAATATAGAACGCCTATAGAAGGATATTATCAGTGTGGGTCTGGGACTCATCCTGGCGGATGTGTTTCTGGGGGTCCGGGCAGGTTGGCCGCCCAACAGGTGCTAGCTGATAGGGGTCTAATTTCTGAGAAACCGCCAGCTTGAAACGCAGTTAATTACTTCGAGCAGCACCCAAACCAGAACCGTATTTCTCGATCTCGATGACTTTGACAATAGATTGGCTACCAGTGTCAATGACTACAACTGTGCCAATACTGGAATTGTCGCCCAAATCGTAACGTGACTGGTATCCTTGCATGTGGGCCCTGGAGGAGCCACCCATTTGCATTGCTGGTGTTTCAAGATTGCGGTTAGATATATAAACGTATCGACCGTCAGGAGATACGGCTGAACCATGGGGTTGAGACAGGCCATTCCCTGTAATTGTTTTTGCTAATGTGCGACTGTCCGTATCTATCACACTCACCGTATTTGCTCCGTTGTTTCCAGCATAGATCCAACGTCCATCTGGAGTGAAAGATGGGTGCCATGGAGCAGCATCGGTCAACACAGTGTCACTGGGGTTAGAAGTGACACCTTCATTTAGATCGAAAAGGAAAATGGAGGAGCTGAGTTCTGTAGTTCCTGCCATCCTTTGCCCATCTGGGGATATCGAGAATTGAACTAGGGTATGCATCCTATTTCCATCTAAAGTGGTCAATTCAATACTTTCATCCTCTGGGTATAGAGTAGCAATCTGGTTTACTGCTAGGCTCGCTGTATATACGGCCCCACTCTTAGGCTCCACAGCTAGAGCGTGTGGCCGCGGAAAAAAGACTCCCATCTCCTCAAATTCCATAGTATTGCGATCGATCACTCCAATGGTTTGCGGAGGCGAGACAGCAGCCATGGATCTTCCAGCGTAAAGTTTGTCACTGTTTGGATCCAAAGCTAGGAGGCCAGGTCGTTCGAAATTCAACCTACCAATCAAGTTGTTTGATCGGTTGAATTTAATAATCGTGTTATCACCGATAAGTGACACATACCAGTATGATCCATCTGGTTCAACTGCGATATGATGAGGTTGAGAATTTTCTGAAAATCCTAATTCCTTTAGGTCTACTGTTCTTATCACTACATTGGTTTCCATATCGATTACAGAGATGAGTGCGTCTCCTTGGTTAGCTACGTAGAGCAGTTTTTTGGCATCAGCAAAAGCTACGGCGCCTTCTGGGGAAGTAGCACCTTCAGCGATCCAATTACTGAGAACAGAAGTTTCTTCATCTGTTAAAACAGGCTCTCCAAGTTCTAGGGGGTGTGGCCCGCCCACCAGCTTAGTAGTGATTTCATAGGCCAAGGATCTCGCGGCGTCGAATGGAATGACAGCTTCCCCATGATCAGAACCACTCAGAATATGTTTCCATGAATCGAGTTCCAAACCTTTTGCTGGAGCAGGTCCGCTGTGACAACTAACACATTTACCGTCTAAAATTTTCTGTACTTCTTCATAGCCTGTTGATGAATTGAATGTCATTAAGTCAGCGGTAATTTGACCAGGATGGTCGATCAACTCTTTGTCTGCCAATTGTGTTCCACCTACAACGATCAGGAATATTGAAAAAACAGTGGTTTTCAAGTCGATTCTCCAAGAATATCGAGCATTAATGTTGTACCAGGTTGGATCAGAGGGAATCTTCTGATCCAACCTGGTACAAAGCTACTGGTTCAAAAAAATTATCCTGTGTACTGAGTTCTCACTCCTTCCTCAATTCGCAGTCCGTCTGAATTGGCCACAGTCATACTAGGGACTCGATTTGAACCCATGGATGCACATCCCATTTCCCCGTCTTTATTAATGGCGACGAACTTCTCGGAAGGGAAGAAATTCGGGTTTACATTTCTGTACTTGTGCACGATGAACTCAATTGCATCTTCGCAGGCTTCCTGTGGGGATCTTCCTTGGCCCATCCTCATGACGATATAGAAGGATCCACAGCACTTGATCACATCTTCTCCTCTGCCTGTTGCTCCAGCTGCTCCTATATCATTGTCAACATATAGCCCCGCTCCAATAATCGGCGAATCTCCAATCCTACCGTTGATTTTCCAGCTTAATCCACTTGTAGTGGTAATCCCAGAGATGTCACCGTTTGAATCGACAGCCAGTACATTCGTGGTGCCATAATGAAACGGAATGCTATCGTAATCATCTTCATCTTGATTAGGTGTCACCAGGTGGTCTGGGGGTCCGTAATCATCTCTGTCACTATGTTCCTCACGCCAGCGAAGAAATGCATTTCTAGATCTTTCTGTATGTAGATCTACCTCTTCGAAACCATAGGACCTAGCAAAATCTAAAGCGCCTTGGCCGACCAGGATGACATGGTCTGTTCGCTCCATCACTAACCGGGCTACTGAACAAGGAGTTTTGATATTCTCTATGGCAGCTACTGCACCTGCGTTATAGGTTTTCCCATCCATTATGGAGGAGTCGAGCTGGATGACACCCTCTTCATTTGGGAGCCCTCCGTAACCTACTCCAGAATCATTTGGATCTACTTCGATAACATTTGCACCCCGTTCGACCGCATCGAGAGCTGATCCTCCATCGGTTAGGATTGACCAGGCTTGTTGCATTGCATCAGCCGCCGTGTCGTTAGTGTGGCTAGTTATTATGATTGGACTTCCAGCCGACTTGTTTTGGGACACCATTTCCTTTTTGGGAATCCGATCCAGAGCCCAGGCGCCGACCCCTGCGCCGACCCCGTGGCGGACAAAACTTCGGCGATCAATTTTAGAGTTCTTGCGATTCATCTAATTACTCCTTTTAATGAAGCATCGACATTTACTTACTACTTACTATACCCTTTCCATTCAAGACGGATTACACGATGCTATGACATGAGTGGTGGATCTCGCAAGCACTGAACAATTTTTGTTGATAAGCAAAGGTGGGTGCGAAATATAGTGATGTGCAGAAATTTGGAGGTTAGATGAATTTACTTGATCGTAGAAGATTTCTAGGTTGGTCAGCGGCTAGTGTTGGGATGTTTGGATTAGGGCCCAATCTTGAGAGAGCCGCAAGAGGATCAAGAAACTATTCCAGAGGAACAAAACGAAAAATCTTAATCCTTGGAGGTACGGGATTTATTGGACCTTTCCAGGTTCGGTATGCATTGGAAAGGGGTCACGAGGTCACCCTTTTCAATAGAGGAAGAACGAATCGCAATATGTTTCCCGAGGTGGAGACACTGATTGGTGATCGAAATGGGCAATTAGACGCTTTGAAAGGACGCAACTGGGATGTTGTGATTGACAATTCGAGGTCGAACCCAGCTTGGGTGCGAATGTCAGCAGAGTTTTTGAAGGATTCTGTAGGTCGGTATTTCTATGTTTCATCTCGTTCCGCATATGCCGATACAAGTTTAGTTCCGATGACTGCGAACGCTCCCACATTCACTTATGAATCGGCAGGGATAGAGAGAGGTTCTGAAGATTTGCCCTATGGGTTGGCCAAAGCTCTATCGGAGAGAGAAGCTCAAAGGATTTTTGTGGGACGTACAAATATAGTTCGTCCCGGCCTTATTATTGGTCCTGGAGACGAGACAGACCGTTTCACCTACTGGCCAGTGCGTATTCATAAAGGTGGGGAAGTGCTGGCACCTGGGGATCCCAGTGATCCAGTCCAAATTATAGATGTGCGTGACTTAACCGAATGGATGATAAGAATGGCTGAAGAAGATCACGTTGGTGTGTTCAATGGAGTAGGTCCTTTCAATCCAAGGCCGATGGCACAGCTTTTATATGGGATTCGAGCTGTGACTGCTGCCGAAACCACCTTTACATGGGTGGATGGTGAATTCTTGGCCAGCATGGGTTTACGGTCTTACTCCGACCTTCCAGTATGGAGACCGCCAACGGAGGGCAGAGAAGGTTTCGCTAGATTTGATCTCACTCCAGAAGTTGAGGCAGGATTGACGTTTCGACCTTTGGCGGTCACCACGGCAGACACACTGGAATATCACTTTTCTCGGTCAAGGGAAAGACAAGCGCAATTGAGAGCTGGAATTTCTCTCGAGCGTGAGACTGAAGTGCTTGAGGCATGGCATGGCAGAAAATAGGAAAGACCTCAGTATGATGAGGCTGATCCGTTGGACTGCGGTAGTCTGGATTTTTGCCTTGCCACTTACGGGCTGTGAACCCGTCGCGACAGGAGTAGAGGATTTGGATTTGGTTATCGCGGGCAGTAGAGTGATGGATCCAGAATCGGGCTTGGATGAAATCATGAATGTCGGCGTTAGGGAAGGCAGGATTGAGGTAATCACCACGGATAATTTAGAGGGAAAAACTTTCATTGAAGGAAGTGGATTAGTACTCGCTCCTGGTTTTATAGATCTTCACGAACACGCCCAAACAGATGAAGGCTATCGGCTCATGGTTCGCGATGGAGTTACTACGGCTTTGGAATTGGAAGTGGGCACGGGAGACGTAGCAGGTTGGTATGATCAACGGCAAGAAGGACAAGTTGTGAACTACGGGGTTAGTATTGGGCATATACCTGTCCGAATGGCGGTAATGGGTGATGAAGGCACGTTTCTACCCATAGGAGCGGGTGGAAGCGCTATAGCAACAGACCAACAAATATCGGAAATGATTTCGATGTTGGAGCAAGGACTCGCCCAGGGGGCGGTAGCCATGGGCTTTGGGATGGCCTATACACCAGGGGCCACCTACGAAGAGTTCGGGACTATGTTGGAGGTCGCGAAAGCAGCCAACGTGTCAAGTCATATCCACATTCGAGGCGGGGTTGAAGGCGTGCGCAGAACTATTGAAGTTGCTGGAGAAGTAGGCGCCCCGCTTCATGTGGTTCATGCGAACTCCAGTGGTGGAGAAGCTATAACTGAATTTTTGGCGGTCATTGAGGAGGCTGTTTCCTCCGACCAAGATGTTTCTACAGAAGTATATCCATACGGTGCGGGCATGACTGAAATAGGTTCGGCACTTTTTGATGATTGGGAGAATTACACCGATGCGCAATTTAGTATGCACCAGTGGGTAGCGACTGGCGAACGCCTAAACAGAGAAACTTTTGGTAAGTACCGAAGTCAGGGTGGCAAGGTCATAATTCACGGGCGGAGTGAAGAGGCTACTAGAGCAGGTGTGGTCCATCCGTTGACCATGATTGCGAGTGACGGTTTTGTGGAAGAAGGTAGGGCTCACCCAAGAACTTCAGGGACTTTTTCCAAGGTGCTGGGTCGGTATGTGCGAGATGAGGGCTCCCTAAGTCTTATGGAGGCTCTCAGAAAGATGACTCTAATGCCTGCACAAAGGTTGGAACGGGCAGTTCCCCAAATGGAGAATAAAGGACGTATTCGCGTTGGGGCTGATGCAGATTTGGTCGTTTTCGATGCTGATCAGATAATGGATCGATCGACCTATGAGGACGGTACGATTCCTTCGAGTGGTGTAGAATATGTAGTGGTTAATGGCCAGGTTGTGTTAAGGAGTGGGGATTTGATTGAAGGAGTTAAGCCGGGCCGGCCGGTTAGGGCTGAGTTGAATTAGTTTTGGCCACGCTCAGATCTGGCCATAAAATAATAAAATTGAACATTGGGAGACAATTATGTACCGACGGGTGTTAATCTTGGCTTTCTCAGCTGTATATTGGCTTGCTTGTGAATCTGTTCAAGTACCAGATTCAGGCAACCGGTTCGTTCGGTATCAAAGTGAAGAGGGCGTTTCATATGGATTAGTTGATGGAGATGAGGTTTGGGAAATAGAAGGAGATCTTTTTGGCTCATACACAGTAACCCCAAACAGTTTTGATATTGGGGACCTAGAGATCCTTGCTCCAACCGATCCCTCTAAAGTAATTGCTGTTGGGCTCAACTATCGGAGTCATTTGGACATGGCTGCGAGAGACTTGGGGACATCGGATGAAGTGGCACAATATCCTGGGCTTTTTGCCAAATACCCGACCTCAATTGTTGCAAATGGTGCAGATATTGTGAAGCCAGCTGACTCCCAGAATCTTCATTTTGAAGGAGAGATGGTTCTAGTGATAGGAAAGACAGCTTCAAACGTGTCCGTAGAAGAGGCGGAGGATTATATCTTCGGTGTGACTGTGGGTAACGACATAAGTGAACGGGATTGGCAGGCAGCCGATTTGCAGTGGCTCAGGGCAAAAGCTTCTGACACTTTTGGTCCTGTGGGTCCTTTCATAGTGAATGGATTGGATTATGGCAATTTAATGGTCCAAACGAGGGTAAATGGAGAGGTGCGCCAGTCAGCCAGTAGTGCTGATCTCATATTCGACATCCCAACGATTGTCAGTTACGTAAGCCGTTATGTAACTTTGTTTCCTGGCGACTTGATATTTACTGGTACACCAGGCACAACCCAGGCCATGGAGCCAGGTGACATCGTTGAAGTCGAAATAGAGGGGGTCGGCATACTGAGTAATCAGGTGGTACAAGGTGCAGAACATTAGCTGGCAAGTGAAGTTGGATAGAGGTGCAGTCCTCATTTTTGGAACGATGTTGGTAGTAAGTGGTTGTATTAGCGGGAGTAGTCTAGAACAGTCAAAAACGATGGAGATGACCACATGGTCTGTGGTAGCTGTCGATCCGTTGTCTGGAGATGTTGGAGTAGCTTCAGCATCTTGCGTACCTTCCTTCGCTGATGCTCTAGCCGCACTTGTTCCTGGGAAGGGGGCCGCAGCTACGCAGGCGTCCTTTGATATCGACAATCGGAATGTGGTTTATGAGGCTATCAAGGAAGGCCTCAACGCCGAGCAGGTTATCGCACGGGTCACCGATCCTTCAGTTGATCAAGAAACTGACCGTCGTCAGTACGGTGTGGTGACTTTGAGTGATGGAGTAGTACACACAGCAGGTTTTACGGCTCCCTCGCGTGAGGGTACTACAGAAGGCACTGATGGAATCAAGCGCTGGGCTGGAGTCATGGCCCATGCCGGCATGGGGGTCACCGTGCAGGGAAACACTTTGGTAAATGAGGCAGTTGTCGCAGATGGATTGGAGGCATTTGGATGGGAAGATCCTACTGGCTTCAATGAATTGTCGGACAGGCTGATGAGGGCCCTGGAAGCGGGATCGGTAGCTGGAGGCGATGTTCGCTGTAATAATGAGACAACTCGCCAAACTGCAGCTATGGCGTTCATACTAGTAGCTCGGGGAGGTGATGAGCCTTATGCGACTAGGGAAATAGGGATGAGTGATCAGGGCACTTCGACTGCTCCATGGCTAGCAATCTCTGTGAGAGGTGAGCGAGGAGGGGATAACCCACTTCTAGAATTGCGCTTAAAATATGACCAGTGGAGACGAGGATCGGATAGATGATCCTAAAGGTGTAAATCTATAGGCCACTGTCGGGCCTCAAATTCTCTGGTGGTCTGCTCTCCAGTTTTGTATTAGCTGCTTAATTGCTTTCCGGTCCGATATGTTTTCAGTCAACACTTTCCTGGCCAGATCTGGCAGTTCTTCATCGGAAGCAAATCGCAATGCGATAAGTTGACTTGTAGTGAATTCATGAATACGACTGGCCATGTCGTCATGAAGTAGTTGTTGCATTCTCAGTCGCTCTTCGAGTCTAATCAAGCGGTCTTGAACTCCAATTGCTTGTCGTCGGGATCCAATAGTTGCCATTGCGACACCAAGAGTGAGAATTACAGGAATCAATCCTTCGCGAGAAAAATCAGAAAACAATTGGAAGACAAAATAAAATAGTGTTAGCACGATCATAAAAAATGGAACAAGAAACGTCTGAGTCGGGATCATGACGTGATTATCGGCGTTTTGTGCAGGATTTTCCACGGTTTCCTCTTAGTATCAGGTTAGAATAGTTGATGTTAAATTTATGAGTTTTGAATCTCCGATGCTACACGTTGTACTTCATCTAAGACTCTAAGAAGATTGCCACTCCAAAGTTTCTCTATCTGTTCCTCAGTGTACCCTCTTCTTACGAGTTCTAGTGTCACGTTGAAAGTTTCAGATGCATCATTCCAACCCTCTACACCGCCGCCGCCATCAAAGTCGGAACTGATGCCGACATGCTCCAGTCCGATTAGGTCGACCAGGTAGTCGATGTGGTCGACAAGATCTTTGACACTTACAGGTTCAGGCATGTCTTCCATTGAGGCCATCCGATCCTCAGCCGTAGACTGGACTTCCTGATACTCCTGCATGAAGGCCTCTCGTTCCTGTTCATCCATGGTCTGCATGCGCATGAACATAGTCCTACGTCCTCCTTCTGGAAGATCGAACCCGCGTTCCTCTGCAACCTCACGCATCACCGACTGGGCCGCTTCGTTGAAGGAGCGGTCTTTGTCGGGTCGCAGATAGCTTCTGAAGGCGACAGTCTGAATCACTCCTCCGTTCTCTTTGAGTGCAAAAAGTTGCTCATCATCCATATTTCGAGAATGATCGCCCAAGGTTCTTGCAGCTGAGTGGGATGCAATGACCGGAGCACGACTTAAATCGAGAGTCTGGAGGTTAGCTTCTTTCGAGGGATGGGATAGATCGATCATGATCCCCCATCGGTTCATCTCTTCAACCGCCTCCCTACCCAGATCACTGAGTCCTCCATGTAGCCAGTCGTCTAGAGCTTCTCCAGTATTTGAGTCGGCAAGCTGACTGTGACCATTGTGTGCTAGGGACATGTAGCGTCCGCCTCGCTCGGCGAACTCTTGTACTCGATTGATGTCCATTCCGACGGGATAAGCGTTCTCGATGCCTATCATAGCCACCTTTTTACCTTCTCCCGCAAGGCGGCGCACATCGTTGGAGGTTAGTGCTAGTCCGATTTGGTCTGGAGCAATCTCCGAAGTAAGGGCGTGAATGGCGTCGAATTTCGCTACCGCCTGTGTATACGCTTCGTCGAAACCAGTTTCAGTGAGGTCGCCCTGGCCAACGTAGACAATCATCCAGGACACATCTAGCCCGCCACTTTCCATCTTTGGGAGATTGACCTGTGTGTCCAGATCCATTGTATAGTTTCGATCAGCTGTGAAATTATTGGGATTAATGTCATCGTGAGTGTCGATAGTAATCACTCTGTCGTGGATACCTTTCGCTCTGGCGACCAATTGCTCTTCAGATTCTTGTCCAGCTGGAGTGCAAACAGCAGTGATAACCAGAGCCATGACAGGCAAGGATATTTTGAAGATTTGTCTACAGTATGTCTCTAGATGTGCCATAGTATTCCACCTCGATTTTGAGTGATTGCTTATGGATTCTAAGGTTGGGTTGTGGCGTGTGCCATACCTCCACGAAGTTTTGTCGTTCCCCGCACTTTCATTGAGGAGTGAGACGAGGGTTAGATTTTTCTTTAATCACTGGAGTGATAGGTCTGGCTGGATGTGAAATCAACGGAATGATGACGATTTCCTCTCATTGCTTCTTACTCGTGGCAATATCGGGTGTTTTAGCAGTAGTTTTGGGTCAAATATGTGAAGGTCAATTTTGGCTGTATTTTCTTGGTGACCATCCTATTGTTTCCCTTAGAATAAGCCAAAAAGTCCGACTTGACATTGTTTGCCAGTATTGGCAAAGTGGGGTTCTGCAGGGGTTGATGCTATTGCACGTGTTGCACTTCTCGGATAAAATTATGACGTGGAATTCCCTTTAAAAACATGGAAATCAAAGAATATGACAAAAATTCCTGCAATTTCAGTGATTTTCGGTCTGGTTTTGCTACTGATCGGTCAGCCAGCTGGTGCTCCGATAGCTCAGAGCGAGAGTGCTCCTATTCTTGGACTGACCTACCTGCATCCAGAATCTGATACTCCAGTAGAAATTGCACATGACAACTCGGTGTTGGAATTAGAATCAGAAGAATTAGATACAGTCGTGAGGACATACTGCCAAGTGTGTCACAACGATGTTATGCTGACTGGGAACATGTCACTTAGTGAATTCCAGATCGACAGTGCGTTAGATAGAGCTGAAACAGTCGAGAAGATGATCGTAAAACTTAGGGCTGGTATGATGCCACCCCCAGGTATGCCCAGGCCGTCACCAGATACTCTGCTGGCATTGGTTACCACGCTGGAAGGGAAAATGGACGAGGCCTATGCTGAAAACCCCAATCCAGGTGTAAGAACCTTCCCCAGACTGAACCGAGCAGAATATTCAGGAATGGTGCGTGACTTAGTGGGTCTGGAAGTGGATGCTGGGGACTGGCTACCACTGGACACAAAGAGTAATAATTTTGACAATTTTGGTGATGCACAGTCTTTGTCGCCGACCCTGCTGGAGGCTTATCTAAACGCAGCTGGTGAGATTAGCAGGATGGCGGTTGGTAATGATAAGGCACCACGGATTAATACAACCTATACGAACGCTAACTATATTTCGCAGCATCCCTGGGACCATGTTCCAGGCGCTCCTTATGGAACGAGAGGTGGGATGGTGATAAACCATCACTTTGCTGCAGATGCTCAATATCATTTCGAAATGACCTTTAGCATGGGTAACAACTCCAGGGGACACGATTTAGACGTTTCCATAGACGGAGAGCACGCACAAACGTTGCAATATGAACGTTATGATCGCGGGGTTTCTCTGCAGACAGAACCGTTCTTTGTCCCAGCAGGTCAACATCAAGTTTCAGTTGCCTTCATAAGGCGTGCGGAGGGTCCCTATGAAGATTTGATTCGACCGCATGATTGGTCCCAGGCTGGTGGAGGCTCTGGTGGAGCGGGTATCACGACCCTTCCACATTTGAAAGACCTAGTAGTGGTGGGGCCCTATAACATCACGGGAATCTCTGAAACACCAAGTAGAGAAATGATTTTCACATGTCGTCCGACTTCATTAGATGAGGAAGTTCCATGTGCGCAGGAGATTCTGGGCGCCCTAGCGACTAAAGCTTACCGGAGACCTCTGATTCCAGGCGAGCTAGAAAATTTGATGGAATTCTTTAAAGACTCGAGACAAGAAGACGGGTTTGAGATAGGTATCCGCACCGGGTTAGAAGCAATCTTGTCCAGTCCTCACACGATTTTTAGGCTAGAGCGAGAGATGGACGTGGCTGCTGGTGAAAACTATGAGATCAGCGATATGGAATTGGCCACTAGATTGGCAGTATTCCTCTGGAATGCACTTCCTGATGAGGAACTTCTGGATGTTGCCAAACAGGGAAGACTAAGGGATGATGCTGAACTTGAAAGGCAGACAAGAAGGATGCTAAGGGATCCGAAAGCTGAGGCTATGGGGTCTAGGTTTGCCCACCAGTGGTTGAGGTTGCAGGATTTATATAAAAACCATCCTGATCCTAATTTTTTCCCGAATTTTGATGAAAATTTAGCAGATGCAATGATTACTGAGACTGAGATGTTGTTTAACAACTTGGTTCGAGAGGATCGAAGCTTACTCGATCTCTACAATGCAGACTATACGTTCCTTAACGAGCGATTGGCCCGACATTATGGTTATCAGGGAGTGTCTGGAGAGCACTTTAGGCGAGTTGAGTCTATTGATGAAAGGAAAGGTATATTGGGTCACGGAAGCATTTTGGTGCTTACTGCCCTTGCCGATCGGACTTCACCAGTACTTCGAGGAAAATGGGTTATGGAAGTCTTGTTAGGGACTCCACCTCCACCTCCACCAGATAATGTCCCAGATCTTGAGGTTACAGCTGGTAGTGACGGCAGTCGCTTCCTTACTACCCGAGAAAGGATGGAGTTGCACAGGGCCAGCCCAGCGTGCCAGTCTTGTCATAAATTTATGGATCCAATGGGTCTGGCACTGGACAACTTCGATGTGACAGGACAATGGCGAATAAGAGAGCGTGGGCAACCACTCGATACACGGGGTGAACTCTATGATGGAACACCTATATCCAATCCAGATGAATTGGTTACCGCTTTGCTTGAACGCCCCATACCACTTGTAAGGACATTTACTCTGAATCTCATGGCTTATGCGATGGGACGGAGGGTTGAATGGTACGATCAGCCTGTGTTAAGAGACATCACACGTGCTGCGGAAGCCGATGGTTACAGTATTTCATCGTTGATCGTTGGTGTGGTAAAAAGTGATCCATTTAGAATGAAAAAAGCTGCAGCACTTGCTGAAGACGCAGCTGAGAACGAAATTAATTAACTTCAATTAGTCGTAACTCTTAGGAGAGATGGTGCTATGCATTTCATAACTGGAAAACAACTGTCACGTAGAACGTTTTTACACGGAGTGGGAGCTACGGTGGGACTGCCCTTGCTGGACGCAATGGTGCCCGCAGGCAAAGGAGCTGGATTTAGGGGAGAAAATGACCCTAAGGATGCCACCAAGTTGATTTGTATTGAAGAGGTTCATGGCCTTCCAGGCTGTAACGATTGGGGAGCAACACAAAATTTATTTGCTCCATCCACGACTGGTCGGGATTTTGAGATCCTTCCAGAAAACACCCTGAGTCCACTAGTTGATTTTCAGGACTATATGACGATTGTCAGTAACACCGATGTTCGTATGGCTGAGGCATTGTCGCCACCTGAGATTGGAGGAGACCATTTCCGTTCGAGTGCTGTGTTCTTGACGCAGTCTCACCCTAAGCAAACACAGGGTAGTGATATCCATGCTGGCACTTCACTAGATCAGATGTATGCTCAGCGTTTTGGACAAGATACACCTCTGCCTTCCATGCAGTTCTGCATAGAAGATTTAGATCAGGCTGGAGGTTGCACTTATAATTACTCCTGTGCATATACGGACTCCATCAGTTGGTCCACTCCTAACACACCTCTTCCAATGATTCGAGACCCAAGAGTGGCGTTTGATATGCTTTTCGGTACTGGAAATTCTCCAGAGGAGCGTGCAGAGAGGAGAATGAGTCGCAGAAGCATTTTGGACTGGATTTCTGGAGAAGTATCGACATTGGTTCGTGAACTTGGTACTGCTGACCGCATGAGGATGGAGCAGTATTTGAACAACGTGCGTGAAATTGAGCGTAGAATCGAAATGGTGGAGAGAAGAAATAGCAGCGGTGATGAAAGACAATTACCAGAGGCTCCAGCTGGTGTGCCAGACGATTTCGCAGAACACACCAGGCTAATGTATGACCTCCAGGTGCTTGCTCTTGAAACCGATATGACACGGGTAATGTCCTTCAAATTGGGTAGGGATGCCCAGAACAGGGCCCATCCAGAAAGTGGCAGTGATAAAGCTTTCCATCCTGCCTCGCATCACGGTGGCAAAGAAGAGAACGTTCTCGATTTCAATAAAATTTGTACCTACCGCATGAGCACGCTTCCATACTTCTTGGAGAAAATGCAGAACACAATGATGGGTGACACCAGCCTACTGGATCAGTCCATGATCATTTGGGGATCTCCCATGGCAGATGCGAATCTACATAACCATCGCCGCGCTCCTCTTATGTTCCTAGGTAAAGCCAATGGTCAGCTGGAGGGTAATCTTCATTTGCAAGCCCCTGAAGGAACACCGATGGCTAACGCAATGTTAACAGCACTTCATAAGTTAGGCATGGATGATATGGAGAGCTTTGGTGACTCCACTGGCGAATTCGCTTTGAATTACACCGGCCCTACTGCTGAAGAACAGACGAGGGGGTAGACTTATGGTTAACAAAACTAAAAATACACCTTTAAGAGCTGGTTTGTTGCTTTTGACCCTAGGGCTAATGGCCTTCGGACCACCACCAGCTGTTTCTCCAGTTGCGGATGCTGCAAGTCGCAGTGACGTGGCAGGTATGAAAACCCTCCTGCGATCTGGTGCAGATGTTAACGCTGCTCAGGGTGACGGTATGACCGCATTACACTGGGCTGCGGAGTACGGCGATGAGGAGATGGCTGGCATGCTTATATACGCGGGAGCCAAATTGGAGCCGCAGACTCGTATAGGTAGTTACACGCCTTTGCATCTTGCTAGTAAATCAGGCAGTGCTGGTGTTGTTAGAATGTTACTAGAAGCTGGTGCTGATGTTTCTAGGGTGACCACCAATTCTGGAGCGAGCCCCATGCACTTTGCAGCGGCTTCTGGATCGAGTGAAGCTATTAACGTTTTGGTGGAATTTGGTGCAGATCTAAATCCAGTGGAAAACGAATGGGGTCAAACACCATTGATGTTCGCCGCAGCTTTTAATCGCGGCGAAGCGATCTCTAAATTACTAGAGTTGGGTGCCGATCCAGAAATCAGGACCACAGTAATGGACCTGGGAAGAATCGCAAGGTTGGATAGAGCAGCGGCAGACCGCTATAACGACGCTCTAGCAGGATTTAGAAGTGAGGGACAACAGTCGGCTGTAATGGACAATCAGGACAGCGACGCTAGGGTCGGCCCTAGAGCACGTGTTCATACGGCTGGGGAAGTCCAAGCTGCTACTAAAAAAGCACGTGAGGTTTACGGACCAGATTATCAATTGGAGGAAGAAGCCGCTACTGAGGATGACGGACGCATGGAGCCGATAAAGACCAATGGAGGCTTGACCGCTCTGTTGCATGCGGTCCGCCAAGGGCACAGGGAATCGCTAGCTGCACTGCTAGAAGGTGGGGCCGATGTGAACACTGTGAGTGCGGGGGACGGAACGAGTCCATTACTGATGGCGACAATCAATGGTCAATATGATCTAGCGATGACACTTTTGGAAAACGGAGCAGATCCCAACATTGCCTCTGAGCTTAATGGCATTGCACCCTTATGGGCAGCTATCAATTCTCGTTGGCAGCCTCGCACTAGGTTCCCACAGCCGCAGGCCCAAGGGCAGCAAAGTCATAGCTATCTAGACCTCATGGCCGCCTTGCTAGAAAATGGGGCTGACGTAAACACTAGAATCACTTTGCACCCCTGGTACATGGTTTATACAGGGTGTGGTAATGGAAACTGCGGGCTAGTTAATACTAATGGAGCCACTGCGTTTTGGAGAGCTGCTTACGGAACTGATTTAGAAGCTATGAAACTCTTGGTTTCCTATGGGGCGGATACGGAATTAGCTACTAAGAAACCTCCTCCACGGAGGCGCTTCAATCGGGATGCTCCTTCAATGACTCAACCTGGTGAACTGAGTGACTCAGCTCGAGTGGCTAGAGCCTCGGCACCATGGTTCCTTCAGAAAGATGGATTTAAAAAACCAGAAGAAGCGAAAGAAGGTGAAGAAAAAAGGAACTTGGTATTTGCTACCGACCCTTATGATGATTCGGGTGCAAAAGAAGATGCTTCCGGACTTCCACCAGTGCCAGTTGGAGGACCAGGCGTATATCCCATTCATGCCGCAGCGGGTGTAGGCTATGGTGAAGGTTATGCTGGTAACGCCCATAGACATGCCCCTAATGGCTGGGTTCCTTCTGTAAAGTTCCTAATTGAAGAACTCGGTGTTCCAGTTGATCGCAGAGACTTCAACGGTTATACAGCCTTGCATCATGCAGCCTCTAGAGGAGATAATGATTTGGTCATGTATCTAGTGGAACAGGGAGCGGACGTGATGGCAGTTAGCCGTGCTGGACAGACCACGGCAGACATGGCTAATGGTCCCGTATCTAGGGTGTCGCCATATCCGGAAACTGTTGATCTGCTTGTGAGTTTGGGCGCGATTAACAATGACAATTGTAAATCCTGCTGATAACTAAGTAACAACAATATCGGTTTAAGAAACCGGCCTTTTCTCATTGAGAGGGGCCGGTTTCTTTTTATTTAGATGGTTTTCACTGCAATCTAGTGAGCCTATGAATGGGAGTTGTGAGGAGGGATAATCAACAAGAGGCCAGACAATGAATTATATAAAAAGAGTGAAAGCAGTAGACTTGCATGCATGCGGTGAGCCTGGCAGAGTGATCCTTGAAGGCGTCCCAGATGTTCCTGGCAGCACCATGTTTGAAAAGATGCAGTATATGGAATCAGATCTGGATGATGTGAGGAAAAGGATGCTAAGAGAACCAAGGGGTTATCCTGCCTCAAACTGTAATGTGATACTACCACCTACTTGTCCAGAGGCCGATGCAGGTTTCGTGATAATGGAACAGGTTGAGTATCCTCCAATGTCTGGAACTAATACCATTTGTGTTGTAACGGCTCTAATTGAAACAGAAATGGTTCAAGTAGAGGAGCCAGTGACACGTCTCTCTCTGGAAGCGCCAGGAGGTATGGTGGCTGTAGAAGCGGAGGTTAGAGAAGGAAAAGTTGAGAAGGTGACTTTCGAGAACGTGCCTTGTTTTGCGGTCTATCTTGATAAGGAAATAACAGTCCCTGAGATTGGTACTTTACGTGTCGACGTTGCATATGGTGGCATGTTTTATGTCATTGCGGATGCGAGTGATGTCGGTCTGGAATTGACACCAGAACACGGAGCTGACATAGCACGAATAGGAGAAATGATAAAAATAGCTGCAAATGAGCAATTGCCAGTCAGTCATCCCGAAAATCTGGATATTGATGGGATCACTATATCTCAGCTTTCTGGATTTTCAAAAGATGTAAAAGGAAGAGTGAAGAATGCCGTAGTCGTGTCAACTGGACTGCTCGATTGGAAAAGGCCCAGCACATGGACGGGAGCTTTAGATAGGTCACCCTGTGGGACGGGAACCTGCGCTAAAATGGCGGTGATGCATGCGAAGGGAAAGCTTGCATTGGGTGAAGAGTTTCCACATGAAGGTCCGTTAGGAACAGTCTTTACAGGTCGACTGTTACGTGAGACTAAAGTGGGTGAATATAAAGCGGTAGTTCCCAGCTTGAGCGGAACCGCGTGGATCACCGGGTTCGCAGAATACGTTCTGGATGAACAAGATCCTTTCCCAGAAGGATTTACGTTGGGAGACATTTGGGGATGATTCCAGTGGCAAAGTTATTTTTGACTGAATTGTTTTAGGAAATAAAAGTTCAGATCAAATCCATTAACTCGAGGTGGCTATATCAATAATTCGGTTAATGTCTTCTTCATTGTTATAACCATGCAGAGAAAATCGAAGGACCCCTCTTCTAATCGACAGATGCACTCCATTTTGTACGAGTCGATCATGTAGAATGTTCATAGCTGGATCTTCAGCTGTATAATGCCGACCTCCTCCACTGACCCCCACTGCGACGATATGCCCCAAATGGTTGCCAGGTCTTCCTCCGCATATTGGTAAACCGACTTCCAGTAACCCATCAACAAGCTTTCTAGACAGCCTGCGGACATGCTTTTCAATTAAGGGTGTGCCTATATCGGAAAGTAATTTTAAGGCGGACCTGACCCCAGTGATCCCTAAATAGTTGTAATTCCCCCCATCAAAGCGACGAGCTCCTGGGGCATATCTAAATTCTTGTTCTATCAGTGTAGTTTCATGACTGTTTTCATCAGTAGCAACACTAAAGCGAGCGAGCGAAGCTGGTTGTAGCTCTTCAGAAAACTCTGAAGAACAGTAGAGGAATCCACATCCGTAACAAGACAGCAACCCTTTTTGTGTAGCCACGGCTAATGCGTCTACCCCAAGTTCTCTAACGTCCGTGTGAAGGATACCAACAGACTGTGCAGCATCAACAATGAGACGGACACCTTTTTCCCTACAGATACTAGCTAAACCACTAACATCTGTGACGAATCCTGGAGAAAAACTTACTGTTGAAACAGAGATGACTTTGGTTCTTTTATCTATGGCCGCAGCTATTCTATCTAGGTCAAAGTGTCCTTCTTTGGAGGCTGGAACAGATGAGATTTCAACGTCGTGTAGTTTGGCAACATTGTACCACGGGAACACGTTTGCAGGATGTTCAAGGTCTGGACATAATATGACTTTATCTCCTTGGTTCCAGGAAATTGCTCCAGCCACTAGATTAATTCCCTCTGATACATTCTTGGTAAAAGCTATTTCAGAAGGGGAAGCATTTACAAAGGATGCAAAGGATTCTCTAGTTTCTTCGACCATAGTAAAGGCTTGTTCCTTGCTCCAAGTCAGGTCGGTTCGACTCGTCAAGTAGTTGGTTATGGAATCATACACTGGGGTCGGAATCAACCCTCTTTGGGCTACGTTAGTGAAGACTCCATTAGATACGGCAGGAAAATGTTTCCTGAAGTCTACAAGGATGTCAGAGGTCATGTTTTTCTCTCACGTTGAGCAGGTTGCGTTCGGAGTGAGAGATGACACAGGTTCCTACCATATCTCCCATCACGTTTATTGTTGTGCTTGCCATATCAAGAAGGCGATAAATTCCTGTTACCATCGCTGCAATTTCAAGGGGAAGGCCGAATGCTTGGATGAACACTAAAGAAACTACCACTCCACCGCTGGGGATGCCTCCTGATCCCATGGATAATAGTGACCCCATGAGTAGTATCGGCAGAAAAGATGCAGGAGTTAGTTCTATGCCTGCCGCCTGAGCTGTAAACAATAGAGTTCCTCCTAAGATAATGGCTGTGCCATCTTTGTTAAGCTGTGCCCCAAGAGGTAGTGTGAAGGAATAAATGTCTTGAGGTTGCTCCAGTTTTTCTTCAGCCATTTCAAAGGCTACCGTCAGGCTGGCCAAGCTGCTACAGGTAGATGCTGTTGTCATCCACAGAGTTGATGTCTGCTTTAAGAATTGCAGAGGGGCAAAGTCACCAAACATTTTCAAGATTAGCATGTAGATGAGTGCCATAAGAATCATGGCCGTCCAAATTCCTAAGATGAAAAACGAGAGAGGCCCAAAAATTTGTGAGCCATATTGTCCAAGAGTAGCTGCTGCCAGAGATCCTATTCCTATAGGTCCAAATCGCATTATTATATTTACTAACATCCGCAATAGTTCAGCTATGAGAGCAAACCCCTTAGAAAGAGTTTTGCGTTTCTCGGTCGGTAGCAACACGGTTGCAATGCCTAGAAAGATCGAGAAAACAACTATTTGAGAAACATTTCCTGAAGCGAATGCAGCAAAGACGTTTTCCGGGAATAGACCCACTAGGATTTCCGCTGGTACAGGAATTTCATCGACGGACGAGTCAATATTGCTGGTCAATTCCATCCCTAGTCCAGGCTTCACCAGGGAAATAACAGAGAGTCCAGCTGTCATCGCTAGGATGGTCGTTGCTCCGTAAAAAACAAAAGTTTTGATTAATAAACGTCTAAATGCTTTTAGATCGGCTAGTCCAGTCATTCCAGCTAACAAATTAAAGAATATTAGCGGAACAGCGGCCATAATTAGGAGTTTGATAAACAAGTCCCCAAGAGGTTGAACTGCTGTGGCAGGTTCACCTACTAAGAAACCAACAGCGCCACCCAAAACCATAGAGACAAGGATTCGAGCACCCAAAGAAAACCTATTGTAGAAAGTATAGGCTTGGGAGATTATTCCAAAGTTGCTAGGAGTTTTACCTAGTGATGGTTCAACCATTCAGGTATTCCATGGCTTTTCTCACTAGTTCCTGGTAGTAGATATCAAAGTTGTTTCTTGTAAGTGGGAACAGTTCATCTGGTAGAGCTGGATTGCCCTCGAGAATTTCACCATTAGGCCTGATTGTATGTCCGATGTCCCACATGAACTGGACTACAGGCTGATCAGTGCCAGGAAATTTGATTGTTTCCTCCCATTCCCAAGTGTTACTGTATCCTCCAGCCGTCATTCCAATAATATGTCCAATGGAATTATCCTTTATTATTGAGGCAAATTGGTCTAAGTGGGATCCTCTTCTGGGAACAAAGAATGCTACCATTTTCCCGCGGAAATGGTGAATTGCGGGTTGTAAAATGCCATCTGAGTCTTTGGGGGCATGAGCTAATTTGAAGGGGACAGAATTACTGTAAGTGGCTCTGCTGCTAACTGAGTCTGCTACGTCGGTGTCCAGCCAATCCATCAACCAAGTACCGTCATCCATAGCTTCTGGAACACCTGAATCGAGACTTCCACCTTCACTGACTTCATCGCGCTTTTCTCGTGTGAATATCGGTACAACGTCACTGATGCGCAGGTTTCCAAAAGTAGTTTTGAAGGGGGTGGAAGTGAATCTTTGCATGGCATAAGCGCCCGCCGAACCACCTCTGCTACGGGTGCCGTCAATGATTATATTGAAATCTAACCAATCGTTTTGCTGGGCCATTGTCATCAATTCATCAACATCAGGAATCATGGTTTCTCTGAAACCATACCAGGTCAGAATTACTGTTCTTTGTCCCTCCATTGGTAGATAGAGATCATAGGTAGCTGTGGAGTGTTCTAACTTAAACCCAGGATACTGCGGCTCTGAAATATTTTGCCAAGGAATAGAGTCAGGGTGGAGGTATGGAAGTTGCACCGTATATGAGGAGCCGTCGTTCCTTTCAAGTTCAAGGGTGAGATGGTCTTGATAGAAAGTTGGAGGGAGCGTTGCTGTTTTAACAGTCAGATCCTCTGCCATTCGCCATCGGAAATTGGGTCTGTAGGATGATGGGTGGTAAGGTCTCACCATTTTTTCGTACTGTTCCATTTGTAGATTGTTAACTGCCAGGATTCGGTCTCCTGGTTCCACGGTCCCGCGGAGGAAATGTTCTTGATCTCCAGATAGATCGCTGATGAAATAGATAGAGGAGTCACTGTAATCTGGTAAGATTTTTACAGGACTTGAGTAGACTATTTCGCTACCTCCATCGATACCAGAAGATTCTTGGAGCCTTATCCCATTTTCTACGAGTGAAATTTCTAGGTGCCTGTCATTCCTGGCATTGCTGACTTTCTGAAGCGCATAGAACAGTTTCTCTTCGGTATCTGCACTAATTACTTCGTGACGGTAATTTTCCATGGCGTCTAGAGGATCTATTCCCCAATGGAGATTCTTGATAGGAGAAAATGCTTCCCTGTTAGCTGTCAGCGTCATGATGGAATCAAATAGCAGTTCCCTTAGCTGAGGGTTACCAACTCTGGAAGTATTCTCTGCGCAACCACTTGCCGAAAAAAAACTGATAGCAAGGACAAGTACTAAACTGACGGATGGTCTATTCTTGATCATATGGTCTTTTGGTTAAAGATTCCTAGTGTGCTCAGCTTCGTGACTGGTTAGATTCAGTGAGTTTGAGAAGAATATAAGCTTTCGGAGAAAAATCGACACTATGACCCTAGCTGAAACCCTCAAAGAAATTAGAAATGATGCACCTTCGAGGCTTGGACCTGATTTTCTGGCGGCAGCTGAAAGGTCAGTAAGGGAACTGAGAGAGTCTGGTATTGTCGAAAGATTCGCTAAGATTGGGGAGCTAGCGCCAGCTTTTGAAGCTTTGAACGCCAGGGGTGAATCAATTCGTTTAACTGACCTAATAGCTAAAGGTCCAGTTGTAATAAGTTTCTATCGAGGAGGGTGGTGACCCTATTGTTGTGCGGAGCAGGTTGCTCTCCAGGACATCCTTCCATCTCTTAGGAAGAAGGGCGCTGACCTTGTAAGTATTACTCCCCAGATATCTTCACGCATTGAATCCAACCTCAAACGTTACAACCTGAGTTTTGAAATTCTTAATGATCCAGGTAATAGGATAGCGCAAAGTTTCGGGGTGGCATTTGAAATGCCTCACTATCTCAGGGAATTTTATAGGGGTAAGGGCATCGATTTGGCACGTTGGAATGGTGATGACACCTGGTCACTGCCCGTTCCTGCTAATTTCATTGTTGGCACTGACCAGGCAATCATCTACGCCTCAGGTGATCCTGACTATACGACCCGACCCGACCCGCTCGAGATACTTGAATTCCTGCCTTAGTCGATCTCCACTAAATTCAAGGGATTAGGTTACGGTCACTCTTCCTTAGGATGAACATTCCTTCCTTTCCACTGTTAACAATAATTATTCCACTTGAGAAGAAAGGATAATTGCTCCATGAACCATCAAACCCAGGTGCGTCAGGTGTCCATGGAACAGTGTCAAAGAAGCCAATTTCTTCGGGATTTTCCCTATCGGAGATGTCCAATATTCTGAGTCCACTGACATAGTTTGATTGATACATCAGATCACCTTGAATGTAGAGGTTGTGGTCTGAGGATGCGTTATCGGCGAAGTGCTCCAACGCCAACACTGGGTCTTCTAAATCCGTAACATCCCAAACCAGAGTGCGAGTTTGGGTCACATTTCCTCCAAGTTCATCCAATTCATCATTCATGTAAAAGTATTGCTGTTCTTCGTCCAGCCAACCTTGGTGAGTGTAGGCGACATTGGGGTACGTTGCCATGGAGAGCTCTAGTGGATTAGCCTTGTCTGTTACATCAGAGATGCTCAGAGCTGTTTCGTTGGCGCTAAAGCAAATTTCCTGGCCAGTATAGTCACTGTCGGGACCCTGATAGATAACGCACTGAGCGTCGTGACTGTATCCAGTGTTCTGCCGGCCGGTGTTAGCGTGTGCGAAACATCCTGAGAAGATAGGTGTTAGTGGATCCTGAATATTAACCATGTGTAGGCCGCCGCCGCAGGTTTCGCCTCCTCCATTCACGCCAACCACATAAGCGAAACCACTCTCTTCGTTTATCACTACATTATGAGCGCTTGCAATGCTACTATAGTGAGCATCGACTTCAAATGTTAGCGGTTCATTGCCTACTTCTCTCAGTCTCGTTAGGTCGAAGATTTGCATCCCGTGAGGCCCAGAACCATCTGCTACAATGAAAGCATGATTCTTATAGACTTTTATGTCTCTCCAGGAGTTTCCGCGAGCGCCTGTGGTCATGGGGAGGTTGCCAAGATATCGCGGATTAGAAGAATCGGTTACGTCTACGAAAGAAGTACCATCGTAACGGCCGACCAATGCGTATTCTCTACCTGATGAAGGGTCAGTCCATCCCCAGACATCGTTAAGTTGGACTCCCCTAGTTCCTCCCAAGTCTTCAACCGATAAAAAGGAGACCATGTCAACCTCATTACAGGTGTATTCCGATGCGGAACCTCCTTCACACCTGACTTCTCCTCCAGTGATTGAAACTAGACTTTCTGATTCATTGAAAACTCGTGTTACTTCATCCCAGTTATTTCCAGTTCGTTCGTAAATTGCTACTGTGCCCAGTTGGTAGTCTGCTCCAATAATACCAACTGCTCCAAGATTGCCTTTCACAGCTAACGCGCCTCCGAATTGGTCACCTGAAATCAATTCGCTAGAGGTTAGTTTCCTTGCTTCTACCCAATCTCCAGAGACAGGGTTTTGTGATATGCTGTATATACGTCCTTGAAAATCTGCAGCTCCAGGGGCACCTAACCATACTTCGCCATCATTAATCTGAATAGCTGCTCCAAATTGAGTGCCAGGATTTCCTTCATCGAAGGCCTTGAGAGTGGAGGACGCATTCCATTCTTTCGATTCTTTTTCATAGTCATAGGCATATGCTATGCCCATACCTTGTTCGTGTGTGGCTGCTCCGACTATCGCTCGTCCATCATGTAGAGCTACCGCTACTCCAAATCCACTGTTGGGGGAAGTACCTGCTCCGCTGAGTTTAGTTCCTTCTATCCAGTCACCAGTGTTTTGATCAAGCGTGAAAGTGTATACGGATCCGGTTATGTTGTTCTGGCGTGGAGCTCCAATGAGTGCCACTCCATTTTCAATAGCAAGTGAGAATCCGAAGAGATCGTTCGGCTCAGTGTCACTTCCCATCAGTTTAGCGGATTCACTCCAGAGGTTGGTCTCTTCATCCCTCTCAAATACATATACGGCTCCACGGGCTTCACTATTTGCTAGAGAACTCATTAGGACGTGATTTTGGTCCGAAGCACTTACCCTTCCAACAAAATCGCCTTCTTGAGTATCACTCACCTTAATGGCTTGTTGCTCTTCCCATAAGCCGTTTTCATCTTTAGCAAATACATAAATTGTTTCGAGAGTAGTTGCACCAACGAGCAGGTGTTCTCCAGTATAAGCGAGAGCCCGTCCGAAGTGATCTCCAACGGTTGAATTGGATGCCTCTAGTCGCTGAGCTTCTGACCATACATTGTTGGCGTCTTTTCGGTAAATAAAAACGTAACCAGGTGATGATTCATTTAGGGATTCACCGACAAAAATTTCCGCTTCACCTACTGCCACAGACTGTCCATAGCCCTGTGCATTGATAGCTGAAGGAATAAGTAAACCTGACATCAGTCCTGCCCAAAGGATGGTTAATTGTTTCACGATGTTCACCTGTTCAAAGAGTTCTCTGTTTCCTCTAATCTAACACTATATTCCATTGAGTGCTTCATACTATTTTCCGCTCAGACTGGCACTCAGGGTGTGTATGTTTTTTCTATACTGTTATTATTTGAAAAACTGATTATTAAGTGAACTAGACTAGCTTCTAGGAGGGAGGATAATTCTATGGAGATAGAATTAAAATTTAGACCTATGTTGACTCCTCCTGAGATGCTTTCTCTGGGTATTTTCGGGGGCACCTACTTTTCTAGATTGGTTGATCATAGAGACTTCCCTGAAAGTTGGTTTAGAGATCTGGACGAAGCTTTATACTGTTCAGAAAAATACGAAAGTACGGTTAACCATTTTCGTATCAAAGCTGGTCAGACCCAGGAGCAATGGGAAGCGAAAGGATGGATCCATCCAGATGACCCCAGGGGTTGGTTTGAGTGGTATTGCAAATATTTTCTTGGCCGAAGACATTCAGATGACGAAAGGCAGATTAAAAGGTGGTTGGCTTTTTGTGGGCCGAAGGGAAGATGGAGGAACACTATTTATAGGAAGATTCGTACTGCGGGTGTTGATATAGATCAAGGCAGAACAGTGAGTCCAAGGATCCAGCAATCGCTTCTACACTGGTCTTATCTAGTTAATGATAAGGATTACCGAAAGTGGCTACTGGAAGTAAAGTGATAAAGAGCCCTTCTAATCCATTATCAGGCAGGGGCTTGACGAGGTAAATAGGTCCAGATGAACTAGTGGACCTCCTAGCATTTTATGGGTGCACAGTTTGATGGGCTTTACAAGTGACCTTGGAGAGTGTAGTGATTGTTGGTTGTATTTTTGTTTCTAACTGGCTTTGATTTGTTTTTTCAGAGGATTTTGATGGAAAATTTACGTACAAGACTATTGGTGCTGGTGTTGACAGGTGTGTATGGGTGTGCAGGAGTGACGCCAGCCGAGACTCTTCCCAATGAAGAGACGCTAATAGAAGATACTCCCGTCGCAACCGAAGTAGAAGAATCGATGGACGAAGAAACCGTTGAACCGTCTTCGTTCTACACTGTTGCGCAGGCCGAAAGAGGAGAGGATTCATTTCGCGAAACGTGCCTATCCTGTCATTCTTCAAGCGAATTTAGGGGAAGAAGTTTTCAGCGAGACTGGCGTGGTTCTTCCATGGGGTATCTCTATGAGGAGATTGTCTACTATATGCCAGAGGATAATCCAGGTGGTCTTGCTACCGATACTTATCTGGATATTATGGCCTATATACTGGATTTAAATGGTTTCCCCGCAGGTGATTCAGAGCTTGTTTCAGACATCGATGCCATGAAAGAAATTGTACTTTTCCCAAGGGACTAAGACGGCATTCTTGTGAATTCCAGACTGGTTTGTGGCACCGCACAAAAATGATTTTCAGGTCTCTTTGCTTTCGATTAGGAAGTCTCGCAACTCTGAAAGATCAGTACCGATTGATACTACCTGACGTTTTGCTGACAAAACCGATGAAATCATCTCTGGAATTTCCAGTGCGGAATCAATTTCTTGTTCCACAGTCTCTCGAAATTTAATAGGGTGAGCAGTCATTAAGAAAGTTGAAGGACCAGCGCCAAATTCTAGGAGACCTGACTCAATCCCCAGATACCCGACTGCTGAATGCGGGTCTAAGATTTTTCCAGTTGATTTGTAAATTTCTCTGATACAGAGCCTGGTTTCTTCATCGCTGTGTACACTTCCAACTATGTCCTTTCGAATTCTAGATACATCTCTATTGTACAGGTATTCCATACGAGCAAGATTGCTAGGGTCACCCACATCCATAGCGTTACTGATTGTACGGATCGATGGCCTAGTCCTGACGTGTCCAGTTATGAGGTATTCAGGAACAGTATCGTTTATGTTTGTCGCGGCTGAAAACCCTCGGACCGGAAGTCCTAGTCGTTTTGCGATTAAGCCCGCTGTGAGGTTTCCAAAGTTTCCTGATGGAACAGAAAACAGAGTTGGTTCATTCCCAGGTAGCTGGCCATAAGCATGGAAATAATAGAAAACTTGGGGCAGTAAACGTCCAATATTGATAGAATTGGCAGAACCAAGTTTTATTTGGCGGTTGAGTTCAGGATCTAAAAATGCTGACTTAACCATGTTTTGACAGTCGTCGAAGGTTCCAGAGACTTTCAGCGCATGAACATTTCTTCCTAGGGTTGCAAACTGACTTTCTTGCAGTGGTGTGACACCTTCGGAGGGGTAAAGAATAACAGTTTGGATCCCTTCTTTATCGAGAAAACCTTGGGCGACTGCACTTCCTGTGTCACCCGAAGTTGCTACCAAGATATATAGTGTTTTTCTATTCTTCTTTCGCAGTAAGTCTAGTAAATGTGCCAGGAATCGTGCTCCGACATCTTTGAAAGACAGAGTAGGACCATGGAATAACTCTAGTCCGAAGACATTTTGTTGGTACTGACAGAGTGGAATCGAAAAATTCAGAGATTTATGAGTCAGTTCATCTAATTCAGCGGATGTAAGATCGTCTCCAAGCAGATACTCGCTAATGATTCGGGCCACCTGATCAAAGGGAAGGTCTTTTATTTTACTGAGAGTAGTGCTAGGGACTTGTCCGAATTTCTCTGGTAGGTAAAGTCCTCCGTCGGGAGCAATACCATTGGTGAGGGCTGTGAGCAGATCTGTCGGTGGGCTTTGGCCCGCGGTGCTCAAGTACTTCAATTTAAGTCTAAAAGTTGAGCTCCAGTGCCAGTTTGGGCTATCGGACGGACAAACAGATCAGCCACAATATCCATCTCATGAAAAACTTGCTTCATAGCTTGTCCTGCCCGAACAGCTTTGGTTTCATCTTGACAGAGGGCGAAAATTGAAGGTCCAGATCCGGAAATGCCGGCGCCGAGGGCACCCGCCGAGACTGCCGCAGATCTTACTTCATCAAGTCCTGGAACGAACTGTTTCCGACTTGGTTCGGCTATCCTGTCTACCAAAACTTTCTTAAGGAGATCCCAGTTTTCTTCGAATAGCCCGAGGACAAAAGACGAGGCGTCTGCGCACTGTGCCGTTACCTCAGCAAGAGGGATGCTGTCCGGCAGAATAGCTCTCATAGATTTTGTATTTAGTTCTAGTTTGGGGTGTATCAAAGCTAGTGACATGCCCCTGGGGACTGGCAAAGGAATAGGATTAGTTGGCTCTTCTGGCCTCATCAAGACTATCCCTCCATGTATGGCGGGAGCTACGTTGTCTGGATGCATAGATCCTGTCACTAGTTTTTCTCCTTCCAATGCACAAACCATGAGTTCTTGCTTGGACAACTTGGTGTTCAACAGGGAGTCTGTCGCTATGACTGCAGCTACAGAGCTTGCTGAACTTCCTCCCATTCCGCCAGATAAAGGAAGGCCTTTCCAGATCTCTATTTCCAGTCCAGTTTCTGGTTCTTCTGATCTTTCTAGAACTGCCATAGCCGCTACTCCAGCTACATTTTTTGAAGGATCGGTGGGTATTCCTGAGTCGATACTGTGGATAGACTTGATGATTACACCTGTATCTGATCGACTGGAGACTTCTACTGTGTCTCCCAGGTGATGATCTGCATTATCTAAGGCCAGTCCTAGGATATCAAATCCGCAGATTACGTTACCTACTGTTGCACCAGCAAACGCGCGCGCTTTGGTAGGATGCGTCATTGGCAAACCTTCTGTTACTCTTGATAATTTCCGTTGAATTCCATTGTCCTAATCTAATTCAACTTTACTTCTTAGTAACTAACTGCACCAATTTTGTAATGGGATCGTATGCGTCGTCAACCACCCGTTCCTTTAGAGGGATTATGGCGTTGTCAGTTATAGTGATTCCTTCAGGACATACTTTTGTGCAGCACTTGGTGATATTGCAGAGTCCGACTCCTTTATCCTCTCTGAGTTCTTTCTTCCGTTCTTCAGTGTCGAGGGGATGCATTTCTAGTGCAGCGCTATATACAAGAAACCTTGGGCCGACAAATTCTTCGTGCATATGATGATCTCTTAGGACATGGCAGACGTCCTGACACAGGTAGCATTCAATGCATTTTCGGAATTCCTGTATTCTATCAACGTCTGATTGATGCATTTCCCAAGATCCGTCTTCAAAATCAGGTTCCCTTGGCTTGAACGGTGTAATTTTCTTTTTCACTTCGTAGTTCCAGGAAACGTCTGTAACCAAGTCTTTTATAGGTGGGAAAGCTTTCAATGGTTGAATAGTAATGGGTTCATCAGTCGGCAGGTCGCTCATCCTAGTCATACACATTAATTTGGGCATTCCATTCACTTCTGCGGAACATGACCCACATTTACCTGCTTTACAGTTCCATCTTATTGCAAGGTCTTGTGCTTGTTCTACCTGTACTTGGTGCATTGCGTCTAATACCACCATTCCTTCAGAGAGTTCTGTTGTGTATTCCTTGAACTCTCCGCCGTCGGCATCTCCGCGCCAAATATTGAATGTAGCAGTTCTCATTAGCCTTGCTCCTGGATAATCTTTTGGAGTTCTTCTGGGATTTCAGGAATTGGATTGTGGTGCACTTTCATCTTCCCAGTTTCGTCTTTTCTTAGTCCGATGGTGTGTTTGGCCCAGTGGCCAGTTTCCTTGTCTGGAAAATCAATTCTAGAATGAGCTCCTCGGCTCTCTTTCCTGGCTAGAGCGGAACAGGCGCAAGCCTTAGCCACAGTGAGAAGATGTTTGAGGTCGAGGGCAGTATGCCATCCAGGATTGAATTGTTTATTTCCATCGACAGCTACCCTTTCAGCTTTTTCAGCAAGTTTGTCGATCTCTTCACTGGCTTCTTCCAGCGAAGTTTCTTCTCGAATGATTCCAACCTTGTCTTGTAATAGATCCTGCAGTTCAAACTGTAGTTGATAGGGATTTAGGGTGGTGGCTTGATCCTGCCTCTTGAACGGAGCTAGGGCTTCCTCTTGGGCTTGGATTATTTGTTCAGGATCCAACTCACCTAGTCCTTTGTCATTAACGAAACTGGCGGCGTATTCCCCAGCTCTCTTGCCAAAAACAAGTAAGTCCGAAAGAGAGTTGCCACCTAGTCTGTTGGCTCCGTGTAGACCTGCTCCTGCTTCACCAGCTGCGAAGAGTCCGGCAACACTAGACATTTGGGACTCTGCATCGACTCGAATTCCCCCCATCACATAGTGTGTTGTGGGCCCTACCTCCATGGGTTCCTTGGTTATATCAATTCCAGCCAACTCCATAAACTGATGGTACATAGCTGGAAGCTTACGCTTGATATGTTCTTCTGCGTTAGGAATTTTTTCCTTAATCCAGGCAATGTCTAAGAAGACACCCCCGTGAGGACTACCACGCCCTTCTTTGACTTCTCTGACTATCGATCTGGCAACGTGGTCGCGTGTGAGAAGTTCGGCAGGCCTTCTGGCTTCTCGATCTCCAGTGACGTAGCGCCACCCCTCTTCTGGCGTGTCGGCTGTCTGATTTTCGTACAGTGGTGGGATGTCATCATACATAAATCTTTGGCCTTCAGAATTCTTTAGGGCTCCACCTTCTCCACGAACACCTTCCGTAACCAGCAAACCTTTTACACTAGGAGGCCATACCATACCAGTCGGATGGAATTGAATGAACTCCATGTCGATCAATTCTGCTCCAGCTTCATAACCTAAAGCATGGCCGTCTCCAGTTCCTTCCCAGCTATTTGAAGTAACCTTGAAGGCCCTTCCAATGCCCCCAGTTGCTATGATTACTGCTCCAGCTTTGAAGACTCTAAATTGTCCGCTTTCTCTATCATAGCCAAAGGCGCCAGTTACCCTATTTCCATCTTTGAAAAGCTTTGTGACGGTACATTCCTGGTAGTCATCCAGACCTTGGTGCACTCCGTGGTCCTGTAAAGTCCGTAACATCTCCAATCCAGTTCGATCTCCCACATGAGCAAGCCGTGGGTAGGCATGTCCACCAAAATTTCTCTGAAGGATTTTACCCTCTTTAGTTCTATCGAATACAGCTCCCCAAGCTTCAAGCTCTTTGACCCTTTCGGGTGCTTCTTGGGCATGAATCTGAGCCATCCTCCAATTATTCAAGTACTGTCCACCTCTCATAGTGTCCGCAAAGTGGACCTGCCATCCGTCTCTTTCATCAACATTTGAGAGTGCGGCAGCCATCCCCCCTTCTGCCATGACCGTATGAGCTTTTCCGAGCAGAGACTTAGTCACTAGCCCAACTGATGCTCCCATAGCCGAGGCTTCAATAGCGGCTCTCAATCCTGCTCCTCCAGCACCGATTATCAGTACGTCATGTTCGTGGGTCGAGTAATCCTCCATTAAAAGAGCCTCCAGTCGGTCCAGATGCCCATTGAACAGAGTCGGACATAAACATCTGAAAATCCGACCCAGAAAAGGCTCATCCAAGCAAAGAGCATGTGTCTACGGTTCAAACAAGTGACACAATCATGAGCTGTTCTTCGGATAGGTTTGTCGAAGAGCACATTTAGTTTCCCTCCGATCAAATGTCTAAGAGAGTGACATCCGAGTGTGTAGCCTCCCAAAAGTATGACATTGATCGCTAGGACGATGGTTCCAATTCCAATGCCCCGACTTTCGATACCTGTTACAGCATCTTCAAAAAAAGTAGCTCTCCAAACGTCATATGACAGAAAGACTACAAAGAGCAAAGCTAGATACATGAAATATCTATGAACGTTCTGGAGAATGAGGGGGAAAGATCTTTCTCCCCAATACGATTTTCGTGGTTCCCCTACGGCACAAGAAGGAGGATCAGCCCAAAAAGCCTTGTAGTAGGCTCCCCGGTAGTAGTAACATGTAAAACGAAATCCACCGGGCGCCCAGAGAATCAGAAAAGCTGGAGACCAGGGTAGCCAGCTTAACCACCAACTCGGTTTGGGCCCAAAAACAGCGTGGTGACTTTCCCCGAACAGCTCTGGGGAATAGAAGGGAGAGAGGTAGTTTCCAAAGTGGTAATGCTCTCCTTGGAAAGCGGCCCAGGTACTGTAGGTAATAAAGAAGCCTAATCCTAGAACAACTGCTAACGGTTCAATCCACCATTTACCCGGTCGCATAGTTTCGCCGAAAGAAGATGCCACTGGTAGCGAAGTGGTCACATTTTTACTCATTCAATTCCTCTTGATAGGTCCTGTTGAAGATAATACCGCCTTAGTATAGAAAAAGGTTCCCAGACAACAAAAAATAAAACTGTTTTTGGACTGAATCTCAAGCGTCAAAGTCCCTACCAAACTGGTTCATATCCTTCAGCAGTGAGTTTCATACCAGGTCCATGAATGTGTACATTTTTGGTAGGCCCTTCGTCGGACATAAGGTCACCATTCACATGAGTCCAACCCAGGATAGCACCCGCCAGGTTATAGGCGTCCCAATCCCCTTGTTCAAGACTCTTGACGAACATTCCACTGCGAACCCCGATCGTACAATATGCGACTATCTTACTGCCCCTGTATTGCTCTTGGTGGGCCTGGAAATGTTCAACTGTGATGGCACCAGGAAGCATCGATACTTCCTGTTCTTCATTTGTTCTTGTATCGACGATTGTCAGGTTATTTCCAGACTGCATTTTTTGTAATTCTTCAGGAGTTATTTCCTGAATTCCAGGAAAACTGCTTCTCTGGGATTGGTATATTTTATCTATTTTAGCTCGCTTTGATTCATCAGATTTGTTGAATAGGGAATTAAACATGGGTATGAAACTCCGAGTAGTGAAAATAACCGCCTAAAGTCAAACAAGGTGAATGATATAGGCTTAGAAAAGTATTGGCCAGTGGGGCCTTTGTTAAAAAAATGACAGAGGTGGCTACTATGCACTTGGCCAGTTACAATGACGATACTACTGTCCTTTGTCGATGTGAGATAATTTAAATCAACCCAATAAAAAAGGGTTCAATACATTTGTCTTTTGTCCGAGAAGTTGTCCTGGTTGGAGGTGGTCATACGCACATTCAAACTCTAAAGAGTTTTGCCAGAAAACCACCGAGAGCAACTAGGGTCACAGTGATTGTAGATGAGCCGCAGGCAGTTTATTCAGGGATGGTGCCTGGTTTTGTTTCGGGGCAGTATCGCAAAGACGAGATAGTGATTGATGTTCATCGGCTATCCCAACTGGCCGATACGAGGTTGGTCGAGGGGCGTGTAATTGGAGTGGACTCACATGGTCAGAAAATATTGCTGGAAAGCGGTGAGAAAGTTGCCTACGACGTGGCATCCTTTGACATAGGGTCTACGGTGGCAGGGTTTGATGTACAAGGCGTGCAGGAGTATGCTGTGCCAACTCGTCCTATCGGATATTTGTGCCAGCAAATTGAACAAATTATGGGGAAACTCAGCAGTGGTAATGACAGGGGGCCAATTAATATCGTGGTGGTGGGAGGTGGTGCCGGTGGAGTGGAGCTAAGCTTCACTCTCGACCAGCGTTTCGGATCTATGGGATTAGCTGCAAACGTTAAGATGATTGAGAAAGAACAGGAGCTACTCCTGACCTTTTCGGCGTCGATTCGTAAGCGCATTTATTCCCAGGCAAAGAAACGGGGGATAAGCGTCATTTGTAATTCAGAAGTTTCTAGGGTCATGAGTGATTCTGTGGTGCTCGAAGATGGTACTAGTCTGAATTTTGACTTATTGATATGGGTTGCAGGACCCTGGAGCCAGGAGATATTTAAGAAGTCTGGATTCTCGACAGATTCTAGGGGATTTGTTTTGACGCGTTCGACCTTGCAATTTGAGGGATACGACAATCTTTTTGGAGTTGGAGATTGTGCAACCTTGAAGGAGGCGCCATTAACTCCTAAGGCGGGAGTCTATGCAGTGCGACAGGGCCCCTATTTGACACATAATTTGTACAAATGGTTGGAGGGTGGTTCTCTGAAAAGCTATCATCCGCAAGGGGATTTCCTAACCTTGTTGAACCTTGGAAATGGTAGCGCAGTGGGGGGGAAATGGGGTTGGTCATTCGAAGGAAGATGGGTAATGAAGCTCAAGGACTATATAGATCGAAAATTTGTGGCTGATTTCAGCTAGCTGACACTGAGGATGATCAGGAGATAAAAATGACGGAGAATGCCGAAACCAAGATTACCTATGCCACCCTGGGTGGAGAAGGGATGGAGCAAGTACACAGCGCGTTGGAAGCACAAATAGAGCCAGTGGTTGAGAGTTTTGGTGCAGAGTATGGGATGATTATCGGAGGCAATGAAGTCCTGGCAGATAATAAATTTGAAGACTATAGCCCTGTAGATGATAGGATCCTCTTAGGAACTTTTCAGTCTGGGACTGAGGAACATGTTGGTCAGGCAGTTGAAGCTGCTCGTAATGCGTTGCCTCAATGGAGTGGACTTCCTTGGCAGGAACGTGTGACCTGTCTAAGAGAAGTTTCCCAAGCAATTCGAAATGCAAGGTGGGAATTGTCGGTGATTTTGGGTTATGAAGTGGGAAAAAACCGCATGGAGTCTGTGGGGGAAGTCGAAGAGTGTTCCGATTTTATTGATTATTACTGCGATCGAATGGAGGAGCACAATGGGTTTGTAACATCTTTTGGCGACGATTCAGAAGAGCAGAGCAGTCTGAGTGTTCTTCGACCTTATGGAGTTTGGTCGATCATATCTCCTTTTAACTTTCCAATGGCACTCACAGCTGGTCCTGTGGGCGCCGCTCTTGTTACGGGAAACACAGTGATTGTCAAACCGTCTCCGATCACCCCTTTCGCTGTTGCTCGTCTGGCCCAGGTGTTTGCTGAAACAAGTTTGCCAGAAGGAGTGTTTAATTTCGTCACTGGAAGCAATGAAGTTGTTTCTAGGGGCTTGATATTAGGATCGGGTATTGATGGTGTGGTTTTCACTGGATCTTACCAGATAGGTATGGAGCTTATGCGGGAGTCGTCAACGGCAACAATGCCTAGACCATTTATTGCTGAAATGGGAGGTAAGAATCCTGCTTTGGTAATGGAATCCGCTGATCTTACCAAAGCGGCTGACGGAGTGAAAAATTCAGCTTTTGGTTTACAAGGACAGAAGTGTTCTGCTTGCTCACGAGTATATGTTCAGAAAAACGTTAACAACAATTTTATCGAGTTGCTTCTGAAAGAATCCGCGAAAGTTGTCCAGGGTAATCCATTGGATAAGGATGTCTGGCTCGGGCCAGTCATTAATGAGGCTGCATTTAAAAGATATACGAAAGCGATAGAGAAAGCGGTTGCTGATGGCGGTAGGGTTCTGACCGGGGGATCCCGGCTCAGCGGGGGTATTTTCGATCACGGTTACTACGTTGAACCGACCGTGATCGATGGGTTGCCACTCGACCATGAGTTATTCCGCAAAGAACTGTTTGTTCCTATTACGGCTGTAGCTGAAGTCAATGATTTAGAACAAGCAATTGACCTAGCCAATTCCACTGAGTATGGTCTCACAGCTGGTATTTTTTCAGAAGAAGATGCTGAAGTAGACTTTTTCTTCAACCGTATTCAAGCTGGAACCGTCTATGCTAATAGGCGTGCTGGGGCAACTGCAGGCGCATGGCCAGGAGTAAATCCTTTTGGGGGATGGAAAGGCAGTTCGTCAGGGGGTACTGGGGCTGGAGGGCCCTACTACCTAAAACAGTTCCTGCGTGAACAAAGCCGACTTAGGGTCTACTAGAGTTTATTGGCACATACGATTGAAGGCATTATTGCTTTTCTTTTGAAAAGTAGGTTGCATACCAATCGAAAATACGACTCCAATGGTCAAGGAAATCCTCTTGAGTACCAGCACGTCCAGCTCCGTGTCCAGCTCGCATGTAGTTTACCCAGGTCACTTTCTTACCTAAGCGTCGGAGCGCGTAATACATTTCTCTCTGGTTAGTTTCCGGCACATTCCAGTCATCTTCTCCAGATAACATCAGTAGGGGAGTGTCTATTCTGTCTGCAAACATGATTGCAGAATGGGCAATGTATTTCTGAGGTTGTTCCCATAGAGTTGCTCCAATTCGATCTTGGCCTTCCTCTGCAGCCCGATAATTTCGAGTGGTGATTTTCTCACTATCTCCTAAAAAGCTTATTATGTTGACTTTTCCAGAGATATTAATCGCTGCTGCAAAACGGTCGGTTTGGGTTATAAGTAGGTTGGTTGCGTATCCTCCATAGCTTGTGCCATGAACACCCAACTTGTGCTCATCAACTAAGCCACGGTCTATCACTGTATTTATAGCTGTTGTCACTCCTTTAACCCAAGCTTCTCCTGGAAATCCTATTTCGAGGTCTACAGATGGTCGAAACCCAAACCATCCCTGGTTAGCTAAAAGGTTCATATTCGCATTAAACCCATTGTCAAAAAATGTCTCATAAATTTCGGCCACTAGGGGATAAGTCTTCTGCGGATCGTAATCGATTGGGTAGTACAGTATGCCATAAAGCTTTTTGCCATCTACATTTAGATAGGAAATAAGCTCGCTTTTAGTCAGTTTTACGTTCTTGATCCAGGGATTGAGTTCTGTAAGCTGTCTCGGGTTATTGAAGGAATTATCCGAAACCCATACTTCAGGAGGCACATCACCGTTGGTTCTGGTATAGACAATTGTGGACGCATCGTCCGATATAGTCCAGTTTCTGTAAAGATTCTGGTCTAGCACAAGATCCTCTGTCGATTGGGTTTCAATGTTGTAGCGGAGCAACCCACGTTCCCATCGGTCTGAGGCGGAGTAACTCATGTATAAGTAGTTTCCATCGCCTGTCCAAGACTCGATTTCCAAGTTGGGTCTTTCTTCCTCTTCCTGTTCAAATCCATAGATCAGATCTATATCCCCAGATTGTATATCAAGGACGTGATAGCCTGCCTCAGAACTGAGTAGTAAGCTGGTGTTCAAGGGATGCCAGCGAACCATCTCGAATTCGTATTCCTTGGAGTCTGATGTTCTAGAAGGAGTCAGATTTATTAAGGTATCTGCCATGAAGGAACGAAGGAAAATATTTCCATCATCTGAATAAGCAAACGCATCTATTGGATGATTCCATATTGGGTTGATTCTATTTTCACCACTAGAATGAATGTGCTCATTCTCTAGACTGGAAAGATCTATTTTGAAGATGTCGTATTCAGTTCCTTCGGACCTAATGTAAGAAGTTCTAAGACGGGTCGCCGTCGTGTAGACTAAGGTGTTTCCGTCTTCGGAAAATTGAGGAGAAACAACTGGTTGTTCAGGTAAAACTTGCTGCACTGAACCATCCGTTAAATCTACTAAACTCAGTATGATTTCATCACTAGATTTTCTAACGGCATCCCATGCCAGAAAATCGTTGTCTGAGTCCTGGATTACTATGGGGCCATCAGAGAGATCTAGATAAGCTTGGCGAGCTTCAGCTTCCCAATCTAGAGATCTAAGTCCCACAACTATATTTTTTCCGTTTGGATTCCATTCTAATGGTGAATTAGAAGCCAAAGAAAGTTCACTGTTTAGGGTAACTTCTTCAATTTGCCCTGTTTTTACATGGTGGACCATTAGTCGGAAGGCCCCATCCGTGTATCTGAAGAATGCCAATTTTGATCCATCAGGGGACCAACGTAAATTTCTTACAGGTGCTGAGTTGCCTTCAAAAAGCTGGTGCAGACTTCCACTTTCCGTATCTATTATCAATATCTCAGATTTGTTGGGAGAGACATAAGTAGGATCTCCATAGCGACCGTGGTCAACGTTCAGTCGATCCCCTTGGGTTTGCACTGTCAGCGCCACTTTTCCTCCATCTTTGGACATGTCTTGAATTGAGGGAGTCCTGACATTGAGAGCATCTTCAGGAGTAAATGATCTTTGCTGTGCTACTGAAATAGAGGGAAGAATTGTAAGTAAGAACGTAGGCATGTAATTAATGATTCTGAACGAGCGACTGAGCTTTAGCATATCATTTCTCCATGATTCAAGAGATGTCTGAGAGGTGAGCTTTTCTGGTTTACAATGTTGTGAAGATAAAGTTAGGCAAGTTTATCATACCTGCTAGAGTGATAATGATTATCAGATGAAAGTACCTCTAGGGGGAGAACTGTAGTTGTCCTCTTGACTTGTTCATCCCAGAGATGCCAGATTTGAGGTCCGAAAATAAAAGAAGTATGGATTTTGGGAGCAAAAATTAGGTGAACAAGAATACATCAATCTCGGTAATTAGAGTGATTATTTACGACGGGCCTCGAGTGGTGAGTCCCGTCGAGAGGCCCGCGCGCGCTCTGTGGGGGGTTACCTGAACACCCTATAGAAAAAATTGAGAACAAGCGCCGCGGGTCCTCTGGAGAAATCGGGAGGACCCGCTTGGTTTTTAGGAGTGGAGTGATTTGGAAGAAAATAGCAGTATTGCCACAGGCCAGAGGGATTGTGAATTAGCATGTTTACATCAACAAAGGTATAGGTAAGAATTATGGTTCGTGTGCCTACAGGGGCCGATCTTCTTTGCGATTTTCTACTGGAACATGGTGTGGAAGTACTTTTTGGACACCCTGGCGGTGCCATCCTTCCATTCTATGACGCTCTGCATAGAAAACCTGAACTCCGACACATCCTTATGCGACACGAGCAGGCGGCGGCACATGCTGCGGACGGTTATTCGAGAGCGACTGGGAAAACTGGAGTGTGTATAGCGACCAGTGGTCCAGGAGCTACAAATCTTGTTACTGGTTTGGCTACGGCTATGATGGATGGTGTACCTCTGGTTGCTATAACTGGACAGGTACCACTCCCAGTTCTGGGAACTGATGCCTTTCAAGAGACAGACATAGTAGGTGTCACTATGCCTGTAACTAAACATGGATTTCAAATAAATCAATTATCAGACATTCCGGATATGCTGGCCGCAGCTTTTTCACTTGCTGTGGAGGGAAGACCTGGCCCGGTGTTGATAGATTTTCCTAAAGATATCCAAGCGAGTCTGGTTTCCACGGAATTGGTTACTCAATTTCGTGGGTTCTCAGTGAAACCCAAGGAAAGTGCTGATCTAGTAACCACTCTGGAAAAGGCAGAATCGAACTCTGATTGCGTCCAGGAGATCAGGGTGCTTCTTGAGATGGCGAAAAGACCTTTACTTATGGTTGGCAGAGGGGCTGTAGAGGCTGGTGTTACCGAACAAATAAAGGATTTTGCAGAGACAATGGATCTTCCGGTCACTACGACACTTCTGGGTATAGATGGATTTCCAGCTGAACACAGGCTTTCTCTAGGTCTTCCCGGGATGCATGGGACAGAGAGAGCGAATATGGGAATTCAGAATGCTGACTTGGTCATTGGTTTGGGCTGTAGGTTTGACGACAGAGTAATTGGCAAGGTGGACGAGTTCGCTCCCAAAGCAAAAGTGGTGGCTTTTGACATAAATCCAGGTATGCCAGGCAGAACGATAGAGCCAGACGTTTTTGTTCTGGGAGATCTGAGGGACACTCTTCCTGAACTCATAGAAGGAATTTCAAAGCGAGAATACAAATCGTGGTTCAACGAGTTAAGTGAGTGGAGTAGGGAAGCAGAACCAACTGTAGACTGCTCGCTAACGCCAGGTCCTCTCGGCGGTAGGCAAGCAGTACGCTATGTAACTCAGAGAGTGAGTGATTGCGCTGGGATCGTTTGTACGGATGTGGGCCAACATCAAATGTGGGTTGCTCAAGAATTGCCTAATGTGATGCCACGCTCACATTTGACTTCAGGAGGGCTGGGTACCATGGGGTATTCGTTACCAGCAGCAATAGGTGCAGCTGTAGGTTGCCCCGAACGGACTGTTTGGGTCGTAGCTGGTGACGGAGGATTTCAGATGAATATTCAGGAACTCGCAACCGTTGCACAGGAGAACATTGCTCTGCGGATCGCGGTTATCAACAACCAGTGTCTAGGGATGGTAAGGCAATGGCAAGAATCCTTCTACGAGCGCAGATATTCTGCGGTAGCACTTTCTGGGCCAGATCTGGTTAAGGTAGCCAGCGCTTACGGTATTGAAGGTTATGTGGTGGAGAAAGCGGAAAATTTGAAAGAAATTTTAGATTCTGTCTCTGAGGAAAAGGGTCCTGTGTTGGTGGATTTGAGGGTCGTTGAAGACGAGAATGTTTATCCTATAGTACCGACAGGAACGGCCCTTCACGACCTCATAAAGGGACCTGCCCTGCCCACTCAAGTCTGATGATAAATAACTATACTTTATCAGTAGAACTTAAGAATGAGGTTGGCGCTCTAGAACGTGTTCTAGGTGTTTTGAGAAGAAGGGCTATAAACGTAGATAGGTTGACCCTCTCTAAGAAAACCGAAAAGATTTACGAGGTTATTATGAGTGTCACTGATCAAGTGGTCGAGGCTGGATCGGATAGAGTAGTGAAGGAGCTTACAAGTCTTTTTGTAGTGGTTTCTGCGCAAGAGATCGAAAGGTTTTGATAGAGAATATCTAGAGTTATGTACTAAGGTTAAGAAAAAAGGAAGGAAGATTATGAGTGAAGAGGGCCTAAATGCAACTTTTTTTGAAGAGCACGACGCAGATCCAGATCTTCTTCAAGGACGGCGGGTTGCCATCATTGGATTCGGGAGTCAGGGACATGCGCATGCCTTAAACCTGAGGGATAGCGGTGTGCAAGTCATGGTAGGGCTCTATGAAGGGAGTAAATCTGCTGAACACGCACGGAGCGAAGGCCTAGAAGTCACATCTGTTGCGGCAGCCAGTGAATGGGCGGACACTATAGCGATTCTCATTCCAGACACCGTTCAAACAGAAGTTTACCACGCAGAAATAGAACCTTATTTAAAAGAGGGGGATGCTCTTCTTTTCGCTCACGGCTTTAACGTTCATTATGACGAGATTAAGCCTCCAGAGACTGTTGATACGATTCTCGTAGCACCCAAATCTCCAGGAAAAAAAGTGAGAGAACAATATCAAGACGGCAGAGGTGTTCCTGCTTTGATAGGGGTACACCATGATGCGAGTGGAAAAGCTCTCGAATTTACGTTGGCCTATGCGAATGCCCTCGGATGTACTAGGGCTGGCGTCCTGCAAACAACGTTTGCCGATGAGACTGAGACTGATCTGTTTGGAGAACAGGCTGTCTTATGTGGTGGCCTGAGTGAGTTGGTTAAGGCTGGATTCGAGACTCTGGTAGATGCGGGGTACGATCCCGAACTAGCTTATTTCGAGTGCCTTCATGAGATGAAACTTATAGTTGATTTGGCCTACGCTCGCGGACTTTCAGGAATGAGGGCTGAAGTAAGCGATACAGCAGAGTATGGTGATTATGTCAGTGGTAACCGTGTGATCGGAGAAGCCGTTAGATCGGAGATGCAAGAAATCTTGAAAGATGTTCAATCTGGCGCTTTTGCTCGTCAATGGATTGCAGAAGCCAAAACGGGCGGAAAGAATTTTGAAAGAAAGAGGGAAGAAGAAAAACATCACGGCATAGAATCAGTAGGTGTCAAACTACGTTCTCGGATGTCTTGGGTATGATCCTAAAGAATAGGATTTCATTCTCATCTGTCGTTTATATCGGAGGATGGTAGGATGAGTGAGCTTCCAAAGAAACTTCCTCTGATTAGCCACCAATTAGTCTTAGGAAGAGATAGAGCTGCGGCTCGATCTATGTTGCGAGCAGTGGGGCTTGAAGATGAGGATTTTGGTAGACCGCTTATTGGTGTCGCGAATACCTGGACAGACACTACTCCTTGTAATAGTCATCTTAGAGAGCTGGGGCAGTGGGTCAAAGAGGGTATCAGAGAGGCTGGGGGAGTGCCTCTCGAGTTCAATACCATTGCGGTTTCTGATGGTATAACGATGGGTACTTCTGGCATGACCACATCGCTTATTAGCAGAGAAGTTGTCGCAGACTCGATTGAATTAGTGAGCAGAGGTTATTTTTTCGATGGACTGGTGACTCTCTCAGGATGTGATAAGACCATTCCTGGCACTGTCATGGGGATGGCCAGGCTCAATCGCCCGTCCCTGATGCTCTATGGAGGGTCAATTCAACCTGGAAAATACAAAGATCGGGACGTTACCATACAGGATGTATTTGAGGGGATAGGGGCGTGTGCCGCCGGCCGGATAACAGAGGACGAACTTGATGAATTGGAGCGTGTAGCTTGTCCTGGGCCAGGATCGTGCGGAGGTCAATTCACAGCAAACACTATGGCCACAGTCTTTGAAGCTATGGGGGTTTCGGCCATGGGTAGCGGGTCTGTTCCAGCAGTGGACACAGATAAGGAGAAAGTAGCCCGTGAAAGTGGCAAATTGGTCGTAGATTTAGTCGAAAGAGGACTAAAAATAAGGGATGTGATGACTCGTGAGAGTTTCGAAAATGGTATTGCAGCTGCAGTGGCTACTGGAGGCTCGACTAATTCGGTACTACATCTTTTGGCTTTGGCCCACGAGAGTCAGGTAGAACTGACCATAGAAGATTTTGACCTGATCAGTAAGAGGACACCATTAATTGCTGACCTGAAGCCTGGTGGGCGATTCGTCGCAACTGATTTGCACCATGCAGGTGGAGTTGCATTGGTGTTAAAAGAGCTTTTGGAAGGTGGTCTTCTACATGGGGATGCTATTACGGTTACTGGAAGAACTCTGAGGCAGGAAGTGGAAAATGCTGAGGAAGCCGAAGGACAAGAAGTAGTAAAAACTTTGTCTGCACCGATCAAAGACCAGGGTGGCCTAGTAATACTAAAGGGCAATTTAGCTCCAGATGGCTGTGTCCTGAAAATAGCTGGACATGAAAGGATGTTTCACAAAGGTCCAGCGCGTGTTTTTGACGGAGAAGAAGAAGCTTTTCAAGCGGTCCAGACTGGATCGATAAAAAAGGGTGACGTGGTGGTGATAAGAGGTGAAGGTCCCTGTGGAGGGCCTGGAATGAGAGAGATGTTAGGAGTCACTGCGGCTATTGCAGGGGCTGGGTTGGGTGAATCAGTAGGGTTGCTGACTGATGGTCGTTTTTCTGGTGCGACTCATGGCTTGATGGCTGGTCACGTCGCACCTGAAGCTGTAAGAGGGGGACCAATAGCTGGGATTAGAGACGGGGATGAGATAATCTTCGATATAAAAGCTAGGACCTTGTCGGTAGATATCCCTGAAGATGAATTAACCAGACGGGTATCAGACTGGAGTCTACCCCCAAAAGAAGTAGCTTCTGGAGTGATGACAAAATATGCTGCGCTGGTTTCCTCTGCCGCTCAAGGAGCTACAACCAGTTGAAGAAGAGAGAGCTATAAAAACAGTTGGTTTTCGTAGTTTTTGATATGTTCTTCTAGACTCATTGTATGAGAAATTCTGTCCAGACCTTCCATTAGTGAGTCTCTTACAAACGGGTCGATTTCGAAGTCTTCCTCCCATCCTTGCCTGTCCGATATTTTTTTTGCCACTAAGTCCACAGTGACTTTGAAAGCTTTGTGCTCCTCTGCCAGAGTTAGGAGTCTTTCCGTTTGATTCTCGGGGAGTTCCACTGGCAAAAGCCCGTTTTCATAGCAGTTAGTTTTGAAGATGTCGGCAAAGCTCGATGAAATGACAACTCTGAACCCATGGTCCATTAAAGCCCAAGGTGCGTGTTCTCTCGAAGAACCACATCCGAAATTCTTACCCGCTACAAGTATGCTTCCATTCTTAAATTTCTTACGATTTAGACAAAATGTTGGGTCAGGAGTACCGTCTTCGTTTCTCCGCCAGTCGTGGAATAAGAATTGTCCGTATCCTGTGCGTTCGATCCGTTTCAGGAATTGCTTTGGAATTATCTGGTCTGTGTCCACGTCAACTCTATCTAGTGGAACCACTTGACCTTCATGCGAAGTAAACGGTTTCATTAATCAATCCATTCTCGGGTGTCTACAAAGTGTCCTGCTATAGCAGCACCAGCAGCAGTTTCAGGGCTTACCAGGTGCGTTCGTCCACCCTTGCCCTGCCTGCCTTCAAAGTTTCGGTTAGAGGTTGAAGCACAGCGCTCACCAGGGTTTAGGATGTCTGGGTTCATTCCTAGACACATCGAGCATCCAGACTCTCTCCATTCAAAACCGGCATCAACAAAGATTTTGTCCAATCCTAATTCTTCTGCTTCCTTTTTTACGGCCGTAGATCCTGGAACAACCATGGCTTTAACATTTTCATTGACCTTGTTCCCTTTGAGTATAGCGGCCGCAGCTTGGAGGTCGGAGAGTCGAGAATTGGTACAGGATCCAATGAAGACACGGTCTATCGAAATATTTTGGATTGGAACACCGGGTTGGAGGTCCATATAGGAAAGAGCTCTTTTCATGGCCTGTTTTGCTTCTTGAGATGTAGCTTTCTCTGGGTCTGGTATAGACTCGGTAATAGGGATCGACATCTCAGGGTTGGTGCCCCAGGTAACACAGGGTTCCAGTGATCTAGCGTCTATCTCAATGACACTATCAAATTGACATTCTTTGTCGGATGCTAGATCGAGCCAGCTATCTGTAAGTGATTTTACATCCTCAATGTCTTCTTGAGGGATCTTGTTCATTAGATAACTAATAGTTGTTGCGTCCGGGGAGATCATCCCAGCTCGTGCACCCGCTTCTATGGACATATTGCAAATGGTCATGCGTTCTTCCATGGAAAAAGCTTTGATTGCTTCTCCGGTGTATTCGATTACATGCCCCGACCCACCATCAACTCCGATCCGAGAAATGATGCCTAGGATCACGTCCTTTGCGGTTACTCCTTTGCTGAGTTTTCCAGAAAGTTTGATTTGCATGGATTTTGGTTTATCCATTGGGAGACATTGCGTCGCTAATACGTGTTCTACTTGTGAAGTTCCAATGCCAAAAGCCAGTGCCCCGAATGCGCCGTGGGTAGATGTGTGGCTATCTCCACATACAATCGTCATTCCAGGTTGCGTTAGTCCCAGTTCAGGTCCAATAACATGGACAATTCCCTGTTTTTCACTGTCCACATCATAAAGGGTGATCCCAAAATCCCGGGCGTTTTTCTGCAGAGCTGCGATTTGATTTCTTGCAAGATCGTCATGTATGGGCAGAGATCGATCCGTAGTCGGGAGGTTGTGGTCCACAGTAGCAAAAGTCAGGTCTGGTCGACGAACGTGACGCCTTGCAATCCTAAGACCTTCAAATGCCTGAGGTGAAGTCACTTCGTGTAGTAGATGCAGATCGATATAGATAAGGTCAGGTCGGTCAATTTGGGTGTGGACCGTGTGTCTGTCCCAAATCTTATCTAACATTGTCCTGGGAATTTTTCACAACCTCCCTATTTTGCTATTTGTGATTCTAAAATATGATGAGATACAGCTGATCCCATAGTTTCAGTGCCAACAGTAGGTCCTGTTCCTCTATCTAGATCTGGTGTGCGCAGGCCCTTCTCTAGCACTGATTCAACAGAATCTTCAATTGTTCGAGCTTCTAATTCAAGAGAGTATGTTTGCCGCAGAAGCATGGCTGCTGATAGAATGGCCGCTAGTGGGTTTGCAGTCCCACTCCCTGCGATGTCTGGTGCTGATCCGTGGACAGGTTCAAACATGCCTCCTCCATCTTTATTCAGGCTGGCTGAGGCCAGAAGGCCGATGGATCCTACTACTGCCGCCGCTTCATCACTGAGTATATCTCCAAACAAATTAGAGGTTAGCAGAACATCTAAATCCTTAGGATTCATTACCAATTCCATGGCGGCCCGATCGACAAACATGTGAGAGCATTCGACTTCTGGGTATTCTCCAGCAATTTCGTTCACCGTATTTCTCCATAACCTCGAACTAGATAAAACATTGGATTTGTCGACTGAGGTCACTTTTTTCGTTCGATTCATGGCCATGTCAAAAGCAACTCTGGCTATTCGGGTGACCTCATCTCGGTGGTACTTCATAGTGTCTATGGCGGCATCACCATCATCTACTATCCCAGAGGGTTCGCCATAATAAATTCCTCCGGCTAGTTCACGGACGATCACCAGATCTGTGTTCTCAACTATTTCCAGGGTGAGGGGTGAAGCATCGGCAAGACAGGGCAGTAGACGGGATGGACGTATATTGGCAAAACATCCTAGTTCTTTACGAAGACTTAAAAGTCCTCTTTCTGGCCGCAGGTCAGGAGCTAATTCGTCACCACGTGGGTCGCCTACCGCCCCCAACAGGACCGCGTCGGCCGACTTGCAACCATTGAGAGTACTGTCGGGAAGTGGACTGCCGTAGTTTTCGTAGGCCGACCATCCTATGTCATAAAACTCAACATTCAACTCGTGATTAAAGACACTAGCAGTGCTTCGTAATACTTCGACCGCTAGTTTAGTTACTTCTGGTCCAACGCCATCTCCAGGAAGCACTGCGATGTTCCACTTCAATTTATTCTAGGCCCCATATTATCTGATCACTTGTAGCAATAGTCCTAAAATGCCGATTGATCGGAGCTAGCAAGTGAGTTTAGGTAAGCGGATTCCAATTGTTCGGATTTGTTAATGGCGTCAAGGTAAGCACGGGCAGCTGCGTTGACTATATCTGTAGAAGCCCCTTTCCCTGCGAATGTTTTTTCATTGATCATTGCTTGTATATTGACTACTCCCACTGCATCACGCCCAGGTGTGGCAGCAATGATTTCAAATTCCTCTATTTCAACCCGCTTTTGGGTAACTTCATCGATTGCTGAGAATGTGGCATTTATTGGACCATGGTCTCTGGCAACTCCTTCTTTGGCAGTATGATCAAAGGATATGCTTACCTTTGCTGTAGACAATTCATTACCACAAGTCACCACTAAATCAAGCAACTTATATAATTTCTCATCACTTTTTTTGGCGCCATGGCGTAAAATCAGCAGAAGGTCTTCATCCAGGACTTCTTTTTTCTGATCTGCGAGGAACGTAAAGAATTTATACGCTCTGTCTAGTTCTTCTTTAGTTAATTGGTGTCCCATTTCTTGGTAACGATTGTTAAGCCCGTGGCGGCCAGAATGCTTGCCCAAAACCAGTCGAGTTTCAGGTGCTCCTACGAGTTCGGGCATCATTATTTCGTAGGTGACTTTGTCTTTAAGCATACCGTGTTGGTGAATACCGGCCTCGTGTGCGAAAGCGTTTTTCCCCACGATTGCTTTGTTGGGCTGTGGATGAATTCCCGTTATTTGGGTTAACAGTTCACTAGTTTTGTAGATAGACTCGCTATGAATATCGGTGTGGTGTTCCGTTAGATCCTTACGAACCTTGAGGGCCATGACAATTTCCTCTAGGGATGCGTTGCCAGCTCTCTCTCCTATACCGTTGATGGTACATTCAACTTGTCTCGCTCCAGCTTGTATCGCAGCGAGGGAATTAGCTACAGCTAGGCCCATGTCGTCATGGCAGTGCACGCTGACTACCGCATCATTTAATCCATGAACTTGCTCAAATAGAGTTTTAATAAGGGAGGAGAATTCCTCGGGGAAAGTATATCCGACAGTGTCGGGGATATTTATGGTTGTTGCCCCTGCGGAAAGTGCGGCACGGATTGCTTCACATAGGAAACTAATATCAGTTCGAGTTGCATCTTCCGCACTGAATTCAACATCGTCAACCAGTTCTCTAGCCAGTCCGACTGCTTCAGTGATCCGCTCTAAACATTCTTCTTGGCCAATTTCAAGTTTTTTAGCTAAATGGATATCCGAAGTTGCTATGAATGTGTGAATCCTTGGTTTGTCTGCGGATTGGACGGATTTTCCTGCTATTTCAACATCCTTAGGATTAGCGCGAGCAAGTGCTGCTATGATAGGACGGCGTACTTTCTTGGAAATCTGAGTGACGCTGGAAAAATCATCATCTGAGGCGACTGAGAATCCAGCTTCTATAATATCTACTCCCAGGTCATCAAGTTGCATTGCCATGCGCAGTTTTTCGTCGATGGACATGGTGAAGCCTGGGGACTGTTCTCCGTCTCTAAGGGTAGTATCAAATACCTGTATTTTTGCCATGACGATGTATCCCCTTTAATTCTGAGAAGTCTTACCCCAGTCCGCACTGGAGAAAAGGTACTATGGTTTACGTCTTTTTGTCAGGGTCGACGCCAATTTTTCTTGTTAAAAGTAGTAGCAAAACTTTAGGAATTTCCTAGGGTTTTGTGCTATACTTGGATGAGCAGTTTACGAGAATAGGAGAATGGGATGAAAATAGGATTGGTAGGTTTTGCAGGCTCAGGGAAGACAACCGTTTTTAATGCTATGACGGGCCTAGATATTCCTGTTGGGTTCGGTGGAAAAATGAGGATGGGTTCAGTACGTGTTCCCGATGAAAGGGTGGATAAATTGAGCAATCTTTTTGAACCCAAAAAAACTACCTATGCTGAGATTACTTTTTGTGATGTTCCTGGTGAGCATGGGGCGGCCAAGCAGGGTCTTTCACCAGGCGCATTGCAGCAGATAAGAGAACAGGATGCACTGGGTCTTGTTTTAAGAGATTTTGTTAATCCTGCACTGGAAGATGATCCTGATCCTCTGGCTGACCTGGAAGCTTTTCACACCGAATCCATTTTGGCGGATCTTGGAATAGTAGAACGTAGATTGGAGAGGCTGAAAAAAGACAGGTCAGATCTTTTAGAACAAAAAACCTTCGAAAAAATGAAAGACTTGCTGGAGCAAGAGAAACCTCTGAGGTCATTAAGTGGTAGCGAACTAAATCGTGCTGGACTCAAGGGCTATGGTTTGCTGACAGACATACCAGTGTTAGTGGTATTGAACTGTGAGGAATCAAGGGCAGGAGATGCTTTGCCGAAAGATATCAAAAATCGCCTAGACGAGTTGTTTGCCGATGGTATTTCATTGTCAGCATCAGTGGAATCTGAAATTGCTGAGTTGGACGCTGAGGATCAAGAAGAATTCCTTGGTGATCTTGGAGTTGCTGAACCCGCTCTTTCAAGGCTAATAAGGACATCGTATGACCTTCTAGATTTGATCAGCTTTTTTACCGTTGGCACAGATGAAGTAAGGGCCTGGAATATTTTGAAAGGGACGAATGCCTCTGGAGCATCCGGCTGTATTCATACCGATTTAGAGCGAGGTTTTATTCGAGCGGAGATCACTCCATGTGAAACTCTTCTAGAGCTAGGTTCTGAACAGGCTGTGAAGGAAGCAGGGAAACTTCAGGTCGTGGGGAAAGACCATATAGTGGAAGATGGGGATATTATGCACGTACGATTCAACGTATAGGCTCCTTCTAGTGATGAACTCTATTTCGTTATCTGTAATCGCTGTATACCTGCTAGGAACAGTTGTCGTAGGAACTCTGATTGCGGGTCGTTCCCGCGAGGAAAATGACTGGACAACTGCCGGAGGGGGAATGTCTGCTCTCGTTCTAGCTTTTGCTCTAGCTGGAACCAGGATAGGTGGGGCAGGGACATACGGGATTGCAGAATCGGTGGCGACAGGTGGGATTTGGGTAATGTGGTGGTATGGGATAAGCAGTTTTTTTGGAATTTTATTTGTAGGTGTTTTCTTTGCAACACGTTTCAGGAAACTGGGTATAAAAACAGCGGGCGAAGTCTTTAAGATAAAGTTTAATTCTGACAGATGCCAAAGATTGACTAGCCTTTGTGTTCAGACTGAAAACGCTGTTATAAATATCATTGAAGCCTATGTGATAGGGATAATTTTGAGTTCCTTGACTCCTTTGACGATGCTGCAGGGAACCTTGATCGCAGCCTTAGTTTTCGCGACGTATGTCTCTTTCGGTGGGCTTTGGGGAACAGCAATAACCAATGTTCAGCATGTCGTTGTAATGTTGATCGCTTTGGCAGCGATAGGTGTGTTAGGTATAAGTGAATCGGGAGGCTGGGTAAATGTGACGGCTTCTGTAGAATCTCAATTGGCACGCCACTCTACAGCCCCAGAAAGATGGTGGGGCTTTGTCGGAGGAGGCTGGCTAGCTGCAATTGGAATGGTTTTTTCAGCTGCGGTGCATTCTCCAGCTGCTTCAATTTACCCTAATTACTCTAGTGCTTTGAAGGACAAAAAGAAGCTGCCAGCTACATTTTTTTGGGGTGCCGTGATTGCATCCATCATTCCACCACTTGCTGGACTTATTGGGATTTTGACGGTCTCTAGGTATGGTCTAAATCCAGATCTGGAGGGATATAGGAATATTACAGCTATCGCATCCGAGATAAATCCAATAGCTGGAGGACTGGCCATTGCTGCGATATTAGCAGCGGTGATTTCTTCTGGAGGACCGATTCTCCTGGCCAGTTCTACCATGCTGGTCAGAGACTGGTTGAATTCTTTTAGGAACATGACTTCTTCTGATATGTTGGTCGCTTATCGGCGAGTGACGATCGCATACGCTTTCCTGGCAGCGCTGTTGGCATGGTGGATAGCCACCAGAACCAATTTATCACTACTTGAATTATTGCTATTTGGTTTCGCCATGGTCGTACCTCCAGCTATTGCTCTGTCTTATTCTTTTTTTTGGTCCAAAACGACAGAAAAAGGAGTTTTTTGGGGAATGTGTTTGGGGTATGTAGGCGGTATCAGTTGGTTTGCTGCAGCCAAATGGGCTCTTTGGGTAGACTTACAGGTGTATGAAGGAGCTTCAAGATTTGTTCAGATTGTTGTATTTCTATGGAAGTACAACGGTCAAGGTGTAAACCCTTCACTCATAACTACATTAGTTCCAGTGGTAGTTATCCCGTTGGTTTCGTTGTACTTCTGTGATTCCATTGAGTCGTAAACAACTTTGGCTGAAACTCACTGAGTAGGCAATCCTACCTAGAAACAGCGCGGATTGCGAACCATTCTTTAACGTAAGCAATCGATTCCTTTGTAGACGTACCAGGGCCAAACAGCCTTCCGATACCCATGTCTTCTAGCTCTTTGACATCATCTTTCGGGATAATCCCCCCACCCGTGACTAGGACGTTATCAGCACCTGCTTGTCCCAACAATTCTTTGACTCGAGGGAAAAGCGTCATGTGCGCACCTGAAAGTACTGACATAGCCACCACATCTACATCCTCTTGGACAGCAGCACTCACAATCATCTCTGGTGTCTGATGTAATCCAGTGTATATCACTTCAAACCCTGCATCACGAAAAGCACTAGCGATCACCTTCGCACCTCTGTCGTGCCCATCTAGGCCTGGTTTGGCAACTAATACTCTTACTCTGCGTTCTTCGGACATAGTTTCACATTTGTTTAGATTCTTACTTCAGTGAATCGATTATCTAGACATACATTAATCAGACGCTAGAAGAAAACAGGCTCTTTGTAAGAACCAAAAACTTCTTGCATTACATCACGGATCTCGAATAACGTGCAATACGACCTCGCACATTCCAATATCTTTGGGACAAGGTTTTCATCTGTCCTACAAGCTTGATGAAGAGCACTGAGACACTCTGACACTTTCGATTCATCTCTAGATTTCTTCAAAGCAACAATCTTGGCAATCTGTCTTCTTTCTACTTCTTTGTCGATCTTCAGAGTATCGATCTCGATACTTTCAGAACCCTCCGTAAATTGATTAACTCCAACAACCGTGCGCTCTCCCGATTCAATTTCATTCTGTTGCCTCATGGCGGAGTGCGCAATTTTTTGCTGAAACCATCCACTCTCTATCCCTGGAACCACACCGCCCAGAGTTTCGATCTCATCAAAAAGAATTTCCGCCTCTCTCTCTATGTTATCTGTTAGTGTTTCCACATAAAAAGAGCCTGCAAGTGGATCAATCGTATTGGGGATTCCCGATTCATATGCCAAGATTTGCTGTGTTCTTAAAGCTATTCGAGCAGCCTTTTCAGTTGGAAGAGCTAACGTCTCATCCATAGAATTAGTATGTAGGGACTGAGTTCCTCCCAAAGACGCCGCCATCGCCTGGTAAGCTACTCGTACAATATTATTCTCAGCTTGTTGAGCTGTTAAGCTGACTCCCGCGGTTTGACAGTGCGTTCTGAGTCTCCAGGAAGCAGGGTTCTTCGCTCCATACACGTTTCGCATTCTTCGAGCCCATATTCTCCTCGCAGCTCTAAGTTTTGCAATTTCCTCAAAAAAATCATTGTGTACATCAAAGAAAAACGAGAGTTGAGGTGCAAAAGAATCAACATCCAATCCCCTTTTAAGTCCTTTTTCCACATACTCGAACCCATTAGCCAAAGTGAAAGCAAGTTCCTCGACTGCTGTCGCACCAGCTTCCCGTATGTGGTATCCCGAAATAGAAATAGGATTATATTTTGGGGTGTTTTCACTGCACCAATCAAACATATCGACAATACATCTCAGAGCGGGATTAGGCGGGAAGATCCAAGCATGCTGTGCTTGATATTCTTTTAAAATATCATTTTGAATAGTTCCTCGTAGGACTCGTGTATCAACGCCTTGCTTTTCTGCTGCTGCTATGTAGAAGCAAAATAGAATTATCGCGGGTCCATTTATCGTCATAGACACTGAAACTTTATCTAGTGGGATTCCTTCGAATAATTCTTCCATATCAAGTGTCGATGATACGGCCACACCACAAACTCCTACTTCCCCTAGTGACCTAGAATGATCGGAATCAAAACCCATTAGCGTAGGGAAATCAAAAGCTACACTCAGTCCAGTTTGACCGTGGTCAAGTAGATATTTGTATCTGGCATTTGTGTCTTCTGCTGTTGCAAAGCCCGCAAACTGACGCATAGTCCACAACTTGCTTCGATACATCGTCGCATATGGACCACGAGTGTACGGGTAATTTCCTGGCAACCCAAGTAATCCCGGATCCGCTTCGGCTCGATCCAGATCCGTATATAAAGGACTTATTTCTGTTCCAGAACCTGAATTGAAAACAGCTTTTCTCTTGTTAGCCCTCTCATAGGTAGATTCCCATTTAAGAAGCTTGGCCTTCAAATCACTTATTTCTTGATCACGCTCTGACAACGCTTTGACAACTTCAGAAATATTAGGGACATCTTTTTCTCGAATCGTCATTGCTGCTCCACGATGTTCTCTATTGTTGGCAATAGAATTTACTAAGTTTTAAGTAAAGTCATAGTGGATAAAGACCCCTAGCAATAACTACTGGTCTTTTTCCAAAAATTGGTCTACTAACTCCATAGCAACAGAATATGGCGTTGCATGTCCTGAAAGAACTGCCTCAACTCTTTTCGTCAAGATTTTGTTCACGGTGCGCGAGGCAATCGACCGATTCACCAACTCACGGTGCATGACTTCTCTTATACGAACTTCCGTTCTCAGTTTTCTTCTCTTTTGGAGTTCACCACTCCCCTGGATCCACTCTTCGTGGGACTCAATGGCCTGCGTGAGTTCTTGGATGCCTTCGCCTGTTAGTGCGTTTGTCTTCAATACGAGAGGTTCCCATCCCAGTTCGTCATCTAGTTCGTTTAGTTCGGCGGTATCATGAACCTCAATCACAGGCCCATGATGCCCAGCGAATCCCTTAAAATTATGACCTGAACGGAGATGTATAGCTTGCCTTACTTCCTTAACCAGTTTATCAGACCCAGGCCTGTCTGCTTTATTCACGATAAAGATATCCGCAATTTCCATTAGTCCCGCTTTCATTGCCTGAATCGAATCACCCGATTCGGGCACTAAGACAACAACGACTGTGTCTACGGCTCTAGCTATCTCAAATTCTGTCTGTCCGACACCCACTGTTTCGGCTAACAATCTGTCGAAACCGAAGCAATCCATCAGATCCAGGATTTCCTTAGTAGTTGCAGCTAATCCCCCTAGAGAACCTCTTGTAGCCATGGATCGAATAAAAACATTTTCGTCGATTGCTATATCATTCATACGGATTCGATCACCAAGCAAAGCTCCACCTGTTTGAGGTGACGTTGGATCAACCGCTAGCACACCTACTCTTTCTCCTTGGCTGATATAGAACTCCGTTAACAATGCCACTAAACTAGATTTTCCGGCTCCAGGTGGTCCGGTAAGGCCAATCCGGCGTCCTTGGAGCTTCGTTTGCATTGCAGCATGTAAGAATTCTTCAAATCCATCTCTCTGATTTTCAACAATCGATATCCCCCTAGAAAGAGCTGCAGGTTTGCCAGCCTTAAACCGTTCAAGTACTTCATTCATACTCGTCGAAGTCAGTCGAGATTCATCCATGGGAATATATTTTGGAAAAAATTTTCATAGCTCCTCATTCAGGTGTCTATTCAGTATACGGCACTGATCGGACGAGTAAAATAGGATTGGTTAGGGAATTGCTTGCCAACTAGCATTGGTAATTCGGTTCTGAGAGATGAGTCTAGTTTTTGATCATTCAATTCATCAAGGCTTTTGATAAGAGTATTATGCCTGTCGTGATAAGCAGTAACTCTAAGCCAGTGCGATATCTTTGAGAATCAAACTTGGGGAATAAATAGTTTTCAGTAAGCCAGAAGGTGATAGCTCCGGTGAGCATGAGTCCCACCCCTGTAGCCTTGCTTACTTGCCAATTGTCTCCAGCCAAGGTTAAAACGGCAAGCTGAATTATGGCGAAAAGCGTGTAGCCAGCTACTACGGTAGCTCTAGAAATGTGACGGTCCAAACCCTTCCCAAAGGCCAGTGCTGTCAACATAGAGCCACCCAGATTAGATGCTCCATGGACGAGGCCCATGATGACGATGTATGAGCGTTGAAATTTAAGCAACTGGCGAAGTGAACGCCTTATAAAATCCAACCGGTCTTGTAGAGAGAAAGTGAGGACTATAATGGCTACGATTATTTCTAATGGTGGTGACCAGCGGGTGGACATCCACAGAGCTACTCCGATGGCAGGCAGGCAAAAGAAAATGATTTCACGGAGGATCGATTGATCTACGTGCTGGTGACATCCTTTTAACTGGAACAGACTGATCGTAAGGGAGATTGGCAGTAGCAGTTGGAGTGTAGCTGTGAAATCCATTCCCAGCATAAGCATCCAAGGAGTGCCCAGAAGTAGCACGCCCACGCCAAAGAGCGATTGGATTAAGGATGCTACTAGAACCGCAGGATAGATGTATTCTAATGGAGGCAAGGCGCTGTCAGTCTCTGTAAGTTATTAGGAAGGAGAAATTTGCTAGGTCTTGATTGGTCAAAAGTGAATAATCTAGGCGTAGCATAGCGTATGTCTCCCTAATCAGTTCCTATTTGTTTATAACCAGTTCTTCAACATAGGAAACTAAAACTTCCTCATTTGTTTGCTAGACTATGATTAGTTGTATCCCCTGGGAAGCCTTAAGTCAGAAGTAAGAGTCTGCAAAAGTTCCTGTTCCAGTGCTGCCAGTTCTGCATAGCGACCGTTTCCGGTCAATCCTTTATTCTGGCGATTGGTGAGAAGCACAATAGACAGTCGTTCTACAGGAGCAGACGCGACAAACGTTCCCGTGAAGCCACTATGTGAAAATATGACTGTATTTGAAATTTGAGATTTCTGCCAGCCTAGGGGTCGCTTATGAGAGTGCCAAAACATTTCCACTGTTCCAACATCTAGATAGCGTTTTCTGCCATAGGCCCCATTGTGATTCAAAAGATTTAGCAAGCGATTCAGATCTTCCGCATTAGAAAAAAGACCTGCGTGTCCAGCCACGCCGGAAAATGCATGATAGGAATTACCGTCGTTCACCTCCCCAGTGAGAGTATACAATCTCCAGTCATTCCATTGGTTTGGGTCTCTCTTGTAGGTGTAACCGAAATCAAGATCATGCACCATTCTGTGTTCATAAGGGTTGCCGTGGGAAGTAGAGGCGAACTCGACACCTTGTCCCCCCTTATTTTCCATTGGTTTGGGACTGAAACCAGTACTCGTCAATCCAAGCGGAGAATAGAGTTGGTCGGCCAAGTAATTGTCGAGACGATCCCCAGTGACTTCCTGGACGATCATCCCTAAAAGCATAAAACCTAGATCCGAGTAGTGGTAACCTTCTCCTACTTTCCATTCTAACGGAAGATTACGGATCACTTCGTAACTTTCTTGGGGATTGGAAGCCTGGTAATAGAGCGGCTGCCATTGCTGCAATCCAGATCGATGGGTCAGCAAGTGTCTGACGGTTATGCGGTCTTTTTCTTTACCACGAAAATCTTCCAGGTAAGTAAATATAGGAACATCTAGATCTAAGAGGCCCTGATCCACTAGTAACATCACAGCAAACGTAGTTGCCATGACTTTGGTTACGGAGGCCAAATCAAAGCGAGTATTAGTCAACATTGGAATAGGTACATCCAGTTTCTGGAGGCTATTTGGGGTAGGCGAGTTGTCTTTGTACTGACCTTCTCCATATGAAAACAACTGAGACCATCCGTATGCTTTGTGTAATAGAGTCTCTCCACTTTTACTCACCAACAGGACGGCGCCTGGAATTATCTCGGACTCCACCCATGAATTGACCAATGAGTCGGCTCCATGAAGTTGGTATTCTAGTTTTCCAGATAAATCATTGGATGATTCCGGGTGATCTTGTGGCGACACAGGATTGGCCAGGAGAAAAAGAAGTGTAGGCAGTGTTGTGAAGGATCGCATACCAATGTAATAGCAAGATTTTACCAGACTGGATAGTTTTACTTCCGAAAATCTGTTTAAATTCTGGACTCTCATTGAAATATGGACAGTCTGGGTTGATCACGCGATGTTATTGCGGATGAAGCAGACGTATGAATAGCTGACAAACTTTAAAGGGAACATCCATGAAAGATATTCTGAGTAGTTTGGGTCTGGAGCAGAGTAATTCTGGGGGATTTTGTGGGGAATGGACGGGATCAGGTTCAACCTTGGAAGTCATTTCTCCAATAGACGGCTCAGTGATATCAACCGTACAACAGGTTACGGAAGAAGAATATGATCGGATAGTTGATAAAGCTCATGAAGCTTTCCTCCAATGGAGGTCAGTACCAGGGCCTCATCGCGGGGAATTGGTCAGGAAACTCGGGAATCGACTCCGCGATAAGAAATCGGAATTGGGAGCCTTGGTCAGTCTGGAAATGGGTAAAATCCATATGGAAGGTGAAGGGGAAGTGCAGGAAATGATCGACATCTGTGATTTTGCTACAGGACTTTCTCGCCAACTCTATGGACTTACGATTGCTTCGGAAAGACAGGATCATCGCATGATGGAGCAATGGCATCCGCTCGGAGTGGTGGGTGTAATTAGCGCTTTCAATTTTCCTGTTGCAGTGTGGAGCTGGAATGCAGCAATTGCAGCTGTATGTGGTGATGCAACACTGTGGAAGCCAGCCAGCCAGACTCCTTTAACTGCTATTGCAGTGACTAAAATTGCTCAGGAGGTCTGCGAAGAGAACGATGTTAATCCGGCGATTTTTTCATTGACTATTGGACAGGGATCCACAATAGGGGACCGCTTATTGCATGACAGAAGAATTCCTCTGGTCTCCGCAACAGGTAGCTGTGCAGTGGGCTATCGTGTAGCACAAGTCGTTGGAAAGCGGTTGGGACGCACGATTCTAGAGTTGGGAGGAAATAACGCTATTATCGTGACTCCTAATGCAGATCTGGATTTAGCACTTCCCGGGATATTGTTTGGGTCCGTAGGGACAGCGGGACAACGTTGTACCAGTACTCGACGCATTATCGTGCACGAATCGATTCGCGAAGAATTGGTGAGTAGGCTCACTAAGGCCTACGAGGGAGTACGTATAGGAAATCCACTAGAGGAAGGCACGCTCATGGGGCCACTTGTCAATCTAAATGCTGTGGAAGACCTGCAAAATGCGATCAAACGGGTTCAGGAAGAAGGTGGTGAGATCCTTTATGGAGGAGAATGCCTCCAGGGTGATGAATATCCAGGTGGTCACTATGTAAAGCCATGTATTGCTTCGGCTGAGAACAGCTTCGACATCGTACAGGAAGAAACGTTCGGGCCAATTTTGTACATCATCTCCTACGGGAACGGTTCATCTTCACGAACAGAATCCGTCGATGAGCTCAGTGAAGCGCTGGCAATTCACAATGATGTTCCTCAGGGTCTTTCGTCTGCGATTTTCACTGAAAACGTTAGGGAAGCGGAGCATTTCCTTTCCGCTCGTGGAAGTGACTGTGGAATTGCGAACGTGAATATCGGCACCAGTGGCGCTGAGATCGGTGGCGCCTTCGGCGGAGAGAAAGAGACTGGTGGAGGTCGTGAGTCAGGGTCCGATGCATGGAAAGCATACATGCGAAGACAGACCAACACGGTGAACTGGAGTAAGGAGCTGCCGCTGGCTCAGGGAATTGAATTTTCCTAGAACTTAGTCGTTGCTGCGCGCTGCGTCGGTGAGGGGTTTGGAAACGGAACGTCTTCGGAAACGATGAGCCCATGGGTTGCTTTTCTGTTCAGCTACGTCAGCGATGATTTCCCCCAATACAGGTCCGAATTTGAAGCCGTGCCCACTACCGCCAGTTGCGATGACCAAATTCTTTCGTCCAGCATCGTGGTCGATCCAGAAATCTCCGTCGAGACTGTCGCAGTAGAAGCAGAGTCGACGTTTAACAATGGGAGCGTCTCTCAGTTCTGGGAATGAACTACTTAGAAAATCTCTGAATTTTCTATCCATTTCGGGGGATACCGATTGGTTATCTCCGAAATTCATGGGAATACCACGACCGTGGTGAGCCACTTTTAGTATCCCTTCCTGCTGAGCTGGAAATCCATACCAACCAGTTTCAGATACGTTCGCTCCCCATTGAGGAAATTGTGTTCCCTGGTAGGCTGTCGGGTCAGCAACTTGGAAATGGTATACGGGCTGAGCGACCGATCGAAGAGTCTCGGTCATCCATGGTAAGAGTCTGGGTGTCCAGGCTCCTGTCGCTGCAATAACGAGGTCAGACTGGTGTTCTGTACCATCTTGGGTGATGATGCCTTCGACTTGACCTGCATGCTCTAAAAGCTCAGTCATTCCATTATTCTGCTGCAGATTGACTCCCTCTTCTGCAGCCTTTTCTACTAACCACGCGACTGTTTTGGTGCTCTTGGCCCATCCACCTTTTCGGTTATAGTAGCCGTGTGAGTAGTCGGCCTCTTTCCACGTGGGGAACCGTTCTTGGATTTCCGATTTGCCTAGTGGTTCTATTGGGTAGTTGAGTTCTGATAAGACTCGGCAGCTCTCAAATTCGAACTGACCTTCTGTCATTGGATGCGGTGTCAGCCACAAGTTGCCTGTCTCCTCATAGAGCGGCTGGCCAGATTCTTCGTTCCATTGGTACCAACCTGTGATGGCCTCCGTGGCTAACTGGGCATAGAAGCGATCTGCTCCGTAATCCGCACGTATTGTTTTGCTGATGTCCGAAGAAGATGCGTCGGGATTGGGGAGCGGTCCTGAATCAAATATGATGACTGAGTGCCCACGTTTCTTGAGTTCGCGTGCGGCACTGATTCCAAAAATACCGCCGCCGACAATGATGATTTTACTGGACTTCAGAGGTAGTCTCCTGTTATTGATGAGTGTGCAACCTACCAACCTCACAGAGGATCGTTTCCTATGAGAGTAAGAATTTTGACGGCCGCTGATATCAATAGGTGTTTCTCTATGCCTCAGGCAATTAATGCTATGAAGTCGGCGTTCACGCAACTGTCAGAGGGAACAGCCATAGTTCCTGACAGAGTCTCGGTTAATGTGGATGCTGGCGTCAGTCTGTATATGCCAGGCTATCTTCCCGAAGGGGGACATCTGGCAGCAAAAATCGTGACTGTATTTCCAGAGAATCGAAAATCAGGGTTTCCAGTGATTCAAGGAGTCGTACTGGTTTTAGACAGTGAAACAGGAGAGGTGAAGGCCTTAATGGACGGAAGCTATGTTACTGCCTTGCGGACGGGAGCAGCGAGCGGCCTGGCGACACATATATTGGCCTTACCGGATTCATCAGTATTGACTGTTTTTGGAGCTGGAGCGCAAGCGAGAACTCAAGTTGAAGCGGTACGTGCAGTACGTACCATCGAGGAAATCAGAATTGTAGATAAGTCGAATGAAAACGCAGAGCTTTTTGCTGGAGAGATAGATGGAGCTCACGTGACCGTGATGGAAGATGCTAGACAAGCGGTTTCGGGAGCACAGGTGATCATAACAGCCACCGACAGTCTTGAGCCGGTATTTCCAGGTTCGGTCCTCGGTCCTGGAACACATGTGAACGCAATCGGAGCATTTACTCCTGAGATGAGAGAGTTAGACGGGGATTTGGTATCCAAAGCCAAAGTCGTAGTGGACTATCGGGAGACAGTGATGGTTGAAGCTGGTGATCTTACCCAGGCGATTGATGAAGGATTCTTTAGTTTAGATCAAATACACGCTGAATTGGGTGAGTTGGTGAACGAGAGTCGTCCGGGAAGGGAAAACTCAGAAGAAATCACTGTCTTCAAGTCGGTAGGTAATGCCGTTCAAGATGTGGCTGTGGCTGGTGCTATCTTGGAGCAAGCAGAGAGCTTAGAATCGGGGTCTTTAGTAGACCTATAGCATGCTAGTTAAGCGAACCGTGTCGCAGGATGCTCCTTAAGTCCAGAGGATTTTAAGAACGCGATTTAGGGCACGTAATAGTGACACAATTTCTCGGAATGCTTGGAAAACAGAACTAAGACTATTCCCACGTCCAGAGTGCTCAAATAAGCCTGTGATTGTACAGCTGGCAATTTTCTTCTCAGGTAGCAGGGTTTGTGCCAATAACGTTTCGGTGTATGGAATCAGAGAGTCGGTTCGCCCGTGAAACAGGTGTACCTCAGAAAGTACTTCTGGTAGATAGGGTGCAGGATTAAGGAGTGGGGTGACAGTCGTAGCACACTCTTTTAGTCTTGTCGCCATTTTCGAGGCCGCAACGATATCTATTTCTTGATCGGAACGAGGTGCGAAGAGTTCGAAGAGTTCTTTTCGCTCGGGTGATATTTTTGACCCCAGTTCTGTTAGTAGTGAATCGTAGGAAGCGCTCTGGGATGGCACCTGCCGATTACCTGCTTCAATCGCTAAATGTAGGAGCGCATCGGCTACATCTTGAGCTTCTCGGTATTCTGGTACAAATGGCAGATAGTTTCCAGCGACAATCCAACGGGCGTAAGGGTCTGGCGCTAATACGTATTCTTTTCCCTGCCATTCATGTCGACCAGTCATCTGAAACTTTAGGATACGTTCCATATCTGAATAGCCACCCCAACTCACTACTCCAGCTAGTTGGTCAGCAATATCGGTTTTGGTAGCAGCAACTAGTGCTTGAGGGGCTCCGAAAGAAAAACCTATCAGGCCTCGCTGGCCTTGATTGGCGCGAGGATGTTGTTCTGCAGCCTTGAGTGTAGCCCTGATGGTAGGGATGGTAGCTTCAGGTTTAAGCTCCAGCCTCGTCCATTCAGGAATCTCGGGGATGATGACACCAACACCAGATGAAGTTAGGGCTCTAGTGAATTGGACCAATGTGGGATGAAATCTTCCAGTTGGGGTTAATCCATGCAGTACTATCCATATAGGGAATGTTTTTTGTCGACTCACGGGGGTAAGAAATGACGCAGGAAACTCTATGTCTCCTCGATTTATGTATAGCTCTTCGTTAGCTATACGCACATTGGGAGAGATCCAGCCTTGTATAGCCTTTAGCGTTCTCGTCATGGACATGCCTTAAAACCTAAGTTGGTACTTGCGGACGGCGCCAGGTGTGTCCAAAGTCTCTGGTGAGGTTGTCTCCTAGAGGACTATTTGGGATTTCACTAAACTTTGTAAGTTATGAGGTGTGTTCAGTGGAGAAGGGCCAGTTTTACTCGAGTACTTTGTGAGGGAGCCAAATGAGCAGTTATAAACCACCTTATCGATCAAGCCTGTTGGTGAGTTTGGCGGTTTTCATTCTATATATCATCACTCTTGCCCCTACTACCTCCTGGTGGGACGCCTCTGAGTATATTGCAACAGGTTACGGCTTGGGAATTCCACATCCACCCGGCAACCCATTATTCGTGACATTGGCTCGAGTATGGATTCTTCTGCTGACTCCTCTGGGCCTTAGTGTAGCAGTGAGCGTGAATTTATTTGCCGCATTCACAAGTTCTGTCGCAACCGGATTCTTTTTCCTAGTTAGCCACAGGGTTCTTTCCAGATTATTTGAACAGCCCAGAATGGCCATGATCGGTGCGGTTTCTGGAGCAATCATGGGAGCTACCGCCTACACAGTCTGGAATCAATCGAATGTTAACGAGAAAGTATACACAGTCAGTGTGGCTGTGATCGCAGCTGTCAGTTGGCTGGCCTTGAGATGGTATGATGATAAGGAAGGGTTAACGGGTCAGAGGTCTCTGCTACTTGCAGGCTACTTGATGGTGTTAGGATCTACGAATCACCTGATGTCCGTGTTGCCCGCGCCTGCACTGGCCGCCTTTGTTTTGGTGGTTGGTCCAGCTGTTTTGGTTAATCGTAGATTTTTATCTCGAGTAGTCCTCCTCATTGTTGTGGGCCTTTCCTTCAATGCTTTCCTTCCGATCAGAGCTAGCCAAAATCCAGCAATTAATGAGGGTGATCCCATCTGCGAGTCTATCAGTGGGGCTGCAGTGGCCATTTATACTAATGGGAAAGCAGGTTGTAATGCCTTAGCCAACACCTTAAGCAGGGCCCAATACGGAAAGCCTTCAGTGGCAGAGCGTCAAGCACCGATGGGACACCAACTCCTGAATTATTTTCAATATTTTGATTGGCAATGGGCCAGAGGGGTAGACCTCAGTGAGAAACCAGGTGGAGGTCGTCTGCCTTTTACACTGATCTTCCTAGCGTTAGGCCTAGCTGGTTTCTCAGTACTGTGGAAAACAGATAAAGCAATTTTTGTTTATATGTTCATGCTCACAGGAACGCTGACTGTGGGCTTGGTGCTCTATTTAAACTTCAAATACGGTTTCTCATTGGCTCCTGAGATTGCCTCAAGGTCGGCTCATGAGGTCCGAGAGAGAGACTATTTCTTTTTGGCTGGATTCATGCTGTGGGGGAATCTTGCTGGTTTGGGTCTCGCAGGATTCTCAAGATTTATCAAGAAAAAGACAACATCAGGTTGGAACTCTGTACCGTTGTTAATTTTTCTGATCGCATTGGTGCCATTGTTTTCCAATTGGCAATGGGCTGATCGTTCCGAAGATTATGCTGCTAGAGATTGGGCATACGACCTACTAATGAGCGTGGAACCCTACGGTGTAATCTTTACCAATGGTGACAATGATACATTTCCACTCTGGTATGCACAGGAAGTAGAAGGAATTCGTAAAGACGTAACAGTAATTGTTGTACAGTATCTGTATACCGACTGGTATCCTAAGCAGATTAGGGACAGGACTGAAGCGGATGTCCAACCCCCCTTCGATGTAAAATACGCTACGGACTATTATAAAGCTGCTCCTGTTCCAGAGAGCTCTATTTCATTGGCTACGGATGAGATGATGGATGCGGTGGGTTCGGGAAGGATAGACCAGGATTTGGGGATTGTGATTGACGGTGTTCAGGTTGTCTATCCCTCAGGTGCATTCCTGACTAGAGGGCATAGATTTGCACTTAGCTTCATAAGGGATGCGATTCGTGAGAGGCCGATTTATTTTGCGAGTTCTGCTGGATTACTGAGAGAGATTGGTTTGGATCAGTGGGGTGTTCGGCATGGCCTAGCGACCAAGCTAGTCATGCGTGACTTGTCAGAAGAACCTGCTGGTTATGGTTTAGTCCAAGGCAGTGAGCGCATGGGCGCAGAATGGTTTGATTTAGAGAGAAATTTGGATTTGGTCAGAGAAGTTTATTCCTATAGAGGAATCAGAGATCGGGAGATCTGGCAAGACAGAAGTACTTTAAATATTCCTATGCAGTATCAGTTTTTATTTGCGCAACTTGCCGATGTAGCAACATCTTCTGGACTGCCTGATTCTGAAGTGGCTGATCTCACTAGTAATGCAGAAGCCTTTGGCGTTACCGCGATAGGGGGAAAACTTTATTTAGAATGACACTAACCAGCCATAGCAAATAGGTGTGTGACTTGAAAGCAACGCAACTTACCGAGCTTAGCCCCAAGGAACTGAGTAGATATGCCAGGCATCTCTCACTTCCTGAAGTAGGTAGACAAGGTCAGACGCGTTTGAAAAATTCTAGGGTCCTGATCGTTGGTGTTGGTGGGCTGGGGTCCCCAGTTGCTCTTTATCTTGCAGCAGCAGGGGTAGGCACTCTGGGACTGGTGGATTTTGACGAAGTGGATATAACTAATCTTCAGAGGCAGATTCTTCACGGAACAGAGGAAATTGGGAAACCAAAATTGGAGTCGGCCAAGAGAAGAATTTCCAGTGTGAATCCCAATGTGCACATTGTTAAGCACTCCTGTAGATTGGATTCACATAATGCTCTAGAAATTCTGGAGAACTATGACGTAGTAGTTGATGGGACAGATAACTTTCCTACTCGCTATCTGGTCAATGATGCCTGCGTTTTACTCGGAAAGCCAAATGTTTATGGATCGATCTTTCGCTGGGAAGGCCAGGTATCTGTATTTGCGAAAGATGAAGGTCCATGTTACAGGTGCCTATTCAGAGAACCTCCCCCGCCGGGACTAGTACCAAATTGTGCAGAAGCCGGAGTTCTTGGTGTGTTGCCAGGCGTAGTGGGTTCACTACAAGCTCTTGAGGTCATCAAGCTGATTCTGGACGAGGGTGATAGCCTTGTAGGGCGGCTATTGATTTTCGATGCACTAGAGCTGAAATGGCGAGAAGTAAAACTAAAGCACAATCCTGATTGTCCAGTTTGTGGTGATGAACCAACACAAAAAGAGCTTATCGATTATGATGTGTTTTGCGGCTTGCAGGGTGAACAATCTGAGGATCCGAGAGATAGTTTAAAGAGATTTTGTGAAATGGAACCCTCTCAACTCAAGGACCAGCTTGGGAGTAACAACCCTCCATTTATACTGGATGTAAGGGAATCATTTGAATGGGATATAGTAAATCTTGGGGACTTCGGATCGTATCTGATCCCGCTAGGGGAATTGGAACAGAGAATAGATGAGATTCCAGATGATAGAGAGATCGTCGTTCATTGTCGGAGTGGTGTCAGGAGTGCTAAGGCCGCCAACATTTTGGCTGATAATGGCTTTTCGGGACTCCACAATCTTTCTGGGGGTATTCTCGCATGGATCGACGAAGTAGATAAGTCCCTGCCCAAATACTAGGATTTCTTTTCAGTCTAGAACTGTTGCAGACTTAAGATTCCCTCTAGTACGTCAGATGTTTGCGGTAAAATCTCATTTTCAAGGTCAGGGGCATATGCTACCCAGGTGTCCAGTGAGGCCACCCTTCTGACTGGTCCGTCCAGCCAGGGAAATAAGGAATCAGCAATACGGGCAGCTATTTCTGATCCAATACCCCAAGATAAGGAGTCTTCATGCGCTATCAGTACCTTATGAGTCTTCTGAACCGAGGAGGCGATGGAATCCATATCGAGCGGGGACAGCGTCCTCAAATCTAACACGTCACACTCGACGCCATACTGTTTGGAGGCGATAGCGGCTGCCTCTAGAGACTTTCTGACAAGTGCACCGCAGGCAATTACTGTAATATCTGAACCCTTTCTGATCAGTCGCGCTTTTCCGAAGGGAATCATGAAGTTTTTACCTGGGTATCTTCCTTTGTTGTGAACCTGTCTGTACAGGTGCTTGTGTTCTAGGAAAATCACTGGATCTTCGCAACGGATGGCCGTTCGAAGGAGGCCATTTGCGTCAGTAGCATTAGAAGGAAGAACTACTCGAAGGCCTGGGGTATGGGTAAAGAGGGTTTCTCCAGTTTGGGAGTGATAGATGCCCCCTCCTCGAAGATAGCCTCCGTAGGGGGCTCTGATGACTATTGGAGAGGAAAAGGTTCCGGCGCTTCGATACCTCATAGTAGCCAATTCATTTCTTATCTGCATGAAGGCTGGCCATATATAATCAAAAAATTGAATTTCAACTACTGGCTTCAATCCTCTGTGAGCCATTCCTATGGCTCTTCCGACAATATTGGCCTCTGCGAGGGGAGAGTTAAAGACTCTATCTTTTCCGTATTTGCTTTGCAGGCCAAACGTTACTTTAAAGACCCCACCTTTTCCATCCACCTCTTCGAGGGTTTCTTCTCTGGAAGCGTCTGCTACGTCTTGACCAAAGATGATCATTTCGGGTTTACGCTCCATCTCATCAGATAGGCATGCATTGATGAGATCGACCATGGTCAGTTCCCGATCATCCCCATAGGCTGGAAAATTTTCGGAATCAAATATAGAGCTTGTTGGGTCAACGTCTTCGGAATATAGGTGGCGCATAGCTGTTTCAGGAAGCGATTGAGGTTGTTTTAGCACCTCATCAGCGACCTCATCGATAGTGTTTGTTATTTCTAGATCGATAGCCTCCAATTTTTCCACATCCACCAAATTGGACTGCACCAGGAATTTCCTCATCTTCAAAAGAGGATCATTGTTGGTCTCTTCTACCAGTTCTTCATCTGGTCTGTAAGTTTTTTGATCATCGGAGTCGGAATGAGAATAGGGTCTGGTGGTATGAGCATGAATTAAACTGGGCCCATTGCGTTTGCGACAGTAAGATGTGGCTTCTTCACAAACCCGATAACTCTCAGAAAAATCAGTTCCGTCACATTCCCGAATCAGCAGATTAGGAAAACTACCCAACAGTCGGGAAATACTACCACCCGCTGTATTCACTTCTACTGGAACCGAAATAGCGTATTCGTTGTCCTGAACTAGAAATACGATGGGAAGCTTAAGGTTACAGGCTGTGTTCATTGATTCCCAAAACTCTCCCTCCGATGTAGATCCTTCGCCCGAACATACTAGTACGATTTCGTCATCATAAAACCCTTTTTCTCCGTTATTTATCTCTGAAATGGAGTTTGCACGCAGGGAGGCCTCGGCGGCACCTACAGCCTGTAGAAACTGAGTACCTGTTGGTGAGGAAGTGCTGGTGATGTTTAGCTTTGGGTCTGACCAGTGACTGGGCATCTGGCGCCCTGCACTATTGGGATCTGAATCAGCTGCTACTGCGGCTAAAAGCTGGTCTGATGGTGACTGGCCGAGGCTTAGAGCCAATGCTCGGTCACGGTAGTACAGATAAAACCAATCGTACGAAGGTCTCAAATGGAAGCTCATGGCCGCTTGTATTGCTTCGTGACCCGCTCCAGACATCTGAAAAAAACTCTTGTTTTGTCTTTTTAATTTCAGCTCTTTGTCATCAAGACATCGAGCTGTAAACATAGTTCGATAAGCGTGGATTAACTGAGTGGGCGAAAGCTTGGAAAAGCCCAAATCCTTAGATGTATCTATCCGTCTTTTTTCCATCTGTTCGTCTTTATCCAGTGGAATTTAAATTGCCAATCTGTCCTAGTATTATAGCGATATGATTCATCATAGTGGAGGGTCTATTTTGACTTGAGTTGTTTCTGTAAGGTATCAGGATCGCCAGTCGTTGGTTTACAAACATATTCTTTGCAGACCTGAACTTGAGGGGACTGGCTGTAGGTCGTCTGTTCGTCTAAAAAAGGTATCCTAGAACTCAATGTCTCATTGACGCCTTTACCTGCGATGATCCGATTTGCATCGTAGTGACCGAGTGTAGCCTTTAGCAATTCTCTAGTCTTCGGTTCTGTTCGATCTCCAAAGATGGCTACAGTCGTCGTTGGCAACAGTGTGCGATCTAGTACTGTCAGTAGTCTGCCAAATGCAGAAGGGAACTGGGCCATGATAGACGCTTCTCTTTGCAAGACGGAATCTAATATTTCCCTATGGTATTCATTTCCGAATAGGTTGGAGGATTGGAGCAGTAGCTCAACAGCCAATGAGTTACCCGATGGTGTTGGGTTGTCCATAATGTCACGTGGCCTAACGATTAAGTTCTCACCATCTCTAGGGCTGTCGAAGAAAACTTTTTTGTTTTCGTCCCAAAACAGGTCAACAACTTTGGCCGTGATCCAGGTAATTTCGTCAAGCCAACTGGGTTCCAGTGTAGACTCATAAATTGCGATACATGCATTTCCAATAGCCGCGTAGTCTTCCAGGAATGCGTAACCAGAAGTCTGTCCATCTTTATAGCAATGAAGAAGTCGGTCATCTTTTCGCATTTTGGAAAGAACGAATTCAAGAGCTTTAATACCGGCTTTCAGATAGTTAGCATTGTCCAATACCCCTCCAGCTTCAGCCAAAGAACGTATGGCCATGCCATTCCATCCTGATAGGATTTTCTCGTCCCTGAAGGGGTGTTCTCTGGACTCTCTCGCTTGTAGCAACAAATTCCTTGCTTTCTCGAGCTTAGCTAGGATCTGATCATTTTCTTTTTCTCCTGAAATTTCCTCGAAATGTTGAGAAATGTGCAATATGTTTTTCCCCTCAAAATTTCCACCATCACTTACCCCGTAATAAGCTTCGAAGGTAGGAGCTAGGTCGTTCCCTAAGATTTCCCGGATCTCCTCTGTGGTCCAAATATAGAATGTTCCTTCTTCACCTTCCGAATCAGCATCCAACGCTGAATAGAAACCACCTTCAGGTGAGGCTAAGTCATCGATTATGTGATTAAGAGTCCTTTCGGCTGTTCTTTTGAATTCATGATTCGAAGTTATTTGGAATGCATGCAGATAAAGTCTGGAGAGCAGGGCATTGTCATATAGCATTTTTTCAAAATGAGGAACTAACCACTGTGAATCTACAGAATATCGGTGAAAACCATGTCCTAATTGGTCTTGGATTCCTCCTCTTGCCATTTTTGTTAAAGTCTGGGTGACCATTTGGAGGGTTTGCTTCTTTTCATTGTGCGTATAGTTCTGAATGGCAAATTCAAGAAGGACGGGCTGGGGGAATTTGGGTGCGGGACCAAAACCACCGTTTTTAGCATCAAAGCGCGTGGCCAAGAAATTTAGGGAATGGTCGATAAGATGTTGATCTAAGAGGTCTGGCGATTTCTCTGGACCTTCTTTGGATGTTGCTTTCAATAAGTCTTGCTCTAGCAGCTGTTGCATTTCTTGGGCGTTTTTCAACACTGCTTCCTTATTATCAGAATATGCTGAGCGGATTGCTTCCAGGATTTGCGGGAAAGAGGGTAGGCCGTGTCGAGGTTGGGGTGGAAAATAGGTGCCTCCATAAAAAGGCTGACCGTCAGGTGTAAGAAAAGCTGTTAATGGCCATCCGCCTTGCCCAGTCATAGCCTGGACTGCTTTCATGTAAATAGAGTCAATGTCTGGACGCTGTTCACGGTCCACTTTTATATTCACGAAACTAGCATTCATAATCTCTGCAATTTCAGGTACAGAGAATGATTCTTCTTCCATAACGTGACACCAGTGACAGGCTGAGTAACCTATGGAAAGTAGGATCGGAACATCTCGTTTTCTTGCGGTGTCTAGGGCTTCTTTTCCCCAGGGGTACCAATCAACTGGATTAGTACAGTGCTGGATTAAGTAGGGACTGATTTCATCGGCTAAACGATTTGGCAAAGCAATTCCTCCGTTGGTTACCGCAAGGTAGGTCGATTTTCTTCAATAGGGAACGTTCGAGGTTATTTGTAGCGTTGAATTAGCAGAGGGTCACGGCTAGACTTAACTGGCAGGCTTTCCCATGACTCGTCTGTTACTATTAACTGAAGTGATGAGTTTCGCCTCGGAGGTGTTTTTGCGTTCGACCTATATACTTTTTGCTGAGTTGGCGATTCGAAAACCAACCCTGATTCCTCTTTTGTTCCAAACTCTATGGATTTTCCGAAAAAGAGGTTGGTATAGCCGGTTTCCTTTTCTCCCAGTTCCTTCACAGAAATATCTCAAGTGGAGACTGGAGACTGCATATGGTTATTCTGAAGCGAAGCCACCTATAGAGGAACTGGAACGTTACATTAAGTGGTCGGCAGATATGCGAAGGATGACTCAAAAGGAAAATATTGAGGGAGATTATTCTGGATAGCCTCATGATGGAGTGGACTGCAGTACTCGCTGCGCTGATAGTCATCATTGTCATTGTGTATAAGCGTTCTAATAGGAATGGATACAGAATACCTGAAAATATCAGTGTGGCTTTGACGGGAAATATTGGTTCAGGGAAATCAACAGTAGCAAAATTTTGGGTGGAAGGAGGAATACCAACTGTCAGCGCTGACGAACTAGCTCGCCGAGCGGTAAAGGAGGGTAGCTCTGGATTTAAGGAGGTTGTGGAAGCATTTGGGGAATCCATAGTGGATACAGATGGACGTTTGAACCGTAAGGCTTTGGGCTCATTGATCTTCAATGACAAAATCGCCAAGGCAAAACTGGAAGCTATAGTCCACCCAAGAATCCGGGTGTTAAGAGATCGCTGGATACAGGAGCATCAGTTCGAGATCTCGCCGATATCAGTGTCCGAAGTCCCCTTATTGTTTGAGGCAGATCTACAGAACGACTTTGACATATCTGTTGTGGTAAGTGCATCAACAGAAAATAGAATCTTGCGTTTACAGGAAAAAAGGAATCTGGATCCTGAAGATTCTCGAAATATCATGGCCAATCAAATTGAGTCTGGGATAAAGGAAGAGCTTGCGGACTATGTCATCTTTAACAACAAAGGGCTGGATGAACTGAAAGATGCGTCTATGGATGTTTTAGAAGAGATCAAGGCATCAGTGAAGCGTCTTGAGGGTCCAAGTTCAAATAAACTGAAGATCGACATGCACATGCATACCTGTGACTCCTTCGATTGCATGTCAGATCCTGAGGAGCTTTTGGCAGAAGCCAAAAGAAAAGGGATCGGTAGAATCGCACTAACTGATCACAACAAGCTTGGAGTAGCCCTAGAAATGGCTGAAAGCTTTCCTGAAGAAATTATTCCTGGTGAAGAAGTGAAGACGGCTGAGGGCGTAGATTTGATAGGACTTTATCTGAGTGAAGAGATTCCCAAAGGGACTAGCTTGGAAGATACATGTCGAATGATCAAAGAGCAGGGAGGTGTCTCTTATTTGCCTCATCCTTATGCCAGGGGGAAAGGTGGCTCTGGGCGCTATGCTGATGAAATGGGGAAACTCGTTGATATAGTAGAGGTGTTTAACTCGCGACTGCATCCGATTAAGCGAAACGTATTAGCGGAAGAGCTGGCCGAAAAGCATTCAAAACTTAGAGGAGCTGGGTCTGATGCCCATACAGTGGGTGAGGTTGGAAGGGCTTATGTGGAATTGGAAAAACATCCTAACAACCCAAAATCTCTGCTAGCAGCCCTACAGCGTTCACAAGTTCGAGGAGTTGAATCACCCAGGATAGTTCATCTGGCTTCGACTTGGGCTAAGATTAGAAAATAGTCAGGTTAATCTTTAAATCAGGATTTCGATGACAGTCAAAAAAAATAGACCGCGTGGTGAGTCTGTGGAAGTAGTTCTCAGTGAACTGCGGGGAAAAGACCTTGTAATTCTTACAACTCACAAAAATGCTGATGGTGATGGCTGCGGCTCAGAAGTTGCTCTGGCTGATTGGCTTAGGTCACAGGGGACCGAAACATTTATTATTAATCCAACTCCTTTCCCAGAAAATTTCAAGTTTTTATTGCCAGATATTTCCTGGGTCGTGGAGGCTGATTCTTCGAAAGCCAGAGAGTTATGCGACGGGGCCGATCTGGTCGTTGTTTTAGACACAGGGGAAAATCCTAGGATTGGAAAGGTTGAACCATTAGTCAGAGGACTGAAAACTGTTATTGTCGATCACCATCCCATAGGAGGGAATCCTATCGAAGGTATCTCTCTCCGTGATACTACTGCTAGTTCAACTGGTGAGTTGGTTTACGATCTAATCGAAGGTGCGGGAGGGCCTTGGTCGAAAACATCCGATTTGGGAGTGTATGTAGCCGTTGTGAGTGACACAGGTTCTTTTAGGTACGGCAATACGACTCCACATAGCCTGCGGATCGCCGCAGAGCTTGTTCATAGAGGTGTGGATCCAGGAAAAATTTACCGCAGACTGTTTGGGGATTACCATAAAACGAGACTGGAACTATTGCAGAGTAGCCTCTCGACGCTAGACCTCGATGAAACCTATAAAATTGCTTGGATGGTTGTTTCGGAAAAAGCCTATGAATCACTGGGAGCAACTCCAGAAGACCTCGAGGGTTTTGTGGATTATCCTCGTTTCATAGATGGAATCCAGGTTGGGCTTTTATTCCGGAAGGTTTCCAGAAATGCGATCAAAGTTTCCTTGCGATCAAATGGTGCAGTCAATGTGAATCCAGTAGCGAGGAAATTTGGAGGAGGGGGTCACAATCAGGCATCGGGAGCTTTGGTAAATGGATCGATGGAAAGAGTCAAAAAAGATGTAATCGAAGGTGTACGTGAAGCTGTGGAAATCTCTGGGATTTTGAAGTAGGATAAGGCCCTATGACATCTGAGAAAAAAAAATTGTTTGCTAGTGATTCGGGACCAGGAGTTCCTGAGGCTATCACCCAAATTTTGGGTAAGATGTCTAGGCAATTGAAAACAGAAAACATAGAAACTATTTGGATTTTTCCTCCCATGATCAAAAGGAGGAAAGAGTGGGGGCTTATAGCTGTCAGTTGTTTCGCTGAAGGGACATCGCGTTCACTCTATACGGGAAGGTATTTCGCACATCGAGAAGGTGGAAAGTTATCCTTAGATGTTGAAATTTCTGAGGAAGGGAGTGCTCCAGTGGATAGTTTAGCTAGAGTGATGATTGGAGTAGTCAAGAGAAGCCAAATTGACCTAGGTAGTCCTAAGGCTTATATGATAGGGGGCAAAATAGAAGTATTTGAAACCTTGTTGAAAGACCTGGAGGATGAATTGATGGAGACGGCGGAAACATGACTGCTAGTCCGGATCCTACACTGTTTGTGCGCCTGTTTGGGCGCTATCTCCGTGAACATAAGCTACCTGTTACTCCTCAAAGAGAGTTAGTAGCTGAGACTGTTTTTGGGTCAGATCAACACCTCTCAGTGGAGGAAATCGTAGAGCTTGTTCGTAGCAAGGGAATTGGCCCTGGCAAGGCGACAATCTATCGGACCCTGGAACTCCTAGTTAAAAGCGAACTGGTAGCCGAACACGATTTTGGAGAGGGCTTTAAAAGGTACGAACATCGCCTATCCGCTGAACCTAATCACGACCACCTGATATGTCTTAATTGTGGTGAAGTTGTCGAGTTTAAGATTCCTGAAATAGCCAGTTTTGGCGATTCTCTAGCGGAGAAACACGGATTTTATATTACTAAGCACAAACTCGAGATGTATGGGCTCTGCCTTGCATGTGTTGACGCAGGAAAGGAAATAAAACAGGATGGACTAACCTGTCCCATCGAAACCTTCTAGTAAATGCCCAACAGACGTTCAGACGGAGTTCTAGGTAGAGGTTTTCCGAGTGGTCGAACTTTGGGAGGAGATGGTGAACTGTTGCACAAGTTTGCAGATCTTCCATGGGAATTGCCCTACAGCTTCCTCGGTTTGGATGAAGAGAAATCGGCACTAGACTTCGCACGGTCAGTGATTTTACCAGTTCCCTACGAAGCAACTACGAGTTATGGATCTGGAGCGGCAGCTGGACCAAAAGCTATAATTGAATCTTCACGTTATATGGAGTTATATGACCAAGAATTGAAGTCTAATCCTTCCGCACTAGGAATACATACACTCTCGGGCCTGGAATTGACCAGAGAATCTGGGAAAGAGGCAATGGATGAGTTGCATATGGCCTATGGAAAAATCATGGAAGCTATAGGTGACCGTTTCCTACTAATGTTAGGAGGAGAGCATTCCGTTTCAGGCCCAGCGATTCTTAATCAAGTCAATCGGCACGGTAGGATAAGTGTTCTTCAATTAGATGCTCACTTAGATTTGCGACCAGAATTCGACGGATCAAAATATAGTCATGCTTGCGTGATGTCGCGTGTCAGAGAATCGGTAGATCTTGTATCTGTGGGAATTAGAGGGGCTGCTGAGGATGAAGTTTCTCTAGCGGATGGGGAAGAAAACATCACTGTTATTTGGGCAGATGAAATGTGGGAGGATGATAGCTGGATTCATCGGGTGATAGAAGCTTTGGGTGACAAGGTCTATATAACCTTCGATGTTGATTATCTTGATCCCTCTTTTATGCCTTCTACGGGAACTCCAGAACCAGGTGGAGGAGATTGGTATCGCACTCTCAAGTTACTGAGATCAGTGTTTAGAGAAAAAAATGTGATGGCTTGCGATGTAGTCGAACTAGCCCCAGTTCCTGGGGCACATGCAGCGGATTTTTTGGCTGCTAAATTGGTTTATAAATTGATTGGGTACAATTTGGAATCCAAGGGTCTTTTGGTTTAGTAGTAGCGTAAGCTCGGGAGCTTATCTATGGAGCACGAATTCGCTAGAGACTTACTGGAAAGAACGTCAGGTTCCAACGAAATTTCCGGCAATGAAATAATATTGCAGACTGATGGACCCACTGCGTTTGATACATGGATGCAAGCTATTCAAGCTGCCGAAAACTATATCCATTTTGAGAATTATATAATCAGAGATGACTCCCTAGGTGTGCGGTTTAGGGATCTCTTGGTTTCAAAAGCTCTTGATGGGGTGGAAGTAAGAGTTCTTTATGACTGGTTAGGTTGCTGGGCGACACAAAGAAATTTTTGGAAGCCTCTACGCGATGCTGGGGTGGAAGTCAGAGATTTCAATAGACCTTCATTAAAAGATCCCTACGCTATGTTTCAGCGCGATCATCGTAAACTCGTTGTTGTGGACGGTAAAACAGCATTTAGTGGAGGTTTCTGTGTTGGTGAAGAATGGGTCGGTATAGGGAACGATCCCCCTTGGCGGGATACGGGAATCATGATCAATGGCCCCGCCGCCGCCGTTGCTAACAGGGCTTTTGCAAAAACCTGGAGCATGGCGGGAGGAGTCATGCCTGCTACTATACCTGTGGAGGAAATGGATGCCCAAGGGGAGACTTCAGTTTGGTTGATTGAAGGTGAGCCAGGGAAAAGTAGAGTCCTTAGGACTCTTGCACTGGTAGCTGCAGCGGCCAGAGAACGACTGTGGATCACAGATCCTTATTTTGTTGCCCCTGGTGCAATAGCTGAAGCACTAATTTCAGCAGCTTCAGCAGGAGTGGATGTCAGAGTGCTGGTCCCCGCGAATAACAACTGGCCACTGGTAGGTAGCTTTTCTAGAGCTGGTTATCGCCACTTGTTAGAGAACGGAGTTCGTTTATTCGAGTGGCAGGGCAACATGATTCATGCCAAGAGCTCGGTTGCTGATGGATTATGGTCCAGGATCGGTTCAAGTAATTTGAATACGTGGAGTCTTCTTGGTAATTGGGAGATCGATGTGGGTGTCCTAGATAAGTCGCTTGCTGCAGAGTTAGAGAAGACGTTTCTGCTGGACTTGAGGTCTTCTTCGGAGGTATTGTTGCCTGGACATGCTAATTTAGATAGTGCCAAGGGTGTTGGAGTGGGTGCTGCACAGACAAATTGGTTAAATAGGCCAGGTGGTAAAGAAGCGAGCACCAGGAGTTCACAGCTCGTATTAGGGAAAGACCATTTAGGCCAGAAACTCAGGTTGACCCATTTGGTCGGGGCTGGATTTTCTTTGGGTGAAGCTCTTGCAGGGAAGCGTATTCTGGGGAGGGAGGATCGAACTGTTCTGGGGGTCGTTTCATTCACTGCTATTGTTTTGGCCATACTATTTAGTTTTTTTCCCAAGGTGCTTAGCTGGTCCATCGCTGGCATTTTTAGTTGGTTAGGGATCGTCACTGGTGTTCGGGTGTTTAGGGACAAGTTCTATTCCACTGATAACATAAACACGGTTCAGGTTAATTCATCCAACAGTTGGAGTAACGAATGAATGAATCAGTCGGTATTTTGGTAGCATTTTCTGCAGGTGTATTGTCTTTTCTGTCACCTTGCGTTCTGCCGCTAGTACCTAGCTATCTTTCCTTTGTGACTGGGGTTTCTTTGGAAGACATGCAGGAGGGTGTGGATAGAAAGGCAACCTTGATTCATTCACTGCTTTTTGTTTCTGGATTCAGTATTATTTTCATTGTCCTGGGTGCTTCAGCTTCTTTTTTGGGAGTATTTCTGCGTCACTACGAGGTATGGATTGCTCGTATTGGAGGACTGGCTATCATGATTTTGGGACTCCATTTGACAGGGATATTAAGGATTACAGCCCTACTCAAAGAACGCAGGCTCCATATGTCGGACAAACCCACTGGTTATTTAGGCAGTATAGGGGTAGGTGCGGCTTTTGGTGCGGGATGGACTCCGTGTATAGGTCCAGTTTTGGGTGCTATATTGACTTTGGCAGGCACACAAGAATCTGTTTGGTCTGGAGTCCTGTTATTGACCGTTTACTCAATGGGACTTGCTATACCATTCCTATTGTCTGCATTAGCTCTAGATTCGTTCTTGGGCACTTTCTCAAAGTTTAGGAAATTCCTGCCAGTTGTGGAAAAGGCTTCAGGTGTGTTGCTGATTGTTCTTGGCATTTTATTGTTGACTGGTTCTTTTACGATATTAAGTACTTATTTGATCCGCTTTACTCCTGAATGGATATTGATGAGAATCTAATCTTAGGGTTGATTTGTATCGGAAGGTTGGTGCATTCCCTATATATTTTATCTGAGGTCCCTAAGGAGTTCTATCGCTCCTGAAGCCAGGGAAGCCGCTCCGATAGGTAAACACGTCTCGTCAAAGTCAAAGTTGGTGGAGTGATGCATTCTGGGTTGAGGAAGCGCAGCGCCAAGCCAGAAGAAAGATCCAGGCACTTCGCTAGAAAAAAAAGAAAAATCTTCTGCGAACATCATGGGACTAAGGGGAAGTATGTCTGCTTCCTCAAGAATCTCTGTAGCGGCTATTCTTAGACGATCAGTTATTTCAGCATTGTTAATTACTGGAAGATAGTGGGATCCAAATTTGATGGATATTTTTGCTCCTAAGGTCTCCAGCATGTGGAATGAACTACTGATATGATTTTTTAGTTTTCTATGCACTTCTTCAGAAAAGAATCTTATGGTTCCCTGGAGGATCACTGTGTCTGCTAGCACATTGCTTGCAGTCCCTCCCCGAATAGTCCCAAATGTGAGTACACCAGAATCCATTGGTGACAGTTGTCGAGATACACCTTGCTGAGCAGTCACGATTCCTTGGGCAGCTAAGACGAGAGCGTCTATCCCACTGTTGGGCAGAGCGGCGTGACTGCTTTTCCCAGTTATTTTGACTGTCACTTCCTGCGCACCAGCCATTATTGGACCAGGAGAGAAGAAAAGTTTTCCGCTCGGTAAGGCTCCTCCGATGTGAAGGCCAACAACTGCATCCACGTTTTCCATGACTCCTTCCTGGACCATCCTCATCGCCCCGCTCAATCCATGCTCGTCTGCACATTCCTCCGAAGGCTGGAAAATGAATCTGACAGATCCTTTTGGCAGGGATCCTGAATGTTTGTCTTCTGTGAGCAATCTCGCTGCTCCTATCAATGTCGCAACGTGTCCGTCGTGACCACAAGCATGCATAACTCCAGGGTTTTGAGATATAAAGTCATGCTCATTGGCTTCCTCAATTGGAAGCGCATCCATATCAGCTCTGAGACATATAGTAGGCCCTTCTCCATTTTCTAGGTCTGCTACAATTCCTGTTTTTGCGACACCAGTTTTGATTTTCAATCCAAGAGTTTTCATTTCGCGTGCAGCTATACTTGCGGTGCGAGCTTCTTGAAATGAAAGTTCAGGATATTGATGTAAATCACGACGAATTTCAACGAGGTCCTTGGCCATCAGTTCTGATCTTTCTAGTAAGTTCAAACAGATCTCCTTATGCTGTACGGTTGCTGGAGGAAAAACCGACCAGTTAGCTTGTCTTACTGGAGATAAGATTGCAAGTACAAAGGCTAACGTTTGCGCACTGAAGACATGGGAGAAGGTCGGTGAATCATGTTAGATGATAGACTGACTGAAAAGAGAAACTCACGCTCTTCCGGATTAGATGAATTTTCATCTTTGGAAATTGTCGATCTGATCAGCAGTGAAGATCACCTGGTAGCTGAAGCTGTCGGTAAACAGCGTATCGAGATTGCAAAGGCTGTGGATTTAGTGACTGAGGCTTTTCTGGCGGACGGACGGTTAATTTATGTGGGGGCAGGAACCTCTGGACGATTGGGTGTTTTAGACGCTTCAGAAATGCCTCCAACATTCGGGACGCCACCTGAAATGGTGCGAGGGATCATTGCGGGAGGTCCAGATGCTCTGGTTTCTTCACAAGAATCTGAGGAGGATAGCTCCAGTAAAGGAGCGGAAGAGATGGAGCTTCACGCTGTGACCCCTAACGATTTTGTCCTCGGCATTGCAGCATCCGGCACAACTCCTTTCGTGCATGGAGCTCTGACTGAAGCGGGGCAAAGAGGTGCTAAGACGGGGCTATTGCTTTGTACGAATCCTAGTGTGGAAATACTGGAAAAATATGATTTGATTATTTCGGTACTGGTGGGTCCAGAGATAGTCACGGGATCAACTCGCATGAAAGCAGGGACGGCTACTAAAATGGTTCTGAATATGATTAGTACTGGTGCAATGGTAAGAACAGGGAAAGTATTTGGAAATCTTATGGTGGATCTTCAGACAAATTGTGAAAAACTTAGTGATCGGGCTGACCGGATGGTCATGACAATCTTAGGAGTAGATCGCTCCGAAGCATCAACCCTTATCCAGAGGGCTAATGGAAGTGTCAAAGTTGCCCTAATAATGGGGCGTTTAGGGGTAGATTTTGTTACGGCTCAGCGCTTACTGGCTGAAGCTGGAGGCTTTGTAAAGAGAGTTTTTGATCAGCACGAACTGGATGGAGGACATTTGGTTTGAGTTCTACGAATCTTTATGTAGGCCTGATGTCTGGCACATCTCTGGATGGAATCGATGCTGTTTTGGTAGAGATTAATGGTGCTCTAGTAGATGATTTTTCCTGGAATCAAGTCGCTTTCATCACTAACGCCTATGACAGAGAATTCAGAGATAATCTGTACAGAGGGATAGAACTAGGAACACCGGAATTGCTATGCCAGCTCAACGTTTCACTTGGCGAACAATTCGCTAATACAGTTTGCGATTTGTGTGAATTGGCAGGTGTCTCTCCAGCGCAGTTAAAAGCGATCGGTTCTCATGGTCAAACATTCTGGCATATACCACCTTCTCACGAGTTCCATGGAAGCACGCTCCAGTTAGGTGATCCAGCTACTTTGGCAGAACAGACTGGGGTGACCGTAATAAGTGATTTCAGGAGTAGAGATATGGCGCTAGGAGGTCAGGGAGCACCCTTGGTTGCTTGGCCTGACAAGCTGATGTTTTCTTCTGTAGATAGCAGTAAGGCTCTACAGAATCTCGGTGGAATGGCTAATGTCACCTGGCTTCCTCCAAGAAGTTCTGCACAAGACTTGATAGCTTTTGACACAGGCCCTGGAGTTTCACTCATAAATGAAGCGACTCGTAGAGCAACTAACTATAAGGAAGAGTTTGATAAGAATGGTCTTTTTGCCTCACAGGGGTCGGTACATGAAGGAATCCTCTCTTTTCTTATGAGTGATGCTTTTTTGGCAACACCTCCGCCTAAATCTACTGGACGGGAAAGATTCGGTGCAGGATTGATCGATCGGATCATGGAACGATTTGAGATAGAAAATAATGCGATTTCATGGAACGACCTGCTGGCAACATTGACAACTTTTAGCGCTAAATCAATCGGTCAAGCATATCGATCATGGATTATTCCCAGGGGATTAGACGAAGTATTTTTACTGGGTGGTGGGGCACGTAATCCCTACCTTGTAGAAGCAATTAAGGAAGAGCTTGATGGAATCACCATAAGGCAGGGTTCAGAGCTTGGAGTTGATCCCGATGCTAGGGAAGCTTTGGCTTTTGCAGTCCTTGCCTGGGGATATCTTAATGGACTCGAGACGAATGTTCCTGCTGCCACGGGAAGTGCTGAAGGCAGAATTTTGGGTAGTATGACTCCTGGTGTGTCTTGGTGAAGACTTCCGCCCATGTAAACAGGTGGATGATCATCGGTCTGCTGTCATGCACTTTTGCAATTACTTTTTGGTCTTTTAATCCCTCTCCACATACGGGGGGAGATAATGCTGGGTACCTTTCACTCGCACATTCAATTGTGTCGGGGTCTGGGTATTTGGAATTGTGGGATCCTAATACGCCCGTCCATACGAAGTATCCGCCCGTCTATCCGCTTGTGCTTGCTCTTGCTATGCTTTTGGGCGTGAAATCGTGGTTTGCCTTCAAGACGCTTTCAATTGTTCTAACTTCTGTTTCCGTGGCCATTCTGTTTGATTGGATTCGTTTGCGCCATACAGTGGGATTAGCGGTTGCCGTCTGTAGCATAGTTATTTTTTCTCCAGCGATATTATGGTCTAGTAATTGGATCCTTTCTGAACCCCTCTTTTTAGTGCTAACGGTTTGTTGTTTTTGGGCTTTTGAACAATGGGAAGAGAAAGGCGGAGCCTGGCCTTGGTTATTACTCGGATGTTTGACAGCTATTTTAGCAGTGTTCACCAGGACTGCTGGATTACCCGTAGTTTTAGCAGTTTTGATTAGGCTTACATTGAGCAAAGAGTGGAAAGTATTAGCTATATTTTTCCCTGCGGTTGCCTTGCCGAGTTTGGCTTGGCTATCAATTGCTCAAGGAGTGAATACTGGCCAATATGTCTCCGAGTTTTTCTTAATTGATCCCTATCGACCGGAGCTTGGGGAGATAGGTATATTCGACTTTTTTCTGAGACTTAAAGAAAATGCTTCGAAATACATCTTACTATATTTTCCTCAAGGGATGTCTGGTTGGAATGAGGGGCCTTCCAGATACCTAGGTCTTGCAGTCTTCTTTGCTGCTACAGCGGGTTGGCTTAAGCAACTTAGGAGATCTATCGGGGTTAGTGAGTTGTTCCTCCCTGCTTATTTTCTGCTGATACTTTCTTGGCCAGTGGTTTGGTCTGGTGATCGTTTCGCACTCCCACTTTACCCATTGCTATTAATGTATGCTGGAGAAGGATTAATCGGAATCGTAGAGTCGAGGCCTCGTTCACTGAGGGTAACGACCTATCTTTCTGTAGTCTTGTTGTTTTTAGCGACTTCGGTGAATATCTGGTATGAGTCGACAAAGGATGCGAAGACCTGCAGGAGGGCGATATCAGAGGCAGGAGTTTTTGCTTGTAATGGGTCGGGATTGCAGGAGTTTGTTTCAGTAGCAGATTGGTTGGGGAAGAATCTACCAGATGGATCAGTTGTTTTCACCAGGAAACCGAGGATGTTTTATGTCCTTTCTGGTATACCAAGCAGAACTTATCCCTTTACTCAAGATTCCAAACGGTTTCTGGAGGAAGCTGAGCAAAATGGAATTAGTTACGTTGTTTGGGATCGAATAGACCGATTGGGTGAGGCTTATGTCGGATCAGTGGTGCGCGCTAACCCTGAAGGGTTTTGTAGCGTTGGGTTTGTGGGGAATCCTCCCGAATATACAGCTATCCTGGGGATTCGCGATAATAAAAGGCTGGTTCAAGACAAGTCGGAATCATCAAACGGGTCAGAAATATTGGAACCTTGTCCCTCCAGTTTTTTAAAAGATGGCCCGATACAAAGGGTCGATCCATATAGTGCAAATGTTCCAATCTTGATGAGTCCCTGAGAACAAGTTCTGAGGTGAATGGTGAAAATTATTAATAGGACTACGACCTTAGTAGTCATTTGTATTTTGATTGCGGAGGTCACCTTAGTGAATGCCCAGGTTCCTCCAAATGAGACTTGGCGCAACCTGAAAACTGATCACTTCAGTGTAACATTTCCTTATGAACTAGAGCCTCTGGCAAGAAAAGCTGCTACCAAGGCTGAAGGTGCTTTTGAGTTGCTGACAACCAGATTTGTTGCATATACAGGTGGACGTATACAGTTGCTTATCACTGACCATACAGACTCCAGTAATGGGTATGCCACTCCTATACCCTATAACACAATAGTTGTTTATGTACGACCTCCTATGGAGGGGAATCTTTCTCACTTCGACGATTGGATGGAGCTTTTGATAACCCATGAGCTTGCTCACATTTTGCAGTTTGACTCTACTAGGTCGCTTGGGAGCTTGATAAGGAGGGTTTTTGGAACTGCATGGACAGGATGGCCGGCATTTCCTGGGTTAAGCAGTCCAACCTGGGTTAAAGAGGGATTAGCCACTTACTATGAGTCTGTCAAAGGGTCGGGTAGACTCAATGGGACTTTCTTTGATAGTGTTCTTCGAACTGAAATATTGGAAAATGGCTTTCCGAATTTAGACCAATTGTCGGGAGCTTCTCCTAACTGGCCCGCAGGTGCTCGTGGCTACATATATGGTGCGTCTTTCATGGAGTATCTTCGAGAGCAGCACGGAGAAGAAAAACTTGGTGAGTTTGTAAGAGAAATGTCCGGCCAGTGGTTGCCAGTTCAATTGCTTCATAATTCTGTGGCAAAAAGAGTCTTTGGCATTAGCTTTTCCGAGGCTTGGTCTGAATGGCGAGAGGAATTGTCTTCTAGCTACCAACATCTAGTAGATTCTGTAACAAGCATGGCTCCACTGACAAATAGCCAATGCATCACATCCGAGGGGTATTTCACGATCAATCCGAGGATCTCTCCAGACGGTGAGAGCTTGGCGTTTGTTAGATCTGACGGCAAATCAGACGTACAGCTAAGAATTTCTGACCTAGAAGGTAAAAGTCAACGAAAGTTACTGCGTCTCAGCGATTTGTCAGATATAGCATGGTTCCCGGACGGGACATTGGTGGCGTCTCGCATGGAATTTCAAGATACACATCGACTGCGTTCTGGATTGATCCGAGTAGATATGGATGGAAGAGAGTCGTGGATCAGCAAAGGTTCTAGGCTTCACCAACCCACTGTGTCTCCGGACGGAAAAAATATCATTGCTGTACAGGATGGTGAAGGGACGAACCGACTTGTACGTGTTGATGTTGAGTCTGGCACTATTGAGCCATTGACTTCTTTCAACCCCATAGAACACTGGGCTTTTCCTGCTTGGTCTCCAAATGGCAGGTGGTTGGCTGTGAGTCGATGGCGACCTGGTGGGTTTTATGATCTAGTTGTAATGGACAACACGGGGACAGTGGTTCATGAAGTGACTAAGGACAGAGCTGTTGACAGGTCTCCCAGCTGGTCTCCCGATGGGCGCTGGATCATTTGGTCCTCAGATCGTAGTGGCATTTCTAATATTTATGCGGCTGGAGTAGACCCAAACTCTGGGAGAACATATGAGATAAAGCAAATCACCAACACTTTAGGTGGCTTTGAGTATCCATCCATCAGTTCCAACGGTAAGTGGATATACTTGTCTAGTTACCACAGTGAAGGCTGGAAAATCGCTCGCATTTCTTTCGATATGAATTCTTGGTTCGAACCGCTTCCCACGGCGATTCGATTCACTGGGGAAGTACCAGTCCAAAGTGAAACTAGCAGTGTGGATGGAGAGACTGTTCCCTATAGCACATTAGAGACATTACGCCCTCGATATTGGTATCCAGTTTATAAGTCAGCAGAGAATCGAAGTGCGCCCACTGTAGATGGCTTGCCAGTTCGTATTATGGGTCCTGGTTTTGGCATCTCTACTGGCGGGGGTGACTTGGTGGGAAGACATGGCTACGGGTTAGGGGCTAGTCTAAGGAATACGGGCCAAACAGACTTAGCTGCTACTTACAGGTATTCTGGGTTTGCCAACCCATTTTTTACTGTGGGCGTTAATCAAAACCATAGAAGTTATGGATTCTTACAAAATGATCAGAAGGGTAACGCTGACACGAGTTTAAGTCCTTTGTTGGAGAGAGAAAGACGCTTAGATGTCTCAAGCACATTTTCAAGGAGGCATACTCGCAATCGAAGTGTAGCCACGGTGTCAGCCAGCTATGTATCGGAGGCACTACAATTGACTGAAGCTGGCTTGGGTAACATTCGAAATGTTGCTAAGTACCGTATGCTGGAACTAGGTGCCTTGTTGCAATACAGTAACGCAAGATCTTTTGCGTTTTCTATGGGTGCAGAGTCGGGATTTAGTTCATTGTTAAGAGTCAGGAGTGGTAAGCATTTATCGGCTATCAATACTTTGACAGGTACCAGTGGAGCAGATAGAAGTTTCGATGATTTGTTTGTGCGTTTCAGAGTGGCTAGAAGTATACCTGGTCCTGGCTTCTCGAATCACGTGGTTTCGTTAAGACTGTCCTTTGGAGCTGCACAAGGTCCGGGGGCTGATAGTCAGCATTTTGCAGTTGGAGGTACGTCCGGGGATGAGCTGATGTTGGGTAATCTCGAGATTGTGCCTGGAAGAAGGTTCCTTTATCCAATCAGAGGATATTTAGAAGGTGTACGGGCAGGAAAATATGCATGGTCTAGTTCAGTAGAGTATAGAGTTCCGTTACAAAATATTGACAAGGGCGTCGGGCTTCTGCCATCTCATCTCGATCGCGTTAGCGGTTCGGTCTTTCTAGATGGTGGGAATGCTTGGGGTCTAGGATTAGATGAGGCTGGTATTGGTAGGCAGGAGACCCTACTAGCCTCTGGTGTGGAAATACAGTCTTACGTCAGTTTATTCTTTACAAACCCTTTATTCCTGAGGGCTGGATATGCTGTCCAGCTCGACCAACAGAATGCAAAGTCTTTTTATCTTAGACTGGGAACGAATTTCTAATAGTTAACTATAGAGTAAAGCCTATTTTTGCTCAGTATTTTTACTGCCCAACAAGTCAAGGATTGAGGTCCTAAAAAACAGTATTAGTTATACAGACAACTTTTTTGTAACAAACAGCCAAAGTCTACTTGACCACCAAATATTGGAGAGATAGGTTGGATAACCGCAATATACAGTGTGTATCAGGCGGGTCTTTGTTATTCGAATGAATGAGGTTTTTGAGGGGAGACACCCTTATTGGCTGAATGGAATCGGAAGCTTATTTACATTTTTATACATGGAGTTTCGGTGGCATGAAAAAGAAAACCTCTGGAGGAGAAAATCTAGTTTTTGATGGGGTTGTTCCTGTTGATATTCCTAAAGCCAATCTAACCGAAAACGCCCGTATTGTTCTAGGAAAGCGGTACCTCAAGAAAGACGAACAAGGTATACCTACTGAGGATCCAGAGACTATGTTTTGGCGTGTGTCTAAAGTGGTTGCAGACGCCGACAGTAAGTATGGTGCCTCCGAAGAAGCAGTGGAGGAGCTGGCTCGACATTTCTATGACCTGATGACCAACGGCAAGTTTGAACCCAACTCTCCAACTCTCATGAATGCTGGCCGTCCTTTGGGGCAGTTATCTGCGTGCTTTGTTTTGCCAGTGGATGATGCCCTTTCAAATGGACAGAGCGGTAT
>CEOQ01035615.1_pt1 | contig 99162 bp, 83 predicted proteins | sample 361351 | NCBI WGS metagenome assembly CEOQ01 (sample SAMEA2619907, study PRJEB7988) | marine metagenome | biome: marine biome (ENVO:00000447); feature: deep chlorophyll maximum layer (ENVO:xxxxxxxx); material: "saline water (ENVO:00002010), including plankton (ENVO:xxxxxxxx)" | depth 60 m | reverse complement strand
AGGGCGGCCCGCTTGAAGATCCTGCTACTCAAGCACAAGAAGACATGTTTTTATGGACTGTATCACCAAGAAATGCTCCTGACACTCCTGAAACAGTTGAAGTAGCATTTGAATCAGGAGAACCAACAGCACTGAATGGTACCGCATTGGCGCCTGATACACTAATCGAAAACCTAAATGCAATTGGCGCTAAACATGGTATCGGACGAATTGACATGGTTGAAAATAGACTGGTCGGAATGAAGTCTCGCGGAGTATACGAAACTCCAGGCGGAACTATTCTTTACGCAGCACACCGCGAATTGGAATCTCTTTGTCTCGACCGAGATACAGCCCATTTCAAAGAACAAGTAGCTCATAAATATGCGGAAATGGTGTATTTTGGACAGTGGTATCACAATCTACGCGAATCACTCCAGAAGTTCATCGAAGCTACACAGAAGCCAGTAACGGGTTGGGTGAAGCTTAGTCTATATAAGGGAAGTATTACCCCGGTAGGAAGGGCAAGCGTTAACAGTCTTTATCGGGAGGATTTTGCCACCTTCGGTCAAGAGGATGTGTATGACCAAAAAGATGCACTAGGATTTATAAATTTGTTTGGGTTACCTATGAAAGTGAAAGCTATGATAGACAAAGCTAGAGATAAAGATCAAGATCTAGAATCCCCTGACTATACTAAGTTTAAGCGGGATTGAATAAGATGACAATTAAATTAGACGCTGACGGGACAGTCACCAATCCGCAAGGATTCCAAGTTGGTACTGCAACTTGCGGACTAAAAGCTTCGGGGAATCCAGACTTAATGGTGCTTCATTCAAAACAAAGTTGCACTGCATCTGGTATGTTTACTACTAACCAAGTAGTTGGTGCTCCAGTTACACTAAACCGCGAAACTCTGAAATCCAACACTAAAAGCATCCGAGCTATAGTAACTAATTCCGGTATAGCAAATGCTTGTACTGGCAAACATGGCTTAAATAATGCTATAGAAATGCAAAATATGACCAGCAAATCATTGCAATGTAACCCAAACGAAGTATTGGTTCTTTCCACAGGAGTCATAGGAGTCCAATTACCAATGGAAAAAATTGGCAAAGGTATTAGACAGGCATCTTCAAACCTATCTATCAATGGTGGTTACGATGGAGCAGAAGCAATTATGACCACAGACACAAATCCTAAGCACTGCGCAGTGGAAATCAATCTTCCAACCGGTACAGTTACTATAGGAGGAATAGCGAAAGGTGCGGGCATGGTACATCCAAATATGGCTACAATGTTGGCTTGCATAACTACAGATGCTCTAGTACCGGCATCTATTCTGCGCAGTTCCCTCAAAACGGCAGTAAACAACAGTTTCAACAAAATATCGATTGACGGTGACACTAGCACAAGCGACTCAGTACTGATACTGGCAAATGGACTAAGCGGAATCTCTTGTGCAAAAGGAGATTATAGAAAAGCATTTACAGATGCTCTTACATGTCTGTCCACCAATTTAGCTAAACAAATCGTGATAGATGGAGAAGGAGTAAACAAATTTGTTACTGTACATGTCAGTGGTGCACCAAGCGAAAAGGCAGCACATATAGTTGCAAACAGTATTGCAACCTCCCCGCTAGTCAAAACCGCCTTCGCAGGTAGTGATCCGAACTGGGGACGCATTGTAGTGGCAGCTGGTAAATCAGGCGTAAGATTTGACTCAAGGAAAACTCAACTCTGGATTGGAAGCAAAATAGAGGACGAATTACAATTAGTTGCGCAAGCCACACCTTGTGACTACGACGAAAATATTGCACAACATATCTTCTCACAACCTGAATTCTATATACATTTAGATTTAGGCAATGGAAAGTCTGAAATATCAGTTTGGACAGGCGATCTTACAGAAGAATACGTCAGAATAAATTCTGACTATAGAACATAACGGAGTATAGCCATGCAATTATGGGGCGGACGCTTCAACAAATCTACGGACAAATTGGTGCAAATGTTTAATTCTAGTTTAGGATTCGACAAACGATTGTACCAAGAAGATATAACAGCTAGTTGCACCTGGACAAAGGGTCTAGAACGAGCTGGAGTACTCACAACCTCCGAAGCCAAAACTATCCTAAATGGTTTGGCAAAAGTACGTTCAGAATTTGCCGAAAACAAATTTATATTCCATGAAAACGATGAGGATATCCATACAGCAGTTGAACGCAGATTAACTGAAATAATTGGTGCGGTTGCTGGCAAATTACATACAGGTAGAAGTAGAAACGACCAGGTAGCTACAGATTTTCGATTATGGACAATGCACACATGTTCCAAACTAGTAGATCACATAATCAATCTACAAAGTACGTTAATTAACAGTGCCACAGAGAACCTCAACACTCCTATGCCAGGTTATACACATTTACAACCCGCACAACCTATCACTTGGGGTCTTTGGTCTTTGTCGCATTTCTGGCCACTCCAAAGAGATATACAACGCCTTACTCAAGTAAAAGAGAGAGCATCGTCACTGCCTCTCGGCAGCGCAGCATTAGCTGGCACATCGTTCGCGATTGACAGAGCCGAACTAGCTGCTGATCTGGAATTCAATTCCATTTCAGAAAACAGTCTAGATGCTGTATCTGACCGCGATTTCGCAGCCGAATTTCTGTTCACGGCAGCTATGATAGGTATCCATCTAAGTCGTCTCTCAGAGCAGTTAATCCTATTTTCTAGTTCAGAATTTGGCTTTGTATCCCTTGATGATGCATATACCACCGGTAGCAGTCTGTTGCCACAAAAGAAGAATCCCGATACCCTAGAATTAACACGCGGGAAGTCTGGACGCCTGATCGGAAATCTAACTGGCTTGCTAACTACTCTAAAAGGATTGCCATCTGCGTACGACAAGGACTTGCAGGAGGATAAAGAATATCTATTTGATTCCACTGACACTTTGATTCTGGCATTACCAGTCATGTCAGGTGTGATATCGACCCTAAAACTTAATACCAACAAAATGTTAGATAGTATTTTACCGGCACTATCAGCGACTGATATGGCTGACTATTTAGTGGATAAGGGCATACCTTTTCGTGAAGCGCATGGAATTGTGGGTGAACTAGTCTTGCTAGCAGAGAAGCAGGAACAAGACTTGACCACACTTTCGTTGCATGAAATGCAATCTATCAGCCAACATTTTGCAGAGGATGTAATGGAAACATTTGATACTAAGAAAGCTCTTGAAAGACGAGCGATCATTGGTGGCACATCCTCTAAGTATCTAGACATACAACTGGAATCTGCAAAAGAGTCGCTGGCAAACTTTAATGCCTGATAATATACGGATAACTTCACATTGCAAGCTTATTATGTGCACATCATAACGTGATACATATAATTCTATATTTGTCGCATGAGTAAAAACATAAGAACACTACTGAAAACCTTACTTCCTGTAATTTACCTGCCAATAGCATTATGTATAACATGGCCAGGTATGACCACATTAGGTAATCATGTATTAGGTAGAATGGGAGGAGACAACTACGAGCATGTATGGTATTTATGGTGGTTAGGGACCACATTGTTTGACAACACCATCGGAAACCCGGCTAATATTACAGTTCTCAATTATCCTCACGGAATAGATTCGCCACTCAATTTAACCCATACTCCTGCTCTCTTCCTGCCCGCTGTAATAGGATGGTTCACTAACCCAGTGATAGCATACAATATTGCTATATGTATAATGCCAGCAGTCAACGGGTTTGGAATGTATTTGTTAGCCAAGGAGCTGACTCGCAACCAATGGGCTGCATTTGTTGGTGGCCTGCTATTCGGATTTTCCCCATACGTTTTAGGACACATGCAAGCTGGACACCTCAGTCAAATTACTATGCTAGGATTCCCGCTATTTGCTCTGTTTCTGATTCGATTATTGAATACCAATACGTGGAAGTATGCAGCTCTAACAGGTATGGCTGGGTTCCTGTCTGTATCACATCCAACACACTTACCATACTTTGTATTACCGACAACTGCAGTAATTGTTTGGTCGAAACGACAGAATCTTAGAAATAGACGAATGCTCATTCGTTTCAGCGCAGCAGCAGTTCTAGGAATTATACTATTGCTACCCTTCTACTTCCCCCTGATAAATCTTATAAACTCACAACAAATAGGTAACAGCAACCTTATAAATTACGGTGACAGCATAGGAAAATCGATGGATCTAGCATCGTTTGTAACACCGCCGTTTGATAACCCATTCCTACCAAACAATTTACACTCGTTCGCACGTAATGTGGTTAACACGTCTGATGAGACACATGGATATATAGGATTTATATCCATAATACTTATATTTTCGGCCTTGCAATCGAATAAAAGATCTATATCAACATGGACAACTCTAGCAGTCGTTACTATTGTCTTGTCATTGGGGCCCATCCTAAAATTAGCTGGGGAAATTGTTTGGGTAAATATAGACAACGTAAATCACCCATTACAATTACCTTATGCCATTCTAGCTCAGATTCCAGTACTCGAATGGAGTCGGACACCAGCACGATTTGCTGCCACCACACATTTCGCTATTGCGATAATAGCATCATATGGTGTTAGTACAATTCTACAAACTAACAAACAATCACGTTGGTGGAGATTCCTTCTAATTTCGTCAATATCAATATTAGCCCTTTCTGAACGCATAATTCAATGGCCATTCCCAACTTCCAATTCCTGGAACACTGCCGCCATACGCGAATTACAATCTTCTACTGCACCTAGTACTGTACTGAACCTACCTGCTAGCTTCACGACAAATAATATAGCGCTATACAGCCAAACAATCCATAAACTTCCAATAATTGGGGGCAAGATATTCCGCAGTTCAGACGGATACCAAAATACTCTAAAATTCTTTAACGCCTTACTACAATACAAACCAGAAGCAAACATAACACCGGAACCAACCGACCAGGAGATATTCTATGTGATAGATGCATACAACATCAAGAATATCGTAAATCAACATTGGGCAGAAAATTATAGTACACAACAAGACCACTATTTTAGAAACTTATTTGGTGCACCCACTGCCAGTTCTATCATTGATAGTTTGTACACAATACCTCCACATACGTCTAAGCAGCCAAAAGCTATAATTGTACTCGAACCTGACAACTGGCATAAATCTGAAATTTGGAATAATAGCCCTACTAGATGGTTCACAGATACTGCAAATATATACATATATAGTGCCTATGCGCAATCTGGTAGGCTTGAATTTGGTGCAATACCAGGTCAGCAATTGCATCATATAGACCTTTCTGCCAATAGCAAAGTAGTGACCAGCCTTATAGTGGGAGATACTGCTACCTATTCAACTCCAACAATTAATTTGCATCCTGGTATCAACACAATAAAACTAAGCGACAGATATGGAGCTGAAACCATTTATGGTGACCTACGCTGTATCGGAGCAAACCCATTTGCGGGCAATCTCAAAATGGATTTGGAATGTGACCCACACATGAAAGGTGAACGTAAAGTCAGTATTGGTATTCAAAATATCCATTGGATTTCTGACGCACTAGAAAAAACGATACTAACAAATTTTGGAGACCAAATAGGTCTAACTAACGCAAAAATACCCGAAGTAATTGCTACTGGGGATGAATTAATAATACCGCTAAACTTTCAGAGCTTAGATCATATTATCGATGACATGGTTATATTCGTCCACATCTTAAATACTGACAGATCCTTTGATCCAAAAAATGCTGTTCTTATATCTCAATGGGATGGATGGCCACTCCAAGGACAGTTCCCAACATCTACATGGCAGACTGGAGAACAACTTGGCTTCAACATTACAATACCTATACCAAAAGACAGCCCAAAAGGCAATTATCTAATTCATTTGGGATGGTATCAAACTGACTCGCAAGTACGATTGCCTATCACATCGACAATATATGAAACACGTGACAATATTCTCAAACTAGGATCTTTCAAGTTGATAGATAAATAAAATATTCTTTTCAATTCACTACTAATACGGTACTATTCATTGTTAGTAGTGACATAATATAAACTAGTAACAGGAGATCATTCATATGGATTTCAGTCTTTCCGAAGAGCATAAGGCGGTTCAAAAACTAGCACGGGATTTCGCTGAAAAAGAAGTTGCACCTATCATTAAAGAGGCAGACAGAAAACAAGAGATGCCATCCTTTATTTTGCCCCGCTTAGGCGAACTAGGGTTACTTGGCCTGTGTATTCCCGTAAAATATGGCGGACAAGGCATGGACTACATAACTCTTGGGCTAGTGTGTGAAGAGCTTGATTATGTCGATATAGCCCTGCGCACTGCCCTTTCAGTTCATTTAGGTCTCAATTCTCTCGGATTACTACAATGGGGTACAGAAGAACAAAAACAACTCTACTTGATGCCGCAGGCATTGGGCGAGAAATTCGGTATGTTTGGATTAACAGAACCTGGTGCTGGCTCGGATGTAGCCAATATGAGCAGCACTGCTAGGCTGGAAGGTGATAGTTATGTAATAAATGGTGAAAAGACATGGATCTCTTTAGCTAGTCAAGCACATCACATACTTTGGTTTGCCAAAACCGACACCGACGCGGGCAATGCGGGCATTTCAGCGTTTATCATCGAAACTGATAGACCAGGTATTACTAAAGGTGATATTCACGGAAAAATGGGCTCGCGCGCAGGTAGTACTGGTTGGGTAAACTGCCAAGACGTACGCATTCCAGCCAGTAACATACTAGGGGAAGAAGGTGAAGGTTTTAAAATAGCAATGAGCTGTCTTGACAATGGACGTTACACTGTTGGGTCAGGATGCGTGGGAGTCATGAGAGCCTCACTAGATGCCAGCACAAAGTATGCAAATGAACGACGCGCTTTTGGTGCAAAAATTGGCAAGCTTCAACTTGTTCAGCAAAAAATTGCACAGATGACTGCCGACTATGAAATCGGTCTCATGATGTACCTCAAAGTAGGATGGCTCAAAAATAAAGGTATACGTAACACTAGGGAAACGTCATTATTGAAATGGTTTGCTACCGAAGCCGCATTTAAGAATGCAAATGAAGCTATCCAAATCCATGGCGCCTATGGCTATTCAGATGAATATGATGTGGAAAGATTTATGCGCAATGTAAGAGTCACAACAATATATGAAGGAACGAGCGAAGTGCAACAATTAATACAGGCAGGATATGCATTAGGATATCGAAAAGATGGTGAACTACGTTGCGAACTACCCCATTACGATGAAGATGAATGGCAAAAGTCCAACTAATACAGGTAGAATAAATTTTCCCAATAAATTCATAAACCACAAATGAGGATGAATATTTGACATGAGTGTAAATGGTTCGAGCCCAAATGGAAGCAAACCAATACAACTAAATGTGCTTGGCAATCCAATTGAAGAATGTTCAATCGATCCAGTGACAGGATTTTTTCGTAATGGAGACTGTAGCACAAGCCCTGACGACATCGGTTCACACACAGTTTGCGCACAAGTTACGCGTGAGTTTCTCGAGTTTAGCAAAGCCACTGGCAATGACTTGTCAACACCTAATCCACAGTTTGGATTCCCAGGACTACAACCGGGAGATTTCTGGTGCGTATGTGCACCGCGCTGGAAAGAAGCACTTAATGCAAATTGTGCGTGTCCGGTTAGATTAGAGTCTACCCACATAGGTGCCCTAAATTTTGTAGATTTATCAGAATTGCAACTACATGCTATAAAAGATTAAACTTTCGAGACACAAAACTCATATATTGGTATAGTCAAGGTTTTGATGCTAGAATATAACACCTAAATAGATACGAGAAAACAGTAGCACCCAATAATCACATCTAATGTCATCTAAAGAAGCTAAAGTAACGCATATATTCCTAAAGACAGCACACGGTGCTCCCATGGAGCCAGTAAAGAGCACAAATGCTATAACTGGTGAAGGTTTGCAAAACGATGTTAGTAGAGGCAGGAAACGTAGGCAAGTTTTAGTTGTTGATACTCATACAATTAATGAGTTTGGTTTGTCACCAGGCACATTACGGGAAAATATAATACTGGATGGACAAAGTCTTTCCGGGGCTCAACGTGGCACTGTAATAAAAGTAGGTAACGCTAAACTAGAAGTCACCTTGGACTGCGCTCCCTGCGACTATCTAGATGGCATTAAAGATGGTCTTCAGGATGATATAGAAGGCAAAAGAGGAACACTTTGCCGGGTCTTACATGGTGGTGTGATAACAGTTGGCGATAGAGCGATCATATCTGAATAAAACTATAAAACGCTCGATAATCCTAATAAACTTCGCAATATTCATTTCACACTGATGATTGAACTCAACATACACTATAACAAATCTCTATAATATAAGCACTTAACTGCTGTTAAAACTCTGAACATGTACGTTTGATTCGATACCATTCTCGGCAAGTGCAGCAGACACAATACCTGCGGATTCCTCCGTATTAGACCATTGTCCGACAGCCTTCACTTCAATCCAATAATAAGCTGACAACTCAATTGCACTTTCGCCGAACCTATTGAAAGTTATTCTAGGAACTGGATCCTGCATAATAATCCCTGGCAAACTACCTAAAGCATTTCTTACAATCATCTCTGTGGCAGCTACGTCCGAGCCGTAAGCAACACTAATGTTCATTTCTATGCAACATCTATCAACACGATTGAAATTCCGTACTGGCTTAGAGTAAACAATTGTATTAGGTATTAGGACAATAACCCCATCATAAGTCTGTACTTCAGTTGCACGTAGATTAATATTTGTTACCACACCAGTGTATCCACCAACTTCAACTGTATCACCAATGTCAAAAGGCTGCTGAAGCAGCAATAGCACACCAGCAACGAGATTTTTTGACACATCCTGCAAGGCGAACCCAAGTGTAAAACCTATAATTCCAAGACCAGCAACAAATGCGGTTAAATCAAATCCTACTTGTTGTAAAGCAATTATGGTACCTGTTATCACAATTGTTAATTTTGTTGCCCTAACTAACAATAATGACAGCTCAGGATCTACATTACGATATTTTAGCGCCCTACCAGTTGCTCGCGCAGCCATTGCAGAGGCATATAGCGTTACAACAAAAAACACCATGCTGGATAATAGCCTAGGCAACATACGTGAAAAATTTTCTATTAAAGATGCTGAAGATGAAAATATTACGTCCATAATTATCCCTAAGTCATTTGCTTGTTATCAGTTGCAATCAAGATAATTCATATTACACTAACATGAGGCGATTTTAGCACAATGAATCTATCATAGTTTGCAATGATACTTAATGTGAACACATTAGTCAATTTCTCAACAAATGCTCTGCTCTGCTTGACATAGAATACCCGAATGGTATAATCTTGTCGGTAGTAATAAACAACATACTATTTTGATAAAAAAGGCATTCCACACTGCAGAGATAGATAGTGTGGATTTTGTCTGTTTCGTATTGCTGCAAGCAAAAAGGTGCTGGTATAACCTCTGTAGTGTGGCACCAGGAAACCTATGTTGTATCCAGTAATATCGCTATCATAGGTGTAGAAACTTATAATCCACAATCACATATTATTAGGAGGCTCACTTGGAAGCCAAAGGTCTCAAATCACTAAGGGTACGCCTAGCATCACCCGAACAAATCCTATCTTGGTCATTTGGTGAAGTTACCAAGCCAGAAACCATAAATTATCGACGACTGCGCCCTGAAAAGGATGGTCTTTTCTGTGAAGCTGTATTCGGACCAACAAGAGATTGGCAATGTTACTGCGGAAAATATAAAAATATCAGATACAGAGGGATTGTTTGTGACAAATGTGGAGTAGAAGTCACTAGATCATCTGTACGACGTGAACGGATGGGGCATATAACACTTGCTGCACCGGTTGCACATGTTTGGTATGCCAGAAGAGTGCCTTCATACATGGGGCTCCTTTTAGACGTGTCTAGAAGAGATTTAGATAGAGTTCTTTATTTCGCACAATATGTAGTTACATATGTAGACGAAGATGCTAGAGAAAAAGCTATTACCCGTCTCGAAGAAGACGATGAAAACGTCGAAGACGATGAAAAACAACAACTAGCAGAAGTTAAAGCAAAAATTGAGGCTGCTAAGCAATATCGTGATCTTAGAGTAGAAAAACTTGAAGCCCGTATCAATAAAATTAATACAAGCTATGAAAATAATCTTGGTAAAAAACTAGAACCGTTGATGCGCGAAGCACAAGACTTACAACAGACGATCGATGACGAACGTGGTAATCCAGCTAAGTTAGCGTTAAGGTTGAGAACTGCCAGCACCACAATAGTGGCAAGGGGTGAAGAAATCAAATCTAGTCACCTGACTACACTAAATGACGCCGTGCAGAACCGTCTGCAAGCAATTGAAAACAAGATGAAAGAGGCACGTGATGCCAAGCTAGCAGATGTATTAATGAGCATAGAAACTACTAAAGCGGAAGCCGAAGATGAAATTGTCCGGCAAGAGACCGAATTAGAAGATTTGATTGAAAATCAACAACAACGGATAGCCGAAGATCGCGAAAAACTTAGCAATCTTAAGCAAATGATGTTCTTGTCCGAGGCACAATATCGAGACCTAAAGCAAAAATGGGGTCAGGTGTTTCGTGCTGGCATGGGCGCTGAAGCACTCTATGAAATCCTGTGTGATATGAACTTGGATGAATTACTCGAAGAACTTTGGATAGAAATACGTACTACTAAGAGTCAACAACGGAAGAAGAAAGCTACCAAGAGGCTCAAAGTTGTCGACGCAATGCGTAATTCGAATAACAGGCCTGAGTGGATGATACTTACCGAACTCCCTGTTATACCACCTGACCTTCGACCAATGGTGCAGCTTGACGGAGGCCGTTTCGCTACATCTGATCTTAATGACCTATATCGTAGAGTGATCAATCGAAACAACCGATTAAAACGACTGCTGGATTTACATGCACCTGACGTAATCATTAGGAATGAGAAACGTATGCTACAAGAAGCAGTAGACTCCCTGATTGATAATGCTCAGAGAGGTAAAGCTCTAAGCAGACGAGGTCGTCGCGAGCTAAAATCTCTTAGTGACATGTTGAAAGGTAAGAAGGGTCGTTTCAGACGCAATTTACTAGGCAAAAGAGTTGATTACTCTGGTAGATCAGTAATTGTGGTTGGACCTAAACTAAAATTAAATCAATGTGGTCTACCTAAAGTCATGGCCCTGGAACTTTACAAGCCATTTGTGATGGCAAAACTTGTAGAGTATCAACATGCTAGTAATGTAAAGAGCGCAAAACGCATCATAGAGTTAGGTAAACCAGAGGTATGGGAAGTATTAGAAGAAGTCATCCAAAATAGACCAGTGCTACTCAACCGCGCACCCACTCTGCATAGATTGGGTATACAAGCCTTTGAGCCTGTGCTAGTAGAAGGTAAAGCAATACAGATCCATCCGTTAGTATGCTCAGCATTTAATGCTGATTTTGACGGAGACCAAATGGCAGTACACGTACCACTTTCACCAAGAGCGGTTGAAGAAGCATATGAACTTATGCTTGCATCACGCAATTTGCTAAAACCTGCAGATGGCGAACCAATTGTAGGGCCATCCAAAGACATGGTATTAGGCGTATATTATATGACCATGGCAAGAGATGGTAAAAAGGGAGAGGGACGGATTTTCGCTAATATTGATGAAGTTGAGCTTGCCCATTCACTTGGTCAGCTTGATATGCACGCAAGAATCAAGCTTTCAATTGAAACACATTTTGATGACGATAATATTCGTTACGAAAACGAAGATACACAACAAAGACTAGTAGACACTACAGTGGGACGTGCCTTATTCAATCGCATATTGCCTAGCAAAATGCAGTATGTAAATATGTTGCTCGACAAAACCAATTTACAAGATTTAGTCAGCCGATGCTATGCTATTATAGGTCAGGACGAAACCACCGAAGTAGTAGACCAAATCAAAAATCTCGGGTTTCAATATGCAACCAAATCCGGTACTACCATTGCTGTAGCTGATATTACTGTACCAAAAGCGAAAGCTACAATTGTTAGCCGCACCGAGGAAGAAGTAGCTGATTTAGAAAAGCAGTACCAACGTGGTTTGCTTACCGAGCAGGAGCAAACTGATCGCACTATTCAGTTGTGGCAAACTGCACGTAAAGATTTAGAGCAGGAAGTAAAAGATGGGCTTGATCCAGATGGAAATCTCAGGGTAATGGCAATGTCTGGAGCTACAAAAGGTGGATTTACACCAATAGCACAACTTGCTGGAATGAGAGGTCTAATGGCTGATCCAGCTGGAAGAATCATTCCTCTTCCCATCCGATCCAATTTCCGAGAAGGTCTACGAGCACTCGAGTATTTTATATCTACCCATGGTGCCCGTAAAGGACTAGCCGACACAGCCCTTAGAACTGCTGATGCTGGATATCTAACACGAAGACTGTGTGACGTTGCTCAGGATGTAATAATCAATGATACTGACTGTGACACTGACGACGGACTTTGGATTAGAAGAAAAGATGACGTGGCAGGCCAAAATTTCTCTGAACGAATACAGGGAAGATTAGCAGCAGCTAATATAGTTCACCCCAGCACAGGAGAAGTAATAGCAGCAAGAAACGAAGAAATAACTGATGAAACAGCTTTGATTATCCAGGATTTACCTATTGATGAAATATTCGTACGTTCTCCGCTAAATTGTCATTTGGACCGAGGTATATGTGCTATGTGTTATGGTCGCGATCTCGGTCGTGGAGAACTAGTATCTATAGGAACAGCAGTGGGTATTATTTCCGCGCAATCCATTGGAGAACCGGGTACCCAGCTAACACTGCGAACTTTCCATACAGGCGGAGTAGCACATGGTGGAGATATCACCAGTGGTCTACCAAGAGTAGAGGAAATCTTTGAGGCCAGGAAAAAACCAAAGGGTGAAGCAGTAGTTACTGAAATTGATGGTAAATGTGAAGTTATTCGAAATGATGATGGTAAATTATCCATTCGCATCATCAATAGTCAGCTATTAACAGATGAATATAATGTACCCAAAGGCTGGTCGATAAAAGTAGAAGACGCCGATGAAATCGCTGCAGGAGCGGTAATAGCTACGCGAGGTTCAAACTCAACGACAGCTGAAAATGAAGGTAGAGTTCATCGCAATGATAGATCCATACTAGTATCTCGAGACCACTATGAAGAAGAAACATATGATCTACCAACTAATGCCCGCATATTAGTAGTGGAAGGACAAAAAGTTCGCGCTGGGGACAGCCTTACTGAAGGTTCGCAAAATCCTCACCGTATTCTTCGAATATTGGGCAGAGAAGCTTGTGAACTTTATTTACTAACAGAAGTGCAACAAGTATATAGATCGCAAGGACAAAACATCCATGACAAGCACTTTGAAGTCATCATAAGAAAAATGCTTTTACGCACCCAAGTGGTTCGTGCTGGTGATAGCGAACTGTTACCGGGCGAATATGTAGACAGGTATTCTCTACAGGAAATCAATGAGAAGCTAGGAGCAGAGGACAAAGAGCCAGCAGCAGGAGTGCCAATGCTACTTGGTATTACTAAGGCTTCTTTAGCTACGGACTCGTTCCTATCAGCATCATCCTTCCAACATACTATACGTGTTCTTGCAGGAGCAGCAATTGAATCTAAATTAGATCCTCTCACAGGACTTAAAGAAAACGTAATAATTGGAAAACTTATACCTGCAGGAACAGGATATCAAACCCATCAGCATATACCAGAAGCAATAGAAGATACAGCACTACTAGAAGATAATCTTGAAAATATTATCTTAAGCGATGCTGATTTCGATGTAGAAGAATTACCAACCTAGATATTCCTAAGGTAAATATAATGCTGTTAATATATTCACAGATAGTGCTTTGACTGATTACGCCAGTACTGTCTGTGAATTATTTATTAGTTTAATTGTCAGGTATAATCCCTGCGGAGCAGCTCTGTGTCTTTTACTGAATTAGGACTACAACCGAACCTAGCAACTAGATTGATCAATCTAGGTTATATTCGTCCCACCCCAGCCCATAACAAAGTTATACCAGACATCCTACACGGAGCAAACTTATTAATTGGAAGCCCAGTAGGAGCCGGATTCGCAGAATCGGCCATGATTTCAATCATAAACTTATCTGTAACCCAAGCAAACTCTAATCAGGTACACATAATATTATCGGCAAGCGATGACCATAAACTAATCTACGAACAACAGTTGCAATTATTAATGGGCAACCAAATTCCAATAGCATTGATGACGAACATAGAAAGCTTTGTTCCCCCTACAACACAGGCCAGCATATGGATAAGTACACCTCAGGAATTTCTCAATTACTTACAGGAGTCGTCAACTAATCAAGAGATATCATACACACTACTACTAAATGAAACTGATGAAATGATTGCTCGTGGTGCAAAACCTGCATTACTTGCGGTGAGTGAGTACATCTCGAAACAATGTCAAGTTATAATTTGTACTAGTAAAATCACTAAATCAATTAAAACCATTAGCCGATCTTTGCAACACAGACCTAAATGGTATAGATGGGATTCGAATAATCAGAAACCCGAAAATACAGCCCATCAAGCATGGCCTGTACCCAAAACTCTTAAATCCCAATTACTATTGAAACTGTCTAGCAAACTACATAATGCCAAAGCCATCCTCCTCGTTCGTGATGAGCAATTTGCTACGAAAATAGCGAGGCGCATTCGAACAAGAAAATTAAGAGCAGCTGCAGTAATGGTCGGAAATGAATTAGAAATTTTTCGTCGATTTGAATCCAACGATATAACACTACTAATACTCGCAGATGGATTAAAGAAAAGTATTCCACTTGAAGGAGTCACGCATATAATTCACTACGATCTCCCTGACAAACCACAAGGGTATTTAGACATAACCAACAAGATGCCTGGCGCAATACATATGTCTATCATTACACCTAGCGACGAGGAAAGTCTAATTGAGATTGAGGACATAATGCAACGCCCTTTGTCACGTAATACACTTACTAATTTTGATTATAAAGAGAAAGTTAGTAAATCAGCACATGCAAACACTACAAGAAAGAAGAAAAGACGACCAAAGCGTAGACGCAAAAAACAAACTAAGACTGAGTGGGACCCTGAGGTGCCGCGTACTTGGGGCGACCGAAATGCAATGCGAGCAAACCCCGATAAAACTCCATTGGAAGACTGGTCACCCAGTCCACTACCATCAATTTGGTCAGACAAGAATCCCAACAAACATACCAAGACTGTATCTCGTAAAAAACGATCTGTCCGTCGTTACAAGAAACATAGGAGAAATCGTAACGGAAACAAGTCCTCCCGTTCTAAACAACAATAACAACACTTTTGTTGTATTCTGCAGGACTTAACAATAACACAAAGTCCTTTTGCGCAAATGTCTAGAAGGAGTAGATAGTATGGAAATAGGCCATATCCAAGCAATAGATATCGATGAAGAGATGCAAGCATCATATCTTTCCTATGCAATGAGCGTCATCATCGCTAGAGCTATACCTGATGCTCGTGACGGACTCAAGCCAGTACATAGACGTATATTATATGCAATGCATGATATGGGTATTAGTCCACAATCTAGTCATAAAAAATCAGCCAGAATTGTGGGTGAAGTGCTGGGCAAATACCATCCACATGGTGACCAAGCTGTATATGATGCGATGGCTCGTATGACCCAAAACTTCTCTATGCGTTCAATGCTTTTGGATGGACAAGGTAACTTTGGTTCTATGGATGGTGACACTCCAGCCGCTATGCGCTACACAGAAGCACGACTCCACAGTATATCCACCCAGCTGCTAACTGACATCCAAAAAAATACTGTTAATTTCATTAATAATTTTGATGATACTTTACAGGAACCAACAGTTTTACCAGCAGCATTTCCCAATTTAATGGTGAACGGAAGCACAGGTATAGCAGTGGGGATGTCTACATCAATTCCACCACATAATTTAGCCGAGGTATGCGGGGCTCTAGAACTAATGCTAAAGAACTGGAATAATTTAGACAAGATACAGGTACAAGACCTGATGCAATACATCAAAGGCCCTGACTTTCCAACCGGTGGACTGGTTATCACACATGCTCAAGAAGATGGATTAGCTAGTGCGTATGGGTCTGGCAGAGGAAAAATAACCTTAAGGGCCCGTATCCATGTAGAGGAATTAACTCGAGGGCGACAACGGCTAATAGTGACTGAATTACCCTATCAAACCAATAAAGCATCATTGATAAGTCGCATTGCTAGTCTTGCACGCGAAAACCGCATAACCGGCATTACTGATCTCAGGGACGAATCTGATAGGCAAGGAATGCGAATAGTTATCGACCTCAGCAAATCAGTAGAACCTGACATGACATTGCAACAGTTGTTCAAACTTACTCCACTGCAAACAACTTTTAGCATAATTTTGTTAGCGCTCGTCAACGGCGAGCCAAGACTTTTAACTCTTAAGCAAGCATTACGTGTATTCTTAGAACACCGAATAGAAGTAGTACGTAGGCGATCTCAATTCGACCTCAAAAAAGCAAAAGATAGAGCCCATATCGTATCTGGATTAATAATCGCGCTTGACAATATAGATACAGTCATAACACTAATACGGGAATCCAAAGATGTACCTGCTGCACGCAAAGCACTTATGAAACAACATGACCTAAGCAATACACAGGCTAATGCAATTCTTGACATGCCACTAAGACAATTAGCACAACTACAACGTAACATGCTTAAAGCAGAATATGCAGACTTAATGCGGTTCATTGAAGAACTACAATCTCTATTAAAATCAAAAACTAAAGTGCGAGAAATGGTAGCATCAGAGCTCAGGAAACTCAGTCATAAGTACTCCGACAATCGTCGTACACATATAATCCATTCTAGCTATAGTAAACAAACAACGACTGCTAATATTATTGTACCTAATGAAGATTCCTGGATAACACTTACTCAATCAGGAACATTAGCTCGCACAAATAACTCACGCCGACCATCCCTAACCGGAACCATGCCAATATCCATTTTACGAGCTAACACACAGGATGTCCTATATTTAATTACAAATGATGGCACTGCTTCTGCAATAACTGTCGGTTCAATACCAACCTCATCCAATCCCAAACTTGGAGTACCGATTGACTCAATCAGTGCAATAACAAACAATACAAGTGTTATAGCAGCTCTCGCTATGAATTCATCAACTGCTGGCCAATCAGATGATTTTACTTCAATATTGTTAGCTACCGACCAGGGCGGAATAAAGAGACTATTAGCTAAGGATTTACCAGGCCCATCAGCATCTATATTCAAAATAATAAAACTTAGTGATAATAGTAAGCTAGTATCTGCATGTTGGATAGAACCATCACAAAATGTTCTGATGTTCACATCCGCAGGCAAAGGAATACGTTTTGACTGCAATATAGTTCGTACAACTGGACTCTCAGCAGGCAGTGTACAAGGAATACGTATTAGTAATAAAACCGACCGATTAATTACATGTACAGCAGGCAACGAAAACACAGAAATATGTCTGGTATCACAAAATGGCAAAGCAAAACGCACTCTTGTTTCTCAATTCCCTCTACAAGGGCGTGGCGGAAGCGGAGTGCAAGCTTGCAAACTAGACGCAGGACAAAAATTGTCAGGTGCAGCCCCAGCAATTTCCAATACAGAAATAGTGATAGTTACATCAAACAAAAAAGCCTACACACATAAAATAACAGATTTGCCATTGATAGGTAGATCAGCATCCGGTTCTCAAATATGTAACTTACGCGACAAAGAACAAGTCACCAGAATGGTACTATGCCAGCAAATTGTACACGCCCAAACCAACAAAATAACTGATAATAATCACAACACCAATAATACAAAGGGTCGCCGTACTAAGAATAAACCAACTGTCTCTAAAACAAATAAGTCTAATAAACCCAGTGATGCTAAACAAGCGTCAAACAAGAAACGGGTTTCGAGAAAATCATCAAAAAATCCCAAAAACGAACAACCACCTCTGTTTAAAGCACCAGAATGATAAAACATTAATAATATAAACCGTCTTACAGTTAACCTTTATTACAGTCTACTAATTATCATAGTACAATCATTAGAATGAAATACCAACCCCAAGTTAATCTATCTAACATTAGAACCTACTATGTCTATCACTATAATTGTTAATCCATACGCTAACAGATGGAAATGTGGAACGCAGATTGACACAATAGACAAATTGATGCAAACCTCCAACGTGGAATATGACATACTTATAACTAATAGAAAAGGCCACGCGAAACAATTAGCTTTTGATGCTGCTAAATCAGGTCAACGAACTATTATCGCTGCTGGTGGAGATGGCACACTCAATGAAGTAGTGAACGGAATACTCAAACACAATCCTGAACATAAGTTCACAGACTGTACTATAGGAATTATACCTCTAGGAACTGCTAACGATCTTGCTAATCAATTGCACATACCTAGTAATATCAAAGACGCAATAGAGATAGTATCTTCCGGATTTACTCGAACCATTGATGTAGGCAAAGTCAATGGTCATTACTTCATCAACAACTCGGCAATAGGGCTCGAAACCGAAGTTACACTTGAAAATGAACGCATGACCAAAGTACAAGGACCTCTACGTTATCTTTTAGCTGCAATATTGACTATATTAAAGCGACCTAGCTGGCAGACTAATTTGGTCTGGAACAATGGTGAATATACAGGATCACTCACATTAGTATCGGTGGGCAATTCTAATAGAACCGGTGGAATGTTCTATATGACGCCAAATGCCATCATAGATGATGGTAAACTTGATTTCATCTATGCTCCCAAATTGACGCGAAGAGAAATGTTTCTTTTGCTACCACAGACACTTAACGGTAGTCACATATCTAACAGTGCAATTCACGAACATCGCACTAGCAACCTACAAATACATTGTGATCCACCTACTACCATACAAGCCGATGGTGAAATTTTTAGCGCTGCAACCACTGATATCACATACAGCATAAACCGCCAGGCTCTGCATATTTTAGTTCCAAAACTCTAAAAAGATACAAGACGCGTAGAAACACCTTTATTACAAATCAATGGTTTAATAATGAATTCTAACAGGCGTGCCAATCTCTGAAAAGTTATATAACCATTCGGCATCCGGTATGGTGAGATTGATACATCCATGACTCATAGGAGTACCAAAATTATCATGCCAGTAGGTTCCATGAATGCCGTATCCACTATAGAAATACATTACGTAGGGTACGTCGGGCAAATACCATGGAACTCCCAAGTCCACCCCTCGCATATCTGCTTCTAAGTGTTTTACATATATCTGAAATTGCCCAGTTATAGTAGGATAACGATCTGTACCAGTTGATACGACAAATTCTCGAATCTGTTCTTCTCCTTTCATAGCGTATGCACGCTGGTCACTAATATCTATGTCTATCCAACCACGTTCACCATAAGCTTCACCAACATCTAATTTACTACCTTGCTCTTCCAAACTGACATTGACACTATCTATATCCCATACGCCTACTAAATCTCTGTATTGAAGGCTAAGTATCATATTAACCTGCAATGAACTACAGTCCGGGCCGCTTCTATACGTTACACTAGCAGTAACGATTGTATCTAAAGAGCTATCGTCGATATTTTCAACATCATCAGCACTAACACTGCATAAGTCCATGTCATGATAACCCTGAACATAAGATTCGAATTTACCTCCATGTACCCGATTTCTAAAACCCCTACTAAGCAGTTCCCAGGACAGATCGTAATTACCCTGACTTACATAATTCCAGTAATTTACAACAACATCAACTGGCGTGTCATTGCTGCCATTAAAACCATATTCATATATGCGCTTTATATCATCAGTGGAAGCACTAAACGCATAGTCATATCCAGCACTATGCAATTCTTGTCTCTGGCCCTCCTCGTCCGTCAATACTAATCTATCTGTTATAACAGCACTACTCGTATGATCACGCTTGAGGTCATCATCAGTTTCCTCAGATACGATATCATCGTCCAATTCCTGAGTATCATCCGACCCTTCCAAACTCATTTCCGCGGGGATAGTTAGAAATTGATCAACTAATATTGATGTAGATATAAGTCCACTAGCATCTACTATCTTATCTACTGCGCTACCATAATTTTGTGCAATCGCACCTAAAGTGTCTCCCGGCCTAACCACATATGTAATTGTTGTGTACACATCATGATCGATCGGTGTGGGATTTACCGGCGCATCAATATCAGGCATTACAAGTTGTTGTCCTACAAGTATTTTTGTACTAGTAAGTCCATTAGCTAGAGCAATAGCACCAATACTAACTCCATATCTATCAGATATTTTTTCCAAATTGTCACCTGACAGAACTATATGATGTTTATCGTCGTTTGTTACATCTTCAGCTTTAACGCTATCGGACACAGACAGCGCTATAAGCGCTGCGATTATCACAGGATACACAAAACGCTTTCCACAAAATCCAGTCAACATATACATGTAGATTCAATAATACCACCATGCTCACACATCCATACATGCCTACTTAATAGCATAGTGATTAGCTCACATAGCGCTTTAATTGTTATTAGCGGGATAAAATCAAGAGGGAGCCAATTCCCAAGCCTAAACCAATCAACTTAGTCATCGTAACTGGCTCACGAAACACTAAAAAAGCCAAGACAACTGCAACTACTACCTGCAAAGACTGAATGGGATATACAATGCTACCTTCTCCACCAAACTTCAGTGCATATAGAACAGTAAATACAGAGATAGAGGCAAAAGTACCACAAACAATTGCCCACCCAGTCAGTCGTCCAGTCAACGTAAATGGAGTTTTTGTCACTAACATAACAAGAACAGCTAAACACAAAAATGTAATCGCATCTACTAAAATAAAACTAGCTATATCAGCCCCGTTACGCACACCAAACTGAGATGTAAAAGCTACTAATCCACCAGCAATCAGACTTGCCACAGCAAGCATTATTGGTACATTCATATTTGCTCCAATCAACACAGTAACCATAAAACCTTACAAGACGTATCTTCCCACGTCTTATAAAACTACAAAGTCTTATTGTATCAGAGACATCTTTAAGTTTATAGAGTGACTATCTAAAGACTAAATAGGGTTACGTCTAAACCAATACCGCCACTCGCGTTTTTCCCACACAACAAGAATGGGCGCCGCATTAAAAAGTGAAGAATAAGTACCACTAAATAGTCCGATCATCATAGTAACAACAAAATGAAAAATGCTGTCTCCACCAAATAAGGCAAGTGCAAACAAAGTGAAGAGTGCAGTAAGCTGGGTATTAATAGAACGATCAAGAGTTTGTACAACAGAAAGATTGACCACTGCCTCGTATTCAGCTCGACGATATCGATTAAGGTTCTCCCTTATACGGTCAAACACCACAATTGAATCATGCACTGAAAATCCTATTACAGTAAGTAATGCGGTCAAGAAAAGGGCATCAACTTCCCAGTCAAAATATTGACCAAGAATTGCTGTCAATCCTACAACTATTGTGGCATCATGTAACAATGCTGCTATAGCGCATACTCCGTAACGAAATGAATTCTTGACACCTCGAAAAGCATATGTAATGTATCCTAAAATACCAAACGCTGCAATTGCTACTGCCTGCACAGCTCTACCAGCCACCTCACGACCAATGACAGGACCGACACTTTCAAAACTAAGCAGTTCTACTGCCAAGTCAAATTCATCCTCAAAAGCTTCAATTACCACACCTTTTGACAAATCGTCCATTGTTTTTGTCCGGATTACAACTACGTCATCGTCGGCAATCTGCACTACATTATCACTAAAACCATTGTCATCTAATATAGTTGCAATACTACTAGTACTAAGATCAATATCACCTTGCATCTTAATCTCCAGCTTACTACCACCTATAAAGTCAATAGCAAGAGGAAGTCCCCACGTAGCAACTGCTAAAATCCCAGGTATCATAACCAACATGGAAATACCGAAATACCAGTAGCGTCTTCGTAAAATATTTAGCATTTCTTTGCTTTTTACACTCCCAACAACTTTTTACGTTTGTCTAAGTCTAGTCGCCCGAGAAATACATAAAGTAAATTACGGGTTGCAACAATCGCTGTGAACATGCTCACGCCAACACCTATTGCAAGGGTCAATGCAAAACCCTTCACTATGCTAGCTCCAAATGTGCTCCCAAACCAAAACAATATGGTACATGTGATAATAGTAGAAATATTGGAATCCCGTATAGATGGCCAAGCTCGTAGAAAGCCTGACTTAAGCGCAAACTCAATACTACGTCCATCCCTCAACTCTTCTTTCATGCGCTCAAAAATTAGAATATTCGCATCTACAGCTACTCCAACAGATAGGACAAAACCGGCTATTCCCGGCAAAGTCAATGTTACCGGTATGAGCTTAAAAAGCGAGAATGTTATTGCAGCATACATTGCAAGAGCCAGTACAGCTACCACGCCAGGCAATCGATAATAAAGCACCATAAATAATGCCACAGTAGTAAATCCGATTAGCCCAGCTAACAGACTGAGTCTGACTGAGTCTTGACCCAATGTAGGTCCGATTGTACGGCTATTGACTACTGAAAGTGGTACTGGCAATGCCCCATAGCGCAACTGTAGTGCTAATTTATTAGCACTTTCGGAGTCGAAATCACCACTTATGACTCCACTACCGCTTGGAATCGCATCACGTATAACCGGACTTGAAATTACTTTACCATCTAAAACTATCGCCATATGAGATCCGATATGATTTGCAGTATGCTCGCCAAACACATCAGTCCCATCTTCAGTCAGCGTAAAGTTAATCTGGAACGCACTTGTAACCTGATCTCGACCTACATTAGCACTACGCAAGTCAGCTCCGGTCATAATAGTTTCAAAAATTACATCTCCCAGTTCAATTTCCTCTCCCGCATCAGCGCGTTCTGCCAGTACATTTACATTGGCCATTTCTCCAGTATTTTTGTCAGTAAGCACAGATGTTCCAGGAGGCAATGGGCTATTTCCCAAATCCACAAATTCGAGTAGACCCGTCTCCTTTAACAAAGCCACTGCTTCTTCGGGATTGTCAATACCAGGAAGCTCAACCGATATACGATTAGTTCCCTGGCTTTGAACAACTGGCTCTGTAACACCCAATCCATTGACTCTCTGTTCTACAATTGAGCGCGTGGCAGCCATAGCATCCATTGAAATTTCTTCATTTTCAGTAGTATCAGCTTCTAGCAAAACCTGCAGCCCCCCTTGTAAGTCTAACCCTTGCCGCACCTCAACACTCCAATCAATATTACGTCCAAACACCTTGATATTTAATTCAGAATACGGTGAAGCAATCCAAAGAGAAACGCTCAAAAGAAGGAACAAAAAAATCAGCATACGTGTACGTCGGTTAATCATAATATTTTCTAATATTTTCTATGCTCTAAAGGAAAATCTCTGGGAGATTTGATTCCAAGATATAAAGCAAATACGTGAGTATGACATTATACCGTTTTTATAGTGAAATATGAAGTGAACTAATGAACAATTGTTGAGACATTCAGTATAGTTTTTCTTCTCAAAAGAAAACCAAATAATCCTAAAACGATTAATGACAGCAAAGCTAACATATACCACGAAGATGAATATTGTTCATAACTATGTTCCATATCAAAACTGATAGACCCATCACCGGCTGCCCCACTAACGACAAGTGTTATGGAATATATGCCAGTCTGCATACTACTAAAATCTGTCTCATAACGAAATTTATTGGCTGATTCTTTAGTGGTAGCTTCTTGAGTGATAACAGCTTTTTCACTACCAAACGGAGTCACTTTTATGACAACTGAAGCATCTAGAACAGGATTTTCTTGTAGATCTCCTACTGCAACCGTAAAGTGCAGGTCACCCGATCCAGCATCTGATGTTGACCATACAGTGACATAATAAGGTCCAGATTTCTCTCTAACAATTTGCTCATCACCAGCACCATGTGCCAAAACTTTTCCGTTAAACACTAATAGCAAGCACATCGTTAGCGCAAAATTTACCATCCTATAAGCAACTATAGACTTCATCATAAATAGTCCCAATCTACTGCTTTAATATTTTAACGTGTCTGTTTGCCGAATGGCAAGAATCGCCCATAACATTGCCAAACATGTCCAAAGTGCTGCACCTACCGTTAGATGCAACACTCTAGACCACATCGGTATTCGAAGTAATATATTTGCAGCTCCAAGTACTACTTGTACTACGAGTAACACAAGAAGGCTATGACCAAAATATCTGATTTGGAGAGATGCATAAACATTGATCAACATATATGATACTAATAACAACATAGCACCAACCACAAGAGCTAAGTATCGATGAATAAGGTGGATATTTACTAGTTCAGTAATAGCATCAGATACTTCACCACAATGAGGAAACTCTAAACAAGCGAGCGAAGCACCACTACGAGTAACATACGAACCACTTAAGAGCAACAAATACAATGTAACAAGTGTAAAAGTTACAAATCGATAGAATGCCTTCTCAGTTGGCACCCCATCCGCACTACTAATGGTCGAGATACTAACATTAACAAAATATAACAAAGCGATTATTAGTGAAACAGAAACTGAGATGACAGTCATGTAACGACCAACAGCTATAATGCTTGCACAATAAGTATCTATGGGACACGCATTACTTTCGTAAGACCCATATAAACGATACAAATATATATGCACCATAGCCAATACTACAGTGATTATTGTTGCCCATAATAACAAAGGTTGCTTACCCTCCATTCTTAGAAAGTCTGGTCTCCAAGTCATACTATATGCTACTGCAACAAATAACACGCCTACCAAACCAAGCAGCATCAGTGCATTGCCAGTATGAATCCATCCAGTAGCGGGAGGTATTTCTAGAATAACATGAATCCCTCCCAGAAAGATCTGAATTAATAGAAACACATTAGCAAGCAATGAAGGCCAAAACACAAACCCGCTATTACGATGATATCGCCAAACAACCAACAATATTAAAACAAACTGTAAAGCCACTATTAGACCTATAAACCGATGGGAGAATTCTATCCAAGCACTTATATCTCCTAGCGGAGGTATTGCCTGACCATAGCAAAGTGGCCAGTCGGGACATCCCAAGCCATGTCCAGTAACCCGCACAATGCTTCCGACCATTATCATCAACGTTGTAGTTAATAGAGCAGTAAATACCAATACGGGAAGTTTAGTATTGGTATTTTCTAGCAAGCGTAAAAAACTTCTTTCACTGTTCATAATCTCAGATCTAGTAGAATAATAACCTGTAGAAATATCTATGCTAACGATATATTTATACAGATCAATAAAATAATAACTGCCAAATAGATATTGGATGTATGAAACAGTTTGCGAGCTTCGCTTACACTGGGGTACAAAATCAATCTAGTATTTTGGATGACCAATATCAAAGTCATAACCAATACTGGCACAAAGTAAAACCAACCCAATATCGGAATAACACCTAGACTAAGCGCTGCCAATCCAGTTATGATTGTATGTAACATGATCCAATAGCCTGACTGTCGTATGCTTAAATAAACTGGCAACATTGGAATATCGCTCATCATATAATCATCTCTACAAACTATCGCAAGGCTCCAGAAATGCATCGGAGTCCAAGAGAACAGTAGAGCTGCCATCACAAGAGCACCCGGATCATTCCAAACACCTATTGCTGCACTACCACTAAGAACAGCAGCGCTTCCCGCTGCTCCCCCAACGACAATGTTGAGTATCGTACGAGACTTAAGCCAAAAGGTATAAATTCCGACATAAATGAATGCGCCCAGAAACAAAAAGAAAGCCATAGGCCTATTAGATTGAAGCATAACCAAACACGGAACTGCAATCATTAGTACTGACACATATGGCACCCAGCCTGGATGCTCTATAGTCCCCACAACCAATGGCCTGAGACGTGTACGCGACATGAGCGCATCAGAATCCTTTTCTATGTATTCATTTAGTGCACCCGAGCCTGAAGCCGACAGACCACCAGCTACCAATAAAATAACCAAATTTTGCCAATCAGGCACACCATTTTCAGCTAGAAAAGCTCCTCCAATTGCTGCCAACAACAACAATCCTACCACTCGTGTTTTAAACAATACCGAGAGAAGCCTCCATTGCGATAATCTAGTAACATCCTTTTCGGCATTTCTGTCTACAGAAGAAATTGTCTCACTCATCTCAAATTTTAATCCTCACCTATTTCTACAACAATTCGACCCTCGCTAGTACGCACCAAATGTAAATAAACCCAACCTAGTAGAGGCACAAACAGCCACCATTGTAAGGCGTATCCTAAATGTGGTCCATCAGTAATCTCAAACTGTAAAGGCACTGATTGCGGCAAAGTATCGAAACTCTCATTTCCCAATTCTTCCTGCAAATATACTGGCACTAAAGTGTAGTCAACATATCCCTGTAAATCATCTATGTCTAAATGATATATTTCTCTTAAGGACCCGTCTAAAACCAATGGTCCAGCCGGATTATCCTGCGATTTACGAATTCGCCCAGACACATTTAATTGTCCATACTGGTGAAATTTTGAAACATTTCCAGACTCTATAAATTGGTGCGGTACCCAACCACGGTTCACTAACACTGCCTTATCAGAGTTATATAGCATTAATGGCGTAATTAAATTTACGCCTGATTTACCACGCAACAGCTGCTCTCTAAGAATAAATTCTTTTTCATAGTCAAATTCACCCATAACTGTAACAGATCTCATATCAATAGTATCGGTGTTTCCCTGTAGATACAGAGCATCAACTAATACAGATGGATACGACAATTGACTGGTCACAAACTCATTGCGAGCACGTCTTTGAAAATGACGTTCCAATTGCCAAATACCTAATCTAGCCATAACACCCATAACACACAACACAATTAACGACCGCCACCACCAACTGCGGCTAAGTAATATATTGGGGACTTTATTCCATGAAAGCATATCAGAACTCAACTATGGGTATTATATTTATTGATCGTTAGATCTATATCTGATGCACTCTCAGAGTACTATTTCTTTCATCTGAGGACATCATCCTTACAACCAAAACTATTATTGCAACAATAAGCATCATACTGCCAGGTATCCACATAATAATCCCACCGATCATTTGGTCCTGCATAACCGTTAATGACCAAGGACGTTGTATTTTCACGTAATATTCATATATTGGTTCCCTAGAAAATGTGATCACCACTCCTGTAATCATATTGACTGGAACCGTAACTAGTAAATATGTGATCCTTCTACCATACACCAAATTTTGATGCACTCGCGGAGCAGCGCCAGTAACGTGCCACCAGAACAACATTGATGACAAGAAAAAGCTAATGTGCTCTATATCATGTACGACTCTGCTACTAAGTGCAGCTTCGTAAAGAATTGGATCATGCCAGCCTATATAAACAATAACAAACACAATCCAGCACATACCTGGTCCGGCATATCGCTTAAGTAATCGCCGCAACCATGATTTACCTACAAAGAGTCCAGCCACCAAGTTTCTTACCTTAGTAGGAAGGCCCCACAATAGCACAGGAAAAGGATTAGACAACAGCAACAAAGGGGGAGCACACATTACTAACAGCATATGTTGAATCATATGCATGAAAAATAGCTGTCCAGACAAAACTTCTACTGGTGACAGCAAGGCAATCACAATACATAATAGTCCAACTATATATGATAACAACCGCCAATATGGTACAAGTCCTATAGCATCACGCGATTCACTTCTACTCCTCAAATTTCTAATTCGGGTAAACCCATTGAGATACACAGAACAAGACAAACCAACACTAGCTATGACAACAAAGCGCCACTCCCAAGATCGAAGTAACGCGCTTAATTCAGCATCCATTTTATATTGTAAAAAAACCTAAGACCTAGGATAGTAAAGTATATTAATCTCAGTGTACAACCTTACCCATCAGATAGATTGCAGGATAGAAAAATACCCAAACCAAGTCTACATAATGCCAGTATATAGCACACGCCTCAACTCCCCAGTGACGTTCATTGCTATAGTGACCGTTACGCCCGTTATTCCATACAATCATAATAAATACTATTCCGCTCAACACATGTAGAGCATGCATACCTGTCATTCCATATAACACAGCTCCAAAAGCACCATCTTGTGGTCTAATATGTCCTTGCCACTCAAAACCTACAACCCCCACCAAAAAAACTACCCCAAGGCTTGCAGTGACTAACAAACTATTCAGAAAGGTTTCCCTATCATCGTGTACTATAGCTGTCTCAGCACGATTCATGGAAAAGCTGCTGGCCAAAAGAATAACGGTTACTATAATACCGAGATTCTGATCCAAATCAGGACGAGTATCACCCCAAAGATAAAAACGTGCTGCTAATAAACCAATAAACAAGAATGCTTCTGACACAAAGAACAACCACAGACCTAAGCGATTGTTTTTGAGCTGTTCGCGATATTCTACTAATGAACTAGTCTCTGTACTCATCAATGACTCTCTCCTTCTATCCACAGACTAGAGACATGCATAAAAAATTGCAATATAATAGCTGCTTTGATAAAAGCAATTAAGAACATAGCAACGGTAGATACACCTATCACGTTGGCAACAAATTCTATTGCAGTCAGCAAAGCCAGCCACAAAAGCACCATTACTCCTGTACGATAAGCACTAGATAGTCGAGCTTTACTTGCCAACTTATCATCACGTTGTTTTTTCCACGCTATCCGTTCCATCGCATCGACAGGACCCGTATCCGGAGGAACAACTAGAGCTCCACCTGATACAAGTACATTAAGTTGATACAAGACCACAGCGAGAGTGACAGCAATACCAATTATGTTGATTACTATAAATACCACCGCCGCTACAAAAATTGTCGTACTATCCATCACAATTACTTGCCTCCAACATCATGACTGAAGCACCTTATCTGACTCCGTGCCATTGACCGACTCCATACTCGTATAAACTGACCCAGGCAAACCGTAATCGTATGGCTCACCTATAATCTCAAAAGACGTAGCATAACTATGTTCAGGAATTGGTGAAGGTATTTGAAACTCGGGTGAACGTGACCTCCACGGGTTGTCTTGGGCTTTCTGTCCGTTGCGAGCGTGATACCAAAGATTGTAAATACACACGAGTACTGATACAGCAATCACAATGCCTGCTACAGTTATTGCTACATGGTACGGTTCAATTCCTAAAGCCGGATCATAATCTGCTATACGTCTACGCATGCCTTTCAATCCCACAAGTGCCTGACCTATACTCTGCACCCAGAATGCAGGAGTCATCAACCAGAAATGTAGTTTGCCCAATCGCTCACTATACTGACGTCCTGTCGCTTTTGGATACCAGTAGTATAAAGCAGCGAAAAACGGAAACACAAAGCCACCAAACATTGTGGCATGAAAGTGACCCACAACCCAATAAGTGTCATGTAAAAACAGGTCAGTAGCGACAGTACCTGCTGGCGGACCCGTCAAACCACCAATTAGGAAGACTGAAATTGCTCCCAACACAAAAAGCATAGGCGTTGGGAATGTAAGTTTACCTTGCCACATAGTTCCTAACCAACTAAAGAATTTCACTCCTGTAGGTACAGCTACCAACATTGTTGCAAGCATAAATGGAATACGGAGAAAGTCACTCATACCTGATACAAACATGTGGTGAGCCCATACCAAAAACCCAAGTAGCGCGATTGACATACTAGAGATGGCTATCCATCTGTATCCAAATAATGGCTTGCGTGCAAAGACTGGCAGTAGTTCGCTAATTATGCCCAGTCCGGGCAAAATGAACACATATACTGCTGGATGAGAATAGAACCAGAATAGATGTTGGAATAACACTGGGTCGCCTGCGGGCACCCCAGCAGCAGCAGCAGCATCTGATATAAACGGATCGAAAAATCCCATACCCAGAATCCGCTCTGTTACTACCATCAGGAATGCTAAACCAATGAACTGAGTAGCTGTAAGCTGAAGAATTGCTGTGGAAACAGAAGCCCAAACAAAAATAGGCATGCGAAACAAACTCATTCCCGGAGCTCTCATTTTTCCAACAGTTACTAACAAATTCAATGAGCCAACTATGGACGACAAACCAATCATATAAACACCTAGGAAGAATAGTTGTACTCCAATTGGAGCGCGGGCACTCAATGGGGGATATCCTGTCCATCCAGTATCCCATCCACCAACAAACAGTGCTGTAATGAGAAGAATGGCACCCGGTACATTAATCCAATATCCAAATGCATTCAAACGTGGAAAAGCCATATCAGATGCACCAATCATTAAAGGTACTAGATAGTTAATCATGGCACCCACACCGAGCAAAATACTGACTATCATAATAATGCCATGAGCACTTATAAAAGAGTTGTATGTGTTATAAGTTATATATTGCATACCGGTAGCTACAAGCTCTAATCGGAAAATTATTGCCAACGTGCCACCTACCAGCATCACAAATATTCCGGTAACTGCATATTGGATACCTATTACTTTGTGATTGTAATCTACGCTTAAATATCGGAACCATGTAGGTTTTCCACTAGGAGGACCATGAACCATAGGAGTTTGCATTCCAATCATCCATTTACCCCAGTCAGTTAATGCACCAACACCTATCATGAAACCTAGAGTACCCGTAATTGCACCTACAACCCAAGCTGGCTCTGCTGCCCAATACTCTTCCAGACCCATGAAAAACCTTACTACCCATACCAATCCCATGCCAAACAATGTGCCAAACAGCTGACCCAACAAACCGCGAACCAGACCGATTGTAAAGAAAAATGGGGGCTGCCAGCTTGAAGCATCATTCACTTGAGTAACAGTTTTATCATCACTGGATACCTGCGCTAAAACTCCAGCTTCTTCTACTCTCGGCGGCTCCTCAATATAGTCACTTTCATCTTCTGGAATTGCCTCACCTATACCAACTTCATCTTGTTGGTCAACAGTCTCTTCTACCGTCTCTGATTCACTATCTACAGATACACTACTATCACTCTCTTCGCTAGCATCGACTGCAACACTTTCAGAAACATCTACAGCAGCTTCTTCTGCAACTGCTTCTGAAATATCTACCTCATCATCTTGCATATCCAATGCACCGTAACCAACTCCCTCAGTGAAATATGCATAATTAGGTTGAATATCCTCAGTCAGATCTATAGTCTCACCTGCTGCTAGCTGTTTAGTGCAATCAAGTATGACATCTTCACCTTGATCATTCTTACCCTCATAATGTCCCTGCAACCCAGTTCTGGCAATATATTCACCGCCTTTTGCACTATAGTCAGCAGGTACAGCTTCCTCCTCAAAAATAGCCTCATAAGGACATTCTGGAATACATGCTCCACAGTCAATACAAGTTTCCGGATCAATGTAAAACCAAGGCCATTCCTTCATCGGTTTACCCGGAATAATACACTCTACGGGACATACTTCCACACAGGAGCTGTCACGCAAACACAAAGAGGTGATAATATGTGTCACAAGTTGCCTCCACCAAATTCAAACAATATTGCAATCATCATTTAGTCTTTAATGGTTTTAATGAATGCGATAATATCTTCAATGTCATTTTCTGACAGAATTTCGCCGTAGTTAGCAGGCATCAAATTCTGGAAACCATCAACAATTTGATCGGCCGGATAGAGTATGGAATTTCGTATATAGTCCTCATCAGCAATAACACTAGTTCCATCGTCCAACTGCTCTTGACGCCCATATAAATTGAGCCAACTCGGTCCCACTACTATAGCCCCATCCAATGAGTGACACCCTATGCATCCTTGGGTTTGATAAAGCTGCTCTCCCCGAGCTTCAGGAGTATCAAGAGCTGCTAACCTTGCTGTCTCCGCTCCGACCCAACTGTCGAACTCTGCCCTTTCAAGCACTCTTACATCAGCTAACATTTGAGAATGCTGCATTCCACAGAGTTCTGCACAACGAACTTTGTAATTTCCAACAAGTGTAGGAGTTACCCGCAACATATTGACTGCTCCGGGAACGGCATCCTGTTTAACTCGAAATTCTGGCACCCACAAATTATGGATAACATCTGTTGAAGTAATCTCAAATCTGATCGGTTGATTTACAGGCAGTATAAGCTCGGTGGATGTTAATCCCTGCTCAGGATAATCGAACCTCCAAGACCATTGCGCCCCGGTCACCTCAACTACCATTTCGTCTGGAGAAGACGCAGTCACATCTCTCAAGGTCACTACTCCAATATAACCCATTACAGCCACAATAATGAGTGGGATAACAGTCCAGGCGATCTCCAATTTCGTATTACCATGTATATGTTGACCATCAGAAAGATCACCTGGCTCACTTCTAAAAGCAAAAATAGCGTAAAGCATAAATACAACCACTAGAGCAAACAAGAATGCTATTAGCTTTAAGTGAACATCAAACAACCAATCAATAGTTATACCTTGAGTACTCGCTAGAGGCGGTAACAAGTCAGCCGAGTCAAGCAGCACAGCACCAGCTACCGTGACCAGAACAACTATTATTGCTGCAACAACAAAATGTCTCACATCCACTCCTGTAATTAATTATGCAAACACAATCCTTGTGCTAATTGTAGCGCGCTCGACAAACAAACAAACTGAAACCGCTTTGTGAAATAACACGCTAACGCCGAGATTATACCAGAACAGCCGTTTCCGCAAAGGATATTTATGATGATTTTGATTTGATTGTTGTATACTCAATTCGTATGATAAATCTTATTGTGCCACCACTGATTATTGCATTAACGATTGGTCCTCTCATATCCAAACAACAAGTAGAGTTTCCAAGCACTAAATTAATTGTCAACATCACTAATCCCAAGCAGGGTGACCGAGTACAGGACACAGTGCAAATTATGGGTACCGTTGGCAATGCCGAATTTGATCATTACGAACTACATTTCGCCCTATATCCTAACCCAACAGACACTTGGTTCCCAATTGTTTTATCGGGCACTATTCCAATAGTGAATGGAATGTTAGGACAATGGGAGACTAATGGTATATCAGATGGAATATATATTGTACGACTCAAAGTGTTTGATTCTGAAGGCAATCTACTAGCTAAATCTATGGTAAATGATATATCTATAAATAGCGAAGAAAAATTAATTACCCAAACTGCAGGGTCTACAATTGTGGACACCAAAACTCCCAACTTTAGTCCTACGACCACACCACTTCCCAACCCCATCGACAATTCACAAAAGTCATTCATTTCCAAAGTACTGTATGAGCAGCAGCAGGAAAATGATCATATTAGCACCTTTGGTAAAGGGGCCGCATATTCTATCTTCACATTTTTGGCACTAGGCTTATATTTACAACTGCGCAGATTACTGCGTCCTCATTTACGACGACTATTGAGAAACATCAGAAATGATTTGCACCGCTCTTGAGCCTATCAGTTGCACAGTCTAGATGTTACAATTAATTGTTAATCACAACTCAAACAAGATATCTTGCAATATCATGTCAACACAACAAATTGGATATCAACAATGAAAAGGTATTTAATTGTGGGGTTAGGTAATCCGGGCCAAAAATATGCTCGGCAACGTCATAATGTGGGCTTTATGATTTTAGATGCAATATCACGCAAACACAATGTGATATTCACCAAGCACAAAAGTAAAAGCATGATTGCAACCCTGCAACTTAACAATATACATGTCATCTTGTCAAAGCCGCAAACTTTCATGAACTTAAGTGGTCAATCAGTACATAAACTCATGCGGTATTATGATATACAACTAGATAACCTACTTGTAATTTTTGATGACCTAGATTTATCAATTGGTGATATAAGGATTCGTAAAAGTGGTGGCTCGTCAGGGCACAAAGGTATGCAGTCGATAATCTCTTTGTTAGGTAAAAATACTATTCCAAGACTGCGCTTAGGAATCGGAAGACCACCAGCAAACATAGACCCTAAGGATTATGTTCTTAGATCTTTTTCCGACCAACAACAACAACTTATTAACTCTCTCATTCCAAAAGTAATCGAAGCTGTAGAGTCTTTTGTAATTGATGGAGTAAATACTTCTATGAGTAATTACAATTATAAAAGTTCCAAGGAATGAACCTAGAAGGTCTACTACCTTACATCCGAACTGTACCCGCATATTCGGATACACTCAATTTAATTGACGGATCACAATTGGACTCAGGTCACATAATAACGCTGGACATCCCTAGCGCAGCTCGTCCACCAATAATCGCAGCTTTAAAGTCTGACATACAACGTCCAATATTAGTACTGACGTCTCAAGACAACCGAGCTCGCATACTGCAAGACGAAGCATTGACCTGGAATTCTGATGCTGTCTTCCACCATTACTCTGAGCCAAACTGTGCTCACTATCAACGTTCACCACGTGGACCACGTACTATCCAACAAAGGATAGCTACAATGACCAAATTTTTCCGGCACCATAGTGACCAATTTGTCTGCGGAGTGAGTAGTGCACGCGCTCTTATGACCCCTACGCTTCCATTAGATATTTTCAAAATATATTGCAAATCTATATTTGTAGGAGACAACATACGATTCAACAAACTTCTCAAAACATTGACTGACTCTGGTTACACGCACAACACAATGGTGATATCACCAGGCCAGCATAGTCGAAGAGGTGGCATCCTAGATATATGGCCACCCGCGGACCCATTTCCGACCAGAATCGAGTTTTTTGGAGAAAATATTGAAAGCATGCGTAGGTTCGACCCATCGACTCAACGTTCAATCAAAAAGATTGATGTATTAAATATACAGCCGGCACGTGAAACACTACCAAAACATGGTCCGGAAGCAACCCGACAACTAATAGAACAATGGTCATCTGTTAATAGTACAAATATTATGACTGATCACAATCATGACTTCGAACTACTTAGTACTGGGTCTACCTTTCCAGAACTAGAATATTATATTAAATGGATACATCCTGAAGCAGGCACTCTGTTGGACTATTTGCCAAATAACTCCTTGATAATAGTTGATAACTGGCAAGAGTTCGTTCTCACAGTACATGAATTTGAAAAACAAGCTCTCAATCTACGTGCAGAACAGATTGACAGCAATTCACTGCCAGATAATGCACCGACTCCATATGCTTCATGGTCAGAAATTCAGGATCAGCTATCTAGATTACCGATACTCTGTCTGTCGGGCTCATCTACAGAACCAGACTCCGATTTAGGATCAGCTTTCACACCTGAAACTCCTCATGGTGGCCAAATGCAATCCGTCATCAACCAACTAGAAAAATTTGTGTTCGATGAAGAACATGCGATAGTGGTTACTAGGCAAGCAGCCCGTTTAAGTAATCTATGGAATGTACATTCTAATGCCGACAGTAATGCAACGAACAATGATAGTTCCCCACAAACTGATGTTAGTAATTTACCAGAACGTTGGTCACCATTATTTATACAAGGCATCATTGATGCTGGATTTTCAATGAAACAAAACGCCCTGCACATATTGTCGGATTCAGAAATATTTGGCTGGCGCCCACCAGAGCCACGACAAATCAAATCAGAATACAACACAGACAAACAAAAGGATATTTTTTTTGATTTCGTCTCCGAAGATATCGTAGTACATATTGAGCATGGAATAGGCAGATTTATTGGATTAGTCACAAGAAAAATAGACAATATGGCCCGTGAGTATCTACACATTAAGTATGCTAAAGGTGATACGCTTTATGTCCCTGTAACCCAGGCAGATCGACTCACTCGATATGTAGGCCCCGATAAAAAACACCCATCGCTTTCACACCTAGGAGGAGCCGAATGGACCCGTGCCAGAGAACGCACTCAAGTAGCAGTGGAAGAAGTAGCAAAAGAACTACTGGAACTTTACGCAAAACGTAAAGTCGTAGTGGGTCATGCATTTGCTAATGACACACCCTGGCAGATTGAGCTGGAATCCTCTTTCCCTTACATTGAAACGCAAGATCAGCGTACGGCATTAGAGGAAATCAAACACGACATGCAGCTTCCTAGACCAATGGATAGGTTAATATGTGGTGACGTCGGATACGGAAAGACAGAGGTAGCATTGAGAGCAGCTTTTAAGGCAGTTATGGATGGCAAACAGGTTGCAGTACTAGTACCCACTACTGTACTTGCGCAACAACATTACCTAACCTTTCAACAACGAATGTCAACATTCCCTGTTCATATAGAAATGTTGTCACGTTTCAAGAGCAAAGCCGAACAACAGGACATTATTACAGCTATCTCACGTGGAAAAGTAGATATAGTCATAGGCACCCATAGATTAGTACAAGCTGATGTAACTTTCAATGACCTAGGACTTTTAATTATTGATGAGGAGCAACGCTTTGGAGTTACCCATAAAGAATATCTAAAACAATTAAGGACTACTATAGATGTACTAACAATGACCGCTACACCAATTCCACGCACACTATATATGACTCTTACCGGTGCTCGTGACATTAGCACTATAAATACTGCACCTGAATCTCGCTTGCCCGTAATTACACAGGTAGCACAATTCAGTAAAGCTCTAATTAGAGAGGCGGTATTACAAGAGCTAGACCGTGATGGTCAAATATTTTTTGTGCACAACAGGGTAGAGACAATAGACACTGTAGCCAAGCTTGTGGCCGATTTTGTTCCAGAGGTCAGGATAATCATAGCTCACGGTCAAATGCCTGAAAAACATCTGGAAAAAGCTATGAAATCTTTCGTTCGCCATGAATATGATCTGTTAGTATGCACCTCTATTATTGAAAGTGGATTAGATATCCCAAACGCTAATACATTAATAGTAGATCGAGCAGACATATTTGGACTTGCGCAACTCTATCAATTAAGGGGCCGCGTAGGTCGCGGGGTAAAACGTGCTTATGCTTATTTTCTGTATCATGACAGTAATAGACGACTTCTTAGCAAAGATGCACGTATGCGCTTAGAAACTGTATCTGAAAACACGCATGTCGGAGCTGGATATTCAATAGCCATGCGCGATCTAGAAATGCGTGGAGCTGGAGACATGTTAGGGAAACGACAGCATGGCCACATGGCAGCGGTAGGATTTCACCTATACACTAAATTACTGCGCAAAGCCATCAAAAACAATAAGGCTGGGCATGAAAAAAACAATCAAAACGAATTGCCCGACTGGGATCTCTCCTTAGTGTCAGTTGAACTACCATTTGAGGTGGGAATTCCTTCAACATACATTACTGATCGACGTATGCGCATGCAAATGTATCAACGCATGGCCGAACTAGACAATGAAGATAGCATACAAGACATTGCCACAGAATTAAGTGACCGGTTTGGAAAACCACCAGAACCTGTAGAAAATTTGATATTTCAACTAAAAGTGAAGTTGTTAGCACATCAAGCGCAAATCGATTCTATCAATCTAGAAGGAAAGAAAATATCATTGAGATGTCGCCGTATAGAAGACGAACAGCTACGAAGGTACCTCGCTGATAACATGCCACGTGATGTTAGAATTACTCGGGGTAAAATATTGCTTTCAATAGAAAGCTCCAATCAAGAATGGAAAGTTTTGTTGATACAATCACTATATACACTTATTTCATGCATGACTGCCAGAATTGCAGTTTGACGCTATCCTCCCTATTTGGTACACTGCCATATCCATCACTATAATTTTCATACCAGTTACTAGTCAATGCAACTATACCCACTTCGGACCACATTAGTAGCCACTCTTACAACTGTCTGTTTGTTGTTTGTAGCTTGGTTATTCCTCAAACCTGGCGATGCCTTACTGAGAGATGCCAACTTTGAATACGAAGTAATTTCCCCAAATGCCGACAACATATATGACGTGACTAAAGTAACATACACCTTGGCACAACCAGCTAATGTGTCGATATTTTTTCTAGATAATGATGGAAGACGTTATGATTTCCGCCGCAATAAGCCACGCCAGTCTGGAGAACACAATTTACTTTTCTCCGGAATAGTGAATGGGTTCGAAATGCCGAGCGATTCCATCGAAGGTAAAATTGTTTCACGAATACTACCAAATGGCGATTACCAATGGGTTGTTGAAGCTAATAATCAAAAGACCCGCGAGAGAAAAACCGGTAGTCTGACTATAAAGTTAGCCGACGATACCCTTCCTGACATGCGCGGATTTAGTGTCTCACCCGTCCTTTTTACTCCTAACAGAGATGGTATTAGTGATCGCATTTGGATCAATCTTTTCCTAACTAAAGAAGCGCACGTTGATGTATTTATGATTGACCATAACGGAAACCAATTGCCTATTGCGGAACGTGCGGGCAACACTCTGAAAGATCAACCAGGCATGCACACATTCGAATACGAGGGAGGAGTTGATCTAGGAGTAAGCCCACCACCCGATGGTATTTATAAAGTAATAGCAAACTCGCTAGATGCAATTGGCCAAAAGGTAACCGTGGAAGGACATTTAGAAATCAAACATGGTGGTGTCCCACGCGCAGACATTGTTAATGCAGATGTTGAATTTGAAGACACTACTATAGTCCAGGGAGACAAAATTGTTTTCACACTTACCGTCGAAAACTACGGTGCATCTCCTATTCGAACAAGCGGACCAGAACCAGGGTTTCACTACACTCAAAATGAGAACTCAAACACACATGGTTGGTATGAAGAATCCGGGGCATGGCGCATTGGAATTGATTGCGACACTTGCATACGAGACTATCCCTGGCGTTGGGCACTCGGCAAAAGACACGAATTAACAAGAATAGAGGAACACTGGTATCTCATGCCAGGAGAAAGAGCAACTATTACAGGTGCTATAACCATTACCGATGTGCCTGCGCGTAACCCCCTTTACTTCTGGGCCGGACTAATTCATGAAGATGTGGAAATATCAAACGTAAACAATCGGGTTGATCCTCATTTCATAACTATAGTACCCAAACGCTAAACCATCCGTGAAAACCACAAGTAATAGAACGTCACCTAGCTTCCAGTCAAATGCTACAGATCGACTAGCCAACCTGCCTTGGTGGGCAATCATAATATTGCTGGCAGCAACATTTTTTGTTTATAGCTTTATAACGAATGAACTGTATCAGGAAGTAATAAAGAAACTAGTGGTTGGTATACGTTTAACTCTAACTGTTACAATAACTGCATACATCTTTGCAATAACAATAGGTCTCTTGACCGGATTGGGACAGCTATCGAGCAACATTATAATTAGAAATGCTGCCCTGCTATATGTCCAAGTGATTCGTGGCGTCCCTATTATTGTACAAATCTTCTACACTGCTTTTGTAATAGTACCCGCCGCAATTGTCGCTATAAACCTCTTAGGGGTCCGCCTAGCATCAACAGGATGGATGCCACCCGACAATATCTTTACCAACTTGAGTATTCGTGATGTTAATTTCATTGCACGCGGCATAATCGCACTTGCTCTCTCATATGGCGCATTCTCTGCAGAGATATTTCGTGCCGGTATACAATCCATTTCGACTGGACAAATAGAAGCAGCTCAAGCACTCGGGCTGACACGTTTCCAATCCTTAAAGTTAATTATTTTGCCCCAAGCCATTAGAAGAGTACTCCCCCCACTCGGAAATGATTTCATTGCTATGCTTAAGGAATCTTCTCTAGTTTCGGTATTAGGAGTCAATGAAATAACGCATCTTGGGAAAAAATATGCGGCAGCCTCCTTTCGCTTTCCTGAAACATATAATACACTTGCATTTCTATACTTAAGCATGACACTCATATTGTCAATGGGAGTAAAAGCTATGGAAAGAAAATTTAAAACCGATTGATGAATAATTGTTGGTGTACGTGTATTGGACAGGGGCACATATTTGCATCTATCGAAGCAGTGATTTAGCCGTATAGTGTTATGCCCCGCAACCACAAAATAAGCTAAGTTTTTGTATTTCATATACATTTCGCAAATACATTGATTCATAATAAAGTAAAAAGTCTAAGAGTCTAATAAATATAGGAGGAAACAAATGAAGAAGATAGGTAATATCCTTAGCATTCTCTTGATTGGAGCTATCTTACTTGCCGCCTGCGGTGGAGCAGCTGAAGAACCACCTGCGCCTGCAGAAGAACCAGCGGCATCGTCTGAAAAAGATGCTGAAACCGTCGCCGACGGTTTTAAGGTAGCTTTTGTCTATGTGGCACCAATTGGAGACCTTGGTTGGACCTGGGCACATGACCAGGGAAGACTAATGATGGAAGAAGAATTAGGTGTAGAGACTGCGTTCGTAGAAATGGTTCCAGAAGGTCCTGAAGGAGAACGTGTGATCAGAGATTTTGCAATGAAGGGGTATGATCTAATTTTCACTACTTCCTTTGGCTATATGGATGCAACTGTTGCAGTAGCCGAGGAGTTCCCTGACACTCAATTTGTGCATATTTCTGGTTACAAGAATGCTCCCAATGCTTCAAATGTATTCGGGAGAATGTACCAACCCAGATATCTTTCTGGTTTAGTAGCTGGTGCCTCTACGGAAAGTAACATCATAGGTTACGTAGCTGCATTTCCAATACCAGAAGTAATACGTGGAATTAATGCATTTACACTTGGAGTAAGGGAAGTAAATCCAGATGCTGAAGTCAGAGTGGTATGGACCAATACTTGGTTTGGGCCACCTGAAGAAAAAGAAGCCGCTGACGCACTACTCGCTGCCGGCGCCGATATGATCGCACAACACCAAGATACCACAGAGCCTCAAAAAGCAGCCGCTGATGCTGGAGCTCTTTCAATTGGTTATGATTCTGATATGGCTCAGTTTGTTGGCGATACAGTTCTGACAAGTCCTGTCTGGAACTGGGGTCTGAAGTATATTGAGATAGCAGAGCAAGTCATGGCAGGAACATATGATGGTGCTGAGTCATACTGGGGAGGAATGGATGAAGGTATAGTTGGACTTGCACCACTTTCTGACCGAGTTTCCGCTGAAACAGCTGCCCTGGTAGATGAAAAGTCAGCAGCAATTGTGTCCGGTGATTGGGATGTCTTCTGTGGACCAATAGTTGGTGCTAATGGAAATGTAGTAGTAGGAGCTGGTGAATGCCTAGACGACGGCTCAATGCTAGGCATGGACTACTGGGTTGAGGGCGTCAAAGGTGAAGTACCAGGTGAAGCCCCAGCAGCAGGTATGCCAGACCTAGAAGGTCGCTCTATCAGTATTGCGGTTGAAAATGCATATCTACCATTTAACTATATCGACGTAGCCACCGGTGAAGCAAAAGGGTGGGACTATGATGCTATGGGAGAAATATGCGAACGATTAAACTGCGTACTTGATTGGCAAGAATTTGGCTGGGATACAATGATTGCAGCTGTATCTGCTGGCCAATTCGATATGGCCACAGATGGAATAACCATCACTGCTGAACGTGATGAAAATGCAGATTTCTCAGATGGATACATCGCAACTGAACAACGACTGCTCGTTAGACTGGATGAAACACGCTTCTCCAGTCCAGAGGAATTTGCGGAAGACTCAAGCCTGATACTCGGAGAACAAATTGGTACCACCAACTACGATACCGCTGTTAACCTAGTCGGTGAAGAACGAGTCCAAGGTTTTGATGACTTTGGCTTGACCGTTCAGTCTTTGATTGCTGGTGACGTAGATGGAGTAGTAATAGATGAGACAGCTGGACAAGGTTATATGGGTGAAAATGCAGACCAGGTCATGCTCATAGGAGACTCGCTTGCAAGTGACTGGCTGGGATTCATATTCCCAACCGGAAGTGATCTAGTTGCTCCTATCAACGCTGCTCTACAATCCATGAAAGACGATGGAACGCTAAATGAGATTAACGCCAAATGGTTTGGGGCTGATTTCGTAATGGACTATGACAACATAGGTTGTGGTGCATACTGTGGTTCAGACTACGATGGCACATTAGGTTCGGCAGATGATCCAATAAATGTGCTCTTTGTTCCTTCAGTGGATATCGACTTCATGATCTCAAGTGGTGATCTGATCGAGACGGGACTAAAGTCAGCTACTGGGTTGAACTTTAACGTTAGTGTGCCCACCTCATACGCAGCAACTATCGAGGAAATGTGTGCTTCTCCAACCAACACAATTGGGTTCATACCAGCAATGGGATATGTGCTTGGCAACACACTTTGTGGTGTTGAACCAGCCTTGGCTTCGGAACGATACGGATGGAATGTTTATTGGGCCGAATTCTTAGTGGCACGTGATAGTTCGTATAAAACACTCAAAGACTTAGAGGGTGCCAGCTGGGCATATCCAGATGCTGGATCTACTTCAGGATTCCTTTTCCCGTCCGCGCTGTATGACGATCTAGGTATAACTGTTGGAGAGAAGATAGAAGCCGGTGGCCATTCAGCTGCTGTGAAAGCAGTCTACAATGGTGAAGCCGATTTTGCCACAGCCTATTTCAGCCCGCCATTACTGCCTGAGGGTACTTGGGCCCTTGGTGATGCACCAGACATTCCAGATGAAATGATAGAGGAATGTGCTGTAAATGAAAAAGGTCGGTTAATGTGTGGTGGATATCGCGTTTTAGATGCACGAGCATCGATACGTGAGGAAGCACCAGACGTTGTCCAAAAAGTCCGGATACTAGACATATCAGCTGAAATTCCCAATGATACTATGTCATTTGCTCCTGACTTCCCAGAAGCGCTGAAAACAGCAGTAACGGACGGTGTGAAGTTCTATGTCGGTACAGATGCTTGTGCTGAAACATTCTGTAATGAAAACTTCTACGATTGGACCGCTGCTGGCCCAATCGCCGATGAAAACTTTGATGGTGTTCGTTTGCTTATGGCTGCTCAAGGAATAACCTTGGAAAATATCGGCGAGTAATATTCGCTGATATCATAAACCTGTCCTGGACAAAATAGTCCAGGACAGGTTTTATCACCCCATGTTAGAAATACACAATTTAACAAAAATATATGACGGTAAGGTTCTTGCCGTGGACAATGTAAGTTTTGAAGTAAAGAAAGGCGAATTCCTGGCTGTAATTGGTCTTAGCGGATCTGGCAAATCCACACTGTTAAGATGTATCAATAGGTTGATAGAACCCACATCAGGCCAAATCATGTGGAACAATATCGATATCACATCTGCTAGCCAAAACGAAATGCGTAATGTGCGCCGCAAAATCGGTATGGTCTTTCAACATTTCAACCTTGTTTCAAGATCCAAAGTGATAACCAATGTACTCTCAGGCCGTCTTGGCTATATCAACCCAGCATTAAGTTTGATAAATCGTTTCCCACAAACAGATATAGAGATGGCACTAAAGCAACTAGACAGAGTAGGTATAGCTGACCAGGCATATAAGCGCGCAGACGAACTCAGTGGCGGACAACAACAACGTGTTGGAGTAGCTCGTGCCATGATGCAAGAGCCTGAAATAATTCTGGCTGATGAGCCGGTAGCTAGTCTTGATCCAGTGCTAGCTCACAGCATAATGCAATACCTAGAGAAACTAAATAAAGAGGATGGAGTGACCATACTCTGTAGTCTACATTTTCTAGATCTTGTGCATGAATATGCAGACCGCGCCATCGCTCTTAACCAAGGCCAATTAATGTTTGACGGCCCACCCAAAGAAATAGATGACGCCAAATTTAGAAGCATATATGGACAAGAAGCCAAAAGGGTTGGTTAGATTGCTCAATGCAAAGAGAAAAGTCTCTCATTAGGTCAGTAGGTTTTGGACTCGCTATATTGTTTGGAATGATCATCTATGCCTATGGATTTAATGTAACGAAAGTCAATTTTGAGACCACGCGTTCCGAAAAGCGTCTAACACAGCTTAGCCGTATCATGCGCGCCTTAGCACACCCTTCATTGTTTGTTTATGAGAAAGAAGAACTAGAGGTCATAGCACCTATCTATCTCCCATGCCCAAAAGCTCAAATCCAAGACTACAAACCAGACACGAGTAAGGCTTATCTGATACTCACTCCTAACTGCGCTGGCCCAGGCGAAATAATTACCGTGGAAGGATACAATATTTGGCCCAACACTAAAGGGCCAATCAACTTTCTTGCTCTTAGTGGTGTTAATCTGACGATAGGCAATCTACAGTCCGATGCAAATGGTTACTTTAAAGCCAAAGTTGAGCTTCCGAAGCGCCAACCAGTAGATGTAGCTCAAATGATAAGAGCACTGCCGCGTCGCAACATTGGAAACCCAGAGTTCTCAGACGTAGCCAAAAGCACCTGGGACAAAATCATAGAAACTGTTTTTCTAGCTCTACTAGCTACTACGTTTGGTACTCTTTTAGCAATTCCAGTAAGCTTTTTCGCCGCTCGCAACCTGATGAGCAGCCAAAAAAGTTCACTTACAAATGTTGCATTCTCAACAATTGGATGGCCACTAGGCATTCTCATTGGACTACAAACAGCATTGACGTTTAAGTCTTTTGCCATGCAATTATTTGCGGAAGATATTCTAATCAGAAGTAGTATTGGTTCAGTCTTAGGGATTGGATTGACTTGGACTGTTATACAATGGTTATTTCCTAAAAACCAAACCCAATCCAATCTCAGTAAACATAAGACAGTCCAGTTAGTCACTGTAACACTATGTGCTCTCATGTCAATTCTCACAATTTATATGATAGCTAATTTAGCACTGGTACTAGGACAGGCACTGATCGAACCTCTAGGACCTATTGGATTTGTAGGCAATTTCATCAGTCAACTAGGTGATGTTCTAATTATGGTACTACCTGCAGCTACAGCATTGTTGGGCGGTGGCACTCTTGGTCTTGCCGGCAACAAACTGGGGCAATATATTTCAGATAATATGTCTCCACGACTAATACAAATAACCAATATTTGTGCAACAGCTCTGGCAGGTGCAGTAATTGGCGGTATTTTAGGTAACATTATTGATTGGTTTTATCAGTTAGACGATCCTCAAAAGGCACTTTATCTACCCATGGCAATTGGTGCAATACTAGGATTACTAGTATCTTTAAGAATATCTTATAAACATCCTATACCAATCGGATATGTAACTTATTACGTGACTAGAACTATACTTAATGCCACAAGATCTATAGAACCATTGGTGATGGTGATTGTATTTGTTGTATGGGTCGGTATAGGACCTTTTGCTGGATCTTTAGCTCTAGCATTGCATACCATCGCTGCCCTTGCAAAATTGTATTCCGAACAAGTCGAAAGCATTGCACCGGGACCGTTAGAAGCTGTGAGAGCAACGGGAGCCAATCGCCTACAGACAATTGTATATGCAGTAATTCCTCAAATCATACCTCCTTACATATCATTTACGATGTACAGATGGGATATCAATGTACGTATGTCAACCATTATAGGATTTGCAGGCGGTGGTGGTATCGGGTTCTTACTTCAACAAAACATCAATCTGCTTGATTACCGTGCAGCTAGCGTACAAATGTTAGCTATAGCTATTGTAGTAGCAACAATGGACTACATAAGTGCTGTAATACGCGAACGTTTTGTGTAAACACTAATTGCAGACTTTAATTTTGATGAAATTTTTGTATTCATACTCGTCCCAAAGTGGTATCATCCAATTGAATTATTATTGATTTTCAATTGAGTTTTTATTTACACAAAAGTAACTGATAAACCTTAAGGATTAAACTTGGATAGTAATAGACGCAAAAGACGAATCGGTATCCTAACAGGTGGAGGAGATGCACCAGGATTAAATGCTGTGATCAGAGCAGTAGTTCATACTGCAATGAATGAATTTAATGTGGAAGTCCTTGGATTGAGAAATGGATTTGATGGTTTAGTTGAACCAGAAGATATGATTGTTCTGAGCCACAGCGAGGTACGTGGTATTCTATCTCATGGCGGTACAATATTAGGGGCAGCGAACCGCGGAAACCCATTTTCACGTAAGACAATAGTCAACAATAAAGAAGTTATTAGTGATATGTCAGAACAGGCATTAGACAACATAGAAAAATTGCAACTAGACAGCATTATTGTGGTCGGAGGAGACGGAACCCTAACTATTAGTAAAGCACTGTATGATAAAGGTGCTCCAATCGTTGGCGTGCCAAAAACAATAGATAATGACATGGGAGGCACTGATGTAACCTTCGGTTTTGATACTGCAATGCGTACTGCCGCAGAAGCACTAGACAAACTACATACTACAGCTGAAAGCCATAGTAGAGCTATGATACTGGAATTAATGGGTCGTAACGCAGGATGGATTGCACTTGGAGCTGGCATTGCTAGTGGAGCTGACTCAATTCTAATACCTGAAATACCATTCGACCTAACACCTGTAATTAATAGATTTGAGAAACGAGCAGCTAATGGCAGTAACTTTAACATAATGTCTGTTGCTGAAGGTTCCCGTCCAAAAGGTGGTAAACAGCAATACAAAGATGATGCAGGATTATATAGTGGTCGCTTAGGAGGAATTGGACAAAGTATAGCTGATGAACTGCGTGTCGACTCAGGAATTGACTCGAGATGCACAGTGCTAGGCCATTTACAAAGAGGAGGAAGTCCTACTCCTTATGATAGGTGGCTAGCTACTCTCTATGGTGCTGGTGCCACAAGACTCGCTATGGCTGGAGCCTATGGCATGATGGTCAATTTACAAGGACGCGAGATTGGTTCTATTTCTCTTTCAGATGCTGTTGCTCAAACGCCTAAATTGGTCAATCCTGACGGGGATTTGATTACTGCTGCCCGTGGCTTAGGGATTGTATTTGGTGATGAATGAAATTAAAGAAATAGAGCATTCCTAAGAATGCTCTACCTCACGCCAGGGCATCTCTCCTAATTATTCAGGAGGGATGCCCCGGCGTTAATAGTACTGTCACTTTTCATGAGCATCACCTCCCGTTCCTTAAAAATAGCTGTCCAACAATAAACATACTAGCAGCTGCTTAAGCAACCAATTATGCCGTAATTATGCCAAATCTAAATTTATATGTCAACTTCAAGTCTACAAACAATCAATGTAATAGGTACTATGCGTGATATTCGACCAAGCATTTATATAACGTTCATACTAGCTTGTATACCCTTTATGTTAATCGGATGTGAGCAGGAAGCTAAGATGAATACATCACAACCAGACAATGTAAACACTCTTACACCTAACAACACATCATCATCATCATCACCACCTACAATCAGTCCTACATTTACTCTTATTTCGCCAAAAAAGCCCTGTACAAATGATGCGATGTTTGTAACAGACCTAACAATACCAGATTTCACCAAGTTAGAACCTGACAAACCGATAAGTAAATTATGGCAAATACGTAATACAGGCACTTGTTCATGGGGTCCTGGATATTCTGTAGTCTTCAAAGAAGGTCATGCTATGACTGCAAAATTGCAACATGCCCTTTACCCAGCACAACCCGATGCCAACGCCATAATTCAAATAGACATGACCACACCATCTTCTCCTGGAGACTACCAAGGATATTGGCTACTTTATGATCCTGATGGAATCATGTTTGGGCACAAATTGTTTATCAAGATTACTGTTGAAGATACTATTGAAACTTCTAGTTCTGAGTAACTAATTAAGTGGCATTATGATTGGCTTTGTCACTCAGAACCAGACACTTGAACTACGTTTTTATGTATTTTATGTACCCTCTTCCCAAGAATTAAGGTATTTTTCTTGTTCAGCAGTGAGTTTATCTATTTTAATTCCAATTGCCTCGAGTTTGATAGTAGCGATTTGCCTATCAACCTCTTCTGGCACAGAATAAACCTTATTATCCAAATCATGACTATTCTTAAGCATATATTCAGCACTTAATGCTTGGTTGGCAAAACTCATGTCCATAACACTAGCAGGATGACCCTCAGCAGCTGCAAGATTGATCAATCTACCTTCACCAAGCAGATTGATTCTCCTGCCATCAGACATAGTAAATTCCTCAACAAATTCTCTCACTTGTCGAACTTTGTTTCCTGCCAGTTCATGAAGAGAAGGTATATTGATTTCCACATTAAAATGCCCTGAGTTACTTATTATTGCACCATCTTTCATTAACTCGAAATGATGGCGGTCTATCACATGTTTATCTCCAGTGACAGTACATATAAAATCCCCCAATGGTGCGGCCTTATCTAATGGCATAACACGATAACCGTCCATTACCGCCTCAAGTGCAGCGAGTGGGTCCACTTCGGTGACAATCACATTAGCTCCCATACCAGATGCTCGATTAGCCAAACCCTTTCCACACCAACCATATCCACAAACCACAAATGTTTTTCCAGCTAGCAAAACATTTGTGGCTCTAATTATTCCATCCAAAGTACTCTGCCCAGTACCATACCTATTATCAAAAAAATGTTTGGTCATGGCATCATTCACAGCCACAACTGGGAACTTAAGAGCACCGTCACCTGCCATAGCTTTCAGACGTATAACACCTGTTGTGGTTTCTTCAGTCCCACCCACTACCTCACTAATTTGACCAACACGCTCTTTGTGCAATATGCTAACCAAATCGGCACCATCATCCATAGTAATTTGAGGTCGGTGATCTAGAGCAGCATTAATGTGATTATAGTAAGTTTCATTATCTTCACCTTTAATGGCATAAACTGGTATTTCATCATGCACTACTAGAGATGCAGCCACATCATCTTGCGTGGATAATGGATTAGATGCACATACAACCACATCTGCACCGCCTATTTGTAATGTCCGCATTAAATTTGCAGTCTCAGTAGTTACATGAAGACATGCTGACATTTTCACTCCTTGTAACGGTCGTTCTTTTGCAAAGCGCTCACGTATTTGTCGTAGCACTGGCATTTCCTGTTCAGCCCACTCAATGCGATGTCTACCGCCAGGAGCAAGATCAGCATTCTTAACGTCAAATTCCATATTATGTGACTCCTTTTGTCCAATTATATTCTATATCAATCGTTGATACTATGGTTATATTTTTCAATCAAATAAATCTATCACACCTTCATCATCATAATTTGTTAGAAATCTTTCAACAAACTGCGATACTGTATAACTATGATTTTGGGTACCTACATGCTCTAAACAATACGTAGCCGACAAAGCTCCAACCCTGCCACACATATCTAATGGCAGACCGACAGCATACGCGCGCAGAAAACCACCTCTTAAGGCGTCTCCCACTCCGGTCGGGTCACATACCTCTTTCTCAGGAAATATTGGTATTTCGAAATAATCATCACCTGACCATATCTGTGATCCATGCCGCCCATTTGTGATCACAAGTACAGCTCCCGTTTCTACAATTGCTGTCTCATCAATATGAATTTTCTCTTTTAAAAGAGAAAATTCATATTGATTAAGGACAATCATCTGAGCACCCATTATGCCTTCATACAAATCATTACTTTCCAATCTAACAATCTGTTGACTGGGATCGTACAAATAGGGAATTTCCATAGACTGACATTCCTGTACACGATACCTCATTGCAAGAGGATCATCAGGAGATATCACCACTAAGTCAGGTCTTGAAGCCAAATTAGATATGTTGAGCTTAGATGAGTGGCTCATTGCACCGGAGTAGAAAGATGCAATTTGCGCATTATTGCGGTCTGTAGTAGCGTAAAAAGATGCAGTAAACTCATCTTTAATTTCTACAATGCCAGTCGTATCCACACCAACACTTTCTAGCCATGTCCTGTAGTCATGAAAATCCTGCCCAACTGTACCTAATACAGTACCTTTACCACCTAGCAGTACATGATTATAGGCAATATTAGGTGCGTTACCACCTCGATGTACGGTCTTACTGTCAGTAAGAAAACTTAAACTTAATGATTCCAAGTTATCGGACATTATGTAATCCCTAAAATATCCTGGGAAAGTCATAAGATGATCAAACGCTATTGATCCGGAAAATACTATATTCATAATAATTTAGCCAATTTTGTATACAGAAGAAAAACCTAGTCTATCTCGCACGATAACTCGTAAAGCACGCAAACCATCAATTGTACGTATTTTCTTGCCTTGAGCATATGTACGCGGATTGTAACTCAAAGGGACTTCATGAATATGATGTCCAGCTAGTAATAGTTTGTCCACAAGTTCAAAATCAAGCTCAAAACCCTCTCCAACCAAATTGAGTGATTTAAGCACATCACTACGCACTAATTTTATAGCTGTAGCCACATCAGTCAGCTGACTTCCATACAAAAGATTGGTCACAACAGTTAGCAAACGCACACCTAAAAACGCATGATAGTAAATATAGTTTGGTCTGCCACCAAGTATTCTTGAGCCCAGTACAGCTATAGCATTGTCAGTCTGCGTTTTCTCTAGCAGGTTAGGTAAATAACTCGGATCGTATTCTAAGTCCGCATCCTGAATAACTGCATAATCTCCACTCAATGCATTAATTGCCACTCGGATAGAGGCGCTTTTACCTAGATTGGTATTATTAAATATAATCTTGGTGTCAGGCCAAGAACCCTCTTTCAATATCTCGCGCGTGCCATCAGTGGAACAGTTGTCAACCACAATAATTTCCTTAGACCAATTATTGCCAAAGTCTACATCATTAATACCTTGAAGGACATCTAAAATTGTGTCGCGTTCATTGTAAGCACATACAATAATAGAAATAATCATATTACAAATCTAAAAAGTGGATTTCAGACGGTCACGCACAATAACCCATAAAGCAAGAAGACCATCAATTAGCCCGATTTTTTTTCCTTCTGCATAGGTGCGAGGCTCATAAGCAATTGAAACTTCATCAATCTTATCAGTTATTAGAGCTAACTTATTGCTAATTTCAAAATCCAAATCAAAGCCGGAAGATTGAAGTTTGAGAGACTTCAGTAGTTCTGTCCGAACCAGTTTATAATTAGTAGCTACATCTGTAAAACTAGCGCCAAACAACATATTAGTAAGATAAGTCAGACCACGAACAACCCAATAATTAAGCCTATAGTTATGATAATATTTTCCACCTAACACGCGTGACCCGTAAACTACATCTAGTTTGTTGACAAGTGCATGTTCCAACAATTTCACATACTCTCTTGGATTATATTCAAGGTCGGCATCCTGTGTAATCGTATAATCACCAATACACAAAGGAATTGCTGTACGAACTGAGTGACCTTTACCTCGATTCTCAGTTTGCATAATGATTTGAACATTGTCTGCATCATAATCAAGCAACAAATCTCTGGTACCATCCGTAGAACAATTGTCTACAACTATAATCTGCTTCTCCCAGTCCGGACCAATATCAGCTTTCTGCACACGTTGCAAAATCTCCAGTATAGTCAAACGTTCGTTATACACCGGGACTATAATTGACAGTTTCAATGTTACAATGCCTGAATGAAACTGGAGAATATATCGAGCATGTAATCAATCTGCTTATTATTCAAACCAGGATATACTCCCACAAAGAATGTAGATTGCATTACATGATCGGAAACTGGCAACTCGCCTATAATCCTACAGTCAATTTCTGCAAAGCCTGGTTGGCGCAACACATTTCCAGCAAACAACATCCTAGTTTCTATATTCATATCTTCTAAATGGCGAATTATCTCTTTTCGACTGAAAGGAGCGTCCTGTCGCACTGTAATGGGAAATGCAAACCAAGAAGGATCGGACTTTCTGTGCCATTTAGGTAAAGTAAGATAATCTTGCCATTGCTCCAAACCCGAATAAAGGCGCTTAAAATTTCTTTTCCTAGCAGCTATAAAATCAGGTAATTTTTCCAGTTGAGCTAAACCGAGAGCAGCCTGTGGATCAGTCAATTTTAGATTATATCCAATCTCTGTAAAATAATATCTATGATCATAATACCCCGTCATACCTGGTATCTCTCGCTCGAATCGTCGACCACACTTTCCATCAGTAGGATTCTCATATTCACACCAACAATCCCTTCCCCAGTCACGTACACTTCTAGCTATTCTAGCTAAGCTATGGCTCCTAGTAAAAACAGCACCTCCCTCCCCCAGCGTAATATGATGTGCAGGATAAAAACTAAGGGTAGCAACTTCACCGAATGTGCCCAACATACGACCATCATATGTCGAACCTAAAGCATCACATACATCTTCAATTAATATCAGATTATGCTCATTTACAATTTTCATTATGGCGTCCATATCAGCTGGATTGCCAAGCGTATGTGCAAACATAATAGCTCGCGTACGTGAAGAAATTGCGGCCCTCACTTGATCAACATCCAAGTTATAGTCTGCAATACCACAATCCACAAAGACAGGAATTAGCCTGTTTTGTACAAGTGGAGCCACAGTCGTAGGAAATGATGTTGCTGGTACTATTACTTCATCACCCGGTACTAGACGTCGTTCTCCACGTTTACGGCTGCATAATGCTGTAACAGCTACAAGGTTAGCCGACGAACCTGAATTGACTGGAATAATTTCATTTACTCCAAGAAATTTGCCTAGCTCTAGTTCAAACTGTTTCGCATATGGACCTGCCGTAAGCCAAAATTCAAGCACTGAAGCAACCATCATATTCATGTCCCGCTCATCAAACACTCTTCCAGCATACTTGACTCTACTTTTACCTGGAACAAATTCTTGATCCGAATGTTCAATCGAATAGTATTCAGCAACTTTCCGCATTATTTCTGATTTTAATCGGTCTTTAGTCTTCATAAATCACCTGTTTCAGAATCGATAAAAATACTCAGACCTTCTTCAAGTATAGTTTTTGCTTTCCACCCAATTAGTGTATCAGTACGTTCTGCATTCCCCAATACACTCATACTTTCTCCGTTCCTGTAAGGCAATGCTCCAAAACTCGGGCTAAGATTACATCCTGTAAGCTTGTAAAGGATCTCTACAACCTCCCGCAATTTAGTCCCTACTCCAGTACTGATATCCACAGTGGTTGCTGGTTCAAGTGCAGATTGAGCTGAAGAAATTAGCCCAGATGCTACATCGTCTACAAATACCCAATCACGAATTTGATCACCAGGCGATAGAGGAAATTTTACACCTTTGCGTAAAGCATCTAAAGCTGCTGGAAGTACGTTTTTAGATGATTGTCCTGGACCATAACATTGATATATCATTGCCCCCACTACTGGCCATCCTTTTAATCGTGCGTACATAGAACAAAATTCCCACCCCGCTGCTTTACTCACTGCATAAGGACTGTTTAAATCCAATTCAGCCGGGGTGCGAGCAACTACTATCTTTACTTGCCCCTGTATAGCATTGAGCAAATTAATTGTTCCAATTGTGTTTACCTTTATAGCTTTTTTTTCCGAAAGAAATGGATCGCTTGCTCCGGCTGCAGCTAAATGAAATACAATTGCTGGAGAATAAGTGTCTAGTGCTTTTGAAATCGTATCTGGATCAGTAATATCACCAGCTAAGAACCCAAACAATTCCGACTGTATGTTATTGTGTCGATCTAATCCTACAACGTTTGCGCCAGCCTGTACCAAGTTCCTACAAAGATGCCTGCCAACAAAACCACCTGAGCCAGTAATCAAAACAGACTTGTTTGCCCAAAACTCGTTCACGTTTTCGATAGGAATGTACGATACCACTCAAAAGTCTCTAGCAGACCATCATGTAAAGAGTATTCAGCCTTCCACCCGAGTCGCTGTTCAGCTAATTTGCTAGAAAGATATTGGTCTTGAATCTCATTCGAAGCTTCATTTTGAATAATAGGTTGAATATTGTTTGTGCCAGAAATATCTAATATTTTTTCCACCATTTCCAATGCTGAAACAGGATTATCAGTACCAAAATTATAAGCCATGCCAGAATGTGCATCTCTATCTTTAGCAAGATTTTCTATCAGCATAATACATGCCCTCACAATGTCCTGCACATATACATAGTCGCGTCTTGGCTTACCATCAGATCGGATAACTGGTGCCTCACGGTTAATAATGCTACGCATTGTTCCAGGTACTATACGATTCCAATTCAAATCGCCACCACCATACATATTTGCACATCTCGTGATTGCCACTGGTAAGCCATAAGTGTTTGCATAAGTACGTGCAATCATATCTGTGCATGACTTTGAAACATCGTACGGATGATCACCTTTTAACGCTACTGATTCGGAATAGGGCAAATCATTGTGAACTCCATAAGCTTTATCACTAGATGCAACTAACATCTGTTCGAGTCCTGACCATCGTCGAGCAGCATCTAGGACTATCCAGCTACCTCTTATATTAGTTTCAAAGGTAGGTACAGGCGCTCTATTTGCAATGCCCACTGCAGTTTGCGCAGCAAGATGAATACAAGTCTGTATCTCATAATCAGAAAATACTCGTAATACTAAATCGCTGTCTGTGATACTACCACTCACCAAATTGAGTCGTTTAATAGTGCCAGAGCGGACTAATTCACTATGAGGAACATTATCTCTAACAATACCAACAACATCAGCACCTAGTTCAAGTAGCCTTTGAGTCATCCATGATCCCAGCATGCCCGTACAACCAGTTATGAGAACTCTACGATCACGCCAGAAATGAGAATTGGTCATTCTAGTCTCCCCATACTTTCCACGGAGCACTAGTATTCCACAAATTGTTGAGATTTTGCGCATCTTTCAGGGTGTCCATGGAAGCCCAAAAACCTTCATGTTTATACATCATCAACTCTCCGTCAGAGGCCAATCTTGGCATTACATCTGTTTCTAAGTCAACTTTACCATCACTTCCTAAGTACTCTAAGACAGTGCGTTCGAAAACAAAAAAACCTGCATTAATCCAATGATCTAATCTAGGTTTCTCATTCATACTAAACACGCGACCTTGTTCATCAATGTCTAAAACACCATACTGAGATAATGGACGATATCCAGTCACAGTTGCAATACGGCCATGACTTCTATGAAACTCAATTGCGCTATTGACATCTATATCGCCAATACCATCACCATAAGTAACACATAATGTCTCTGCGTCAATGCGGTTTATTGCCATACTAATGCGACCAGATTTTGAAGTCTGTACACCTGCATCAAAAAGATTAACGTGCCAATCCTTCTCAACTCCACTCGAAGGTATTCTAGAGTCTTCAGTACCAAGTCTAAACTCAAGATCCTGTGTCAACGAGCTAAAATCGAGAAAGTATTTACGAAAAACCTCTCCATGATGACCCAAAGGTAAAACAAATTTAGTATGTCCAAAATATGAATACAGGCGCATAACGTGCCACAATATAGGGCGGCTACCCACCTCAACCAAGTGCTTAGGCCTATTTCCCACATCCGCTCTCATACGCGAACCGGATCCACCTACTAGTAAAACCACTGGCAAGCTAGTCATTGACATATATATTACTGGTTCATGAAAAACGCTCTCGAATACCGAGAGCGCTAAATTAGCGACATTGAAATCATATCAGACGCACATGTTAATGTCAACGAAGCATGGTAAACTCAGCGCGATGAAAATTCACTACTATCTTTTGGTATGTGTTGTCCTCACGATTGCAACCATATCCTGCTCTCAAGAAACAACTGTGACTATCGATGAATCCGAAACATCAACCACAGTCCCTATGGAAGCTACCGTCACTCCTCCAAGTACAAAAACCGCTCAAAAGAGTACTACCAGCAGCTTGGACACCGCAAATGATGGTACTGACAATTACACATCACCAACACTTACTCCCGCCCAGTCCAGTATTAATGCAGGCCAACTGGCATTACGCAACAGTAACTGGCAGGCAGCAATTGACTCATATATTGTGGCTCTTGAGCAAACAGAGGAAGACGATGCAATACACTTAGATGCACATCTAGGTCTTGCTCATAGTTATCTGAGAAGCAAAGCTATGTGGACCGCACTAGAAACCTTAGAAACATTTGCTCAAACTCATCCCACTGCGCACAATATGGCTGATGCAATATTTCTATTGGGTTACACAAACCATGAATTAGGCAACCATACTATAGCTATAGACTATTTTAATCAGTACATAGAACTATACCCAAATGTAATCGATTCTTATGTACTCGAACTCATTGCCGATGCTCATCGAGCCAAAGGACTATATAGTACATCGGCAGACTACTACGAGAAAGCAATACTAAAGCCGCGTGGTACAAACATCAATTTTCTTCTACTCGACAAAGCAGAAGTCTTACAAGCATCTGGTGAAACCGCTGGATCAATCGCACTGTTTGATCTGGTTGCCAATAATACAAAGTATGACAACACAAGGGCGCAAATGGATTATAAACGCGCAAAAGCCATGGTAGACGCCAACCAAATCAATACAGCCATACAATACTACAAGCACGCAGTCAATACATATCCTAAATCATATTATTCTTACCTATCACTTGTTGAGTTACTCAGCTATGGAACTAAAGTAAATGAATTCCAACGAGGCTTAATTGATTACCATGCTGATCAACACACACCAGCAATATTAGCTTTTAGACGCTACCTGTCAACAAATCCTGAGCATGACGCGCAATCCCACTACTATATAGCACTTTCCTATCGAGAACTCAATAATATTCCTGCTGCAAAACTACATTTCCAAGAAATAATAGACTCACATACTAGTGACGCTTTATGGGGTGAGGCATGGCTTGAGCTCGCCTATACGCAATGGGGATGGGAAGACAATTACTCAGGTGCTGTCTCAAATCTGCAAGATATGGTATCTACTTATCCTAAACATAATATGTCTCCTGAGATTCTGTTTTACGCAGCGCGTATAGCAGAACGAGGTAAATATTTAGATACTGCTTCGGGTTTATGGGGTCAGGTAGCTGACCAATATCCCACTACTAACCTAGCACCTGCAGCTGCTTTTCTATCTGGTATAACTTTCTACCGTACAGATGAGTTTGAGGAAGCTGAGAAACGATTTAGTCAATCAATTGACCTAAACCAAGGTGATCTCAGTCAACTATCAGGATCACTAGTATGGTTAGGCAAAGTGCACTCGATTAATGGAAACACCAAATTAGCAGAAAATGCATGGTATAAAGCAGTTGATGTAGATGAATCTGGGTATTATGGCATTAGAGCAACACAACTTCTCAATGGACACCTGCCATTTAATCCAGTCCCAAATGTCAATTTTGAGTTGGCATCTAACTTAGAATCGCAGATAAAGGCTGAGGATTATATAGCAAAACATTTAAATATCCCCAACAATAATCTTAGCGTTTTGTCAGATAAACTGATTTCAGATGAATATTGGGTCAGAGGAAGTACACTATGGAGACTAGGACAATTTGAGGACGCTCGTGAAGAACTGGATAATTTACGCAACAAATATAAAACTGATGCTTTGGCTTCATACCAATTATCTCTAGCCTATAAGGAGCTAGGATATTACTATGGTGCGATATGGGCTGCACGTTACTGCATGGATTCACTAGAACTCTATAACAACCTAGAAGCACCAAAATTTATTACACAACTACGATACGGTCCATATTACCTGGACCTAATAGAACCAATATCTAGACAATATGGAATAGATCCTCTTATCATTGCATCTCTAATCCGACAAGAAAGCCTATATCAAGGCGAAGTAACTTCTTCAGCATATGCACAAGGATTAATGCAAGTCATACCCCCTACTGGCGAATATATAGCCCGCCAACTACGATGGCACAATTACAAGAGTCAAGACCTATACCGTCCACACATTAATGTAGCTTTCGGAGTTTATTACCTTGATGAACAACTAGGAATTTTCAACGGTAACAAGTATGCTGCCTTAGCCGCATATAATGCTGGTCCTGGTAACACTTCAATCTGGAACAACTTAGCCAAAAATGATTACGACCTGCTTGTAGAGATAATAAGACTTGATGAGCCACAGGAATATATACGCCGCATTGCGCAACACTACTCAGTCTACCATCACTTATATTCAGACTAGTTGGTCAACCTACCTACTACTCTTCTAATTACAATGTACCAGTTAGAAATACCATTGAAACGGTCTGATGGCTCAACGATTGGACCCATTTGCACTCCATGCACAACCTTATTTGTTACATATGAATACACTGGATGATATACCAGCAAAGCAGGAGTATCATCAACAAACCGCTTCTGAAACATATGATACAAACTTGATCTAGTAGATATCGATGGAGTGGTGCGTGCCTGTTCAATATATTCGCTTATTCTTCGATTGTCATATCCACTATAGTTTTGACCACTTTCAATTTCAGTCTGGTGCCAAAAGGGATATGGATCTGGGTCAGGCGTCCTCTGCAAGCTAACGTCAATCATTATCGCTTGAAATTCTCGAGTATCGAGGTATTCTTCCTCGAGAATATCTGGCTCCACAATTTGTAGCAAAGCATTTACACCTAGTTTTCCCCAATCATCCACAGCAATCTGCCCCAAAACAACAGATAAATCGTCGTTCGGGACTAACAACTCGAATTCGAGTTCTTCACCATCCTTTTGCAAGATGAGATTATCTGTAACACTCCCCACATCAGTTTCAGGAAAAGCCCACCCAGACTCACTTAACAAATCAGCAGCAGAATCGGGATTATACTCAGTATTTTTTAGAGAATCATTGTAAGCCCAATTGCCTGGAGGAATTGGGCTACTAGCTAACACAGCTTGTCCAGACAAGAATTCGTTCACAAAAAATTTGCGGTTCAATCCTAACAGTAATGCTAATCTAACTTTCTTCTCTCTGAAAAATTTTAGGGACTCGTTTTGCTGGTTCAGTAAAATCATTTTAGTTTCAGGCAGCAAAGAAGAATGTATGTCGAAATTGACATTATTCAGCATTGAGTCTATACCTTTTTGACTCAAACCACCCACTCCCATTATTTCATTTTGTCTCAATGCTTCAATAGCCGACGATTCATCAAGATAGTATTTAAGCTTGATTGCAGTCAACATTGGAGTATCACCATGATAGAAGGGATTGGTTGTCAAAACAATTTCAGAAATAGAGTGTCCATCACCCAAATTCAAATTCTCTACCTTAAAGGGCCCTGATCCTACAGGGTTCATATTAGCAGGGTGAAGCTTGAGATCAGCTGAGCGGACACCTGAAAACATATGTGCAGGCAACACCGGAAATGTTACATGATCCAGAAAAGGTGCGTAAGGCTCTGGCAGTGTCAGTTTCAGTGTACTATTGTTAAGCTTGGCCACAGCAATCTGTCGCCACAATTCACCAGTATCAGCAGGTCCCGGATAATCGAGGGATTGCATAAGACCAATAGTAAATATGACATCATCCAGTGAAAGGGGAACACCGTCATGCCAACGTAGTCCTGAACGAATCACAAAAGTATAAGAAAGTCCATCTGCAGTAACTGCCCAACTTTCAGCTAAATCAGGTATTGGCTGTCCTGACCCGTCAAACTTCAACATGCCCGCATAAACCAACTTTGCAATATCTCGGTCCGGACCATGGTGAGAAAATAACAAAGGATTCAACTCACGTGGCTCACCTATCACACCTTCCACATACGTACCACCAGGAGCTGGAGACACAGAAACCAAAAGCCCTAAAGACTGTGTGTACAATAAAAACCCAATTAGTCCCAATCCAGCTATTGCTATTACGATCTGTGTACGTATCTTATTCATAAAAAATACACTTGTAAAAAAAAGCGCTCCAATAAAATTTGGAAGCACTTTATAACTAATCGATGGACTAGCTTGTCACATTACTACAGGTAGACATATAAAAATTAATATACAGAGTTATCGAATATATGAACGTTATCCATTAATCATCACATTAAGTATCGCAGTAACAAAAAACGCTACTGCCAGACCAATTGTGATATTAAACAGAAGTTTCTCGACTCCTCTGCGAGCACGAAACACACTACCCTCTGTTGCTCCAGTAAGACCACCTAGGCCAGCACCTTTACTTTGTAAAACAATAGCAACAATTAATGCAATTGAAACTACAATCTGGGCTAGATTCATTGTCACATTCATGTAGAAAATCCTCAAATACGAACTGCAAGATTATATCACAAGCACATATGCTTACAACAATATACAATTATGCTGCCATCACTAAATTGTACGCAAATATACTCTAATACAGTACAATATTGATACCTTACAATAATTTATCCAATGAATCCTCAAAACAATTCATCAAGTCAAAAATCAGATATCCCTAAAAACAAAGTGCTTAACAAGCGTTACATGCTCACTGAACGACGAGCTATGGGAGGCATGGCAAATGTTTATAGAGCAGAAGACCTAGTACTCCAAAGAGTGGTTGCCGTCAAAATACTGAGGGAAGAGTTAGCCGCCAAACCCAATCTAGTGGATCAATTCTTACGTGAGGCACGGGCAGTAGCCCATCTAAGCCATGCAAATGTCGTGGCAGTTTATGACGTAGGTAGTGACTCAGAAAGTCATTATATGGTGTTAGAACACATTTCGGGACATGACTTAAAACACCACATCATACTAGATGCCCCCTTCAACACTGATTTAGCACTTGAATATGTAATCAGTATGTGCGCAGGGATAGGTCATGCACATAAGCAAGGCATTGTACATTGTGATATTAAACCACAAAACATATTAGTTACAGATGACGGCCAGCTGAAAGTAGCAGATTTTGGTATATCAAGACTGATGAAACCAACTAAATCTTTTGACAACACACCAAAATCTTTTGGTACACCTCAGTACTTCTCACCGGAACAAGCACACGGAGCACAGGCTACTCCAGCATCTGATGTATATTCGTTAGGAATAGTATTGTTCGAAATGCTCACTGGCAGGTTACCTTTTGAGTCGGATCAGCCACAAATCTTAGGACATATGCATATGCATGTCACTCCACCAGATATACGCACACTAAATCAAGGAGTACCAGATACACTGTCAGCTATAATAACTAAGGTGCTATCTAAAGAACCTGCTGCACGCTATAGAACAGCCCAACACCTTGGACATGTTCTGGAAACATATCGCCAAAAAGGAGCACAGGCAACCAAACCATATTTGGCACTCAGTAATAAAGAGCTGGACAAACGCATTTTTGCACATACATATGAAAATGAAGAATTGGCAAAAAAAGCCACGGATAACGACTTTTTTGCTGAAACAGACTGGGTATCATATCTGCTAGGTGCTACTGCAGTGTTGTTGATACTTGGATTGCTAGCACTTTGGACAAGAGTATACTGGAAACTAGCACCACTCCTAACATTAGTAAATTAACAAATATCTTACAAGAAAACTAATCAAACTTGGTATAATTACATAACTTGTAAGACAAATCACGGAGACAAAAAGTGGAAAATCCCCGTATGAGAAACTCATTAGTGTACGTCCTAATAGTAATAGCATTAGGAGCTATACTGTATTCCGTTCGTACACAATCAGGACCAAAAACAGAACTGACCATTAGTGAAGTTGCCACTCAAATTGAGCGTGGCAATGTTGAAAAAATCGTAGTAGCTGAAGACGATTTGACTATTTACTTTCGTCCAGGTGCAGAATATGAACTAGCTATTACCCGCAAAGAAAGTGCCTCAACAGCCCCTGAACAATTTGCTACACTTGGTGTAAGTGAACAGGCTAGATCAAATGTTAAATGGGAAGTACAACGTCCCGGCGATTGGGGTAACATAATGGTCCTACTTAGTTACACTTTACCCGCAATCTTTGTCATTGGATTTATTTATTTCATTCTTCGACAAGCTCAGGGCACAAACAATCAAGCTCTGTCCTTTGGGAAAAGCAAAGCTCGCATGTTCGCCGGAGACCAACCTACTGTAACATTTGACGATGTGGCTGGAGCAGATGAGGCGAAAGAGGAACTGCAAGAGGTGGTTGAATTCTTGCAAGAGCCAGAAAAATTCATAGGACTAGGAGCACGAATACCAAAGGGCGTATTACTAGTTGGATCACCGGGAACTGGTAAAACATTACTAGCTAAAGCAGTTTCTGGTGAGGCTGGCGTGCCATTTTTTTCCATATCTGGATCAGAATTTGTTGAAATGTTCGTGGGTGTTGGTGCAAGCCGAGTAAGAGACCTATTCGAACAAGCTAAGCGACATAGTCCCTGCATAGTTTTTGTGGACGAAATAGATGCAGTAGGTCGACAACGTGGTGCTGGATTGGGAGGAAGTCACGACGAACGTGAACAAACGCTTAACCAAATATTAGTTGAAATGGATGGTTTCGACACTGATACAAATGTAATTATTGTCGCCGCAACTAATAGGCCTGACATACTAGACCCTGCCCTCTTGCGGCCTGGACGATTTGATAGACGAGTTGTACTGGACCGTCCTGATATGGTAGGTAGAGAGGCTATATTCAAAGTGCATGTACGAGGCAAGCCACTAGATCCCGATGTAAAACTGGATGTTTTGGCCAAAGCAACTCCTGGATTTGTAGGTGCTGATATTGAAAACACCGTCAATGAAGCGGCCATATTAGCAGCTAGAACTAATCAAAAGTCAATCAGCATGCATGATATGGAAGCTGCAGTAGAAAGAGTCGTGTTAGGGCCAGAACGCAAAAGTCGAATAATCACCGAACGTGAACGTAAAATAACAGCCTATCATGAGGCAGGTCATGCCGTTGTATCAAGAGCACAACCTGAGGGAGAGCCTGTGCGTAAAATCACAATTATTCCTCGAGGAATTGCAGCTGGACTGACGTGGTACCTGACTAATGATGAGGACCAACGCTTAGCAACAAAGTCAAAACTTAAAGCTCGTTTAGCAGCAATGTTAGGCGGTAGGGCTGCTGAAGAATTGGTATTCGACAAAGAAGAAGTAACTACTGGTGCATCTAATGATCTGGAACAAGTGACCAGTGTTGCCCGTCAGATGGTAACCCGCTGGGGCATGAGCGACAAATTAGGCCCTATGGCTTTCGGAAAAAAAGAAGAGTTAGTATTTCTTGGTAGAGAAATTGGTGAACAACGTGATTTCTCTGAGGCTGTAGCTGAAGAAATAGACTCCGAAGTACGGTCTTTAGTTGATAGCGCACACAAATTAGCTGGTAAATTACTGAAGAAGCATAATGATAAGCTAGACGAAGTAGCAAACTACTTGTTAGAGCATGAGACACTAGAACTAGACCAATTTGAGGCTTTGTGGAATGGTGAACCTATACCTCCACCCAAGCCACCTCCCTCTGCCCCACCTTCATCAGACATAACAGAGGATGTAGAAGAGGAAGCTACTAGCAACGATGATTCCGCTAAATCTGGGAACGACCCATTACCTATTCCAAGTGGTGCGTAAAGAAACAAGAAGTTTCTGATAGATAGAACTGTTATTTTAAATATGATTTAAGTTCTGCAATAAAAATAGGTAGGAACTCAAACAGGTCGGCTACAATTCCATAATGCGCCAATTTCATGATTGGTGCGTCTATATCTTTGTTAATTGCAACGATAATCTTGGATGTGCGCATTCCAGCTTGATGCTGAATAGCACCAGATATTCCACATGCAATATACAAATCTGGACTAACTGTCCTCCCAGTTTGTCCTACCTGATGATCATAAGATATCCATCCCGAATCAACAGCAGCACGACTTGCACCTACTGATGCATCAAGAACATCTGCTAGTTCGCGTACTGGATTGAATCCTTCGGGTCCTCCTACACCGCGTCCGCCTGAGACAATAATGTTTGCGTCGGTAAGACTAACATCACCACGAGAATCCGAATAGTCAAGCACCTTCACCATAATGTCAGATTCAGAGAGAACAGCTTCAACTTCTATGATTTTAGGTGCCCCATTACACTCCTCAGCCTCAGGAAATGCACGAGGACGCAAACTAATTATCTGTGGGTGTAACCCATCAAGCGAAATCTTTGCATTTAATTTACCGGCATATACAGGACGCATGACTTTTGTATACTCTCCTTCAACATCCACATCAATACAATCCGTCACAACTCCCACCCCAAGCTTCATACTAAGAAAAGCTGATAAATCACGACCTCTCGAAGTTGCAGGCAAAAGAATAATTTGAGGTTCATATTCCTGATACAATTGCGCGGCAAGAGCTCCATATGCTTCTACCCTAAAATCTTCCATTGTATGGTCATCACATACAATAATCGTATCGGAAACATACTTCGAAGTCTCCTCCACCAATTGACCTATTTGATTACCAAACACAAGACTAGTTACACTAGTTTCCAGTTTAGATGCAACTAACTTGGCTACACTCATAGCCTCCCAAGACGCAGCAAGAGGATTACTTCTGAAATGATCTATATAAACCCAAACGCCTGATCCCATCAGATCACCTTATCTTCAATCAATTTTTCAACTAATTCTGATGCTATTGAATTCAAGTCAGAACCTTCTACAATTTCGGCATCTGTACTCTTCCTAGGTATCTCTTGAAGTTCAGACCAATTCAGAGAACCATTATGTTTGCTGGAAATTTGATCTCCTAACTCAAGATCATCCAATGTTAGCACCTGTATTTCAGCTTTACTAGCTTTACGTATACCTACAAAGGACGGGTAACGAGGCTCGTTTATTTCCTTTACTACGCTAATGACTGCAGGTAGTTTGCCAGAGCAAGATTGCCTACCCTCTTCCAATAATCGAATTACGCCTATACTCTCGTTGTCAATATCAATTTCCGCTAATTCAGCCACATAGCTAAAACCGGACCAACCCAAAGTATAAGCAACAGACATAGGCACCAGTCCAGTATCACCGTCAATAGCCTGTTTACCGAAAAAAACTAGCTGTACATTGTCTAATTTCGCAATAGCTTTAGAAATTACAATAGATGTAATTCGAGCATCATAGCTTGACATAGACTCATCTGAAATCAAAATACCATGGTCACATCCCATAGCAATTGCGGTTTTCAATGCTTCCTTTGAACTTTCCGGTCCCATCGTTAAAGCAGTAACACGACCACCAAGCTTATCCCTAACACTTAGTGCTTCCTCAATCGCGTACTCATCCCAGGGATTGACAACCATCGGAGCATCTCCCCAACTCACTTGTCCATTTTCCACCAACATTTTTGCTGCACTATCGGGAGTATGTTTTATACAGACTAAATTGTGCAATTCGCCCTCCTAAAAGCTAACAATATTTACAGGAAAATCTCGCAAATTCTACCATAAGCAATATACTATCCCTTATTATATGTTACTCTCTCATGTTAAAATTGTGGTAAATCTAATTCAATGGAGCTAAATTGCTATGGAATGCATATTTTGTCAAATAGTAAGTGGTGAAATTCCGGGCGACATATTGTTGCGCAATGAACATATATGTGCTTTTAGAGACATTAATCCAGCAGCGCCTAAGCACGTTCTTATAGTACCCAACAAACACATCACTTCTACTGAAGATATTAGCAAAAATGACAGAGATGTTGCTGCAGAGCTTATACTTGCTGTAAAAGAAGTAGCAAAATTGGAAGGAATAAGTCAAAGTGGGTACAGAATAATATCCAATTGCGGGTCTCACGGTCGCCAGGAAGTAAAACATCTACACATTCATGTGTTGGGAGGCGCTCCCATGAGGTACGGACTAGGTTAATTGTGCGTGCTATAATCGAAGAATAGTATTGCAAAATCTATTTGATAAATATTGTAATTAATAACTCAAATTGTATAAATAGATGACAGACTCAATTATGAACAATGTGACCATGTACGCAAACCATAGAGATTGATAACCATGACGACAAATAATTCATCATGGTATACGTCTACACCATGGATAGTAGGAGGAATATTTTCTCTGATTGCGCTTGCTCTCATAATTGTTCCAATTGGTGAGAACACTGAATTAGATGTACAAATTGGTGATCCCGCACCATTTGATATAGTTGCTCCACGCTCGCAGACATATGTTAGTGCGTTACAAACAGAGAATGCAAAAGTTGCAGCAGAAAAAGCTGTGCCAAGAATTTATGACCCGCCCGACACCCGTGTATCCCGCCAACAAATCTCGTCCGCTAAAGCAGCTATAGCATTCATTGATTTAACTCGCTCCAACAAACTAGCTACGACTCATCAAAAGCAGCAGGAATTAACCAAATTAGGTAGTGTGAGTATAGATGATGATTTACAAATTCAATTAATACAAATTGAAGATGGGCGCTGGACTGTTGTAAAAGAGGAAATTATTAGAGTAATTGAAAATATCATGAGTGAGCCAATTCAAGAAGACCAAATGAAACAAATCCGACAACGGATACCAGTGCTCATTAGTGTAGAGTTAAGCATAGAAGAGGCAGAGTTAGCAGCGATGTTGGTTCAGCAATTTATAGTTCCAAATTCTCTATTCAATGAGGTTGCCACTAATAAAGCACGTGACGCCAGCGTAGATGCAGTAGAACCAGTAGAACAAGCTTTTGCTCAGGGACAGACAATCATAGCGCGCGGCAATGTAATTTCTGCTCAGGATCTAGAAGCCATGACAGCTCTAAACATGCTGGAACCACAGCGCAGCTTGCTTGAAAGATATTTTCCATCATTCACGGCAATAATTTTGGTGGTCGCTACAATGACTCTTTATCTTCAGAGAACCCAGCCTGGTTTTTTCTATAGAACTAGACACCTTTTATTTGTCGTATTGCTATCACTTATTTTTCTGTTTGCTGCCCAATTTGTAATACCACAAAGACTTGTGCTGCCTTTCCTTTTCCCAGCTGCTACGCTTGGCATGCTTATAGCTGTCGGTCTGGGAACAGAGTTGGGATTAATTGTTTCTACGCTTTTTGTAGTGTTTATTGCAATCATTTCTGATGGCCGTATAGAAATAGTGATATATCATCTAGTTGGACCCATGGTAGCAATATTATCTTTGGGTAAAGCGGAACGAGTCAACAGTTTTCTCTTAGCTGGTTTGGCGACAGCTGCAGCAAATTCAGCTGTAATAATAGCATTTCGTTTCAATGACCCTACCATCGATATCCTTGGTCTAAGTACATTACTTGGAGCCAGTATAGCAAATGGTGCAATATCAGGTGCTCTTACATTAACTGGACTATTTCTCTTAGGATATGTGTTTGATATTACTACTTCTTTACAACTAGTTGAGTTGTCACGGCCTAACCATCCCTTGTTAGTAAGATTGCTGCGAACTGCACCTGGTACTTATCAGCATAGTTTGCATGTGGCTAATCTTGCTGAGCAAGCTGCCAGAAATATTGGTGCAAATACCATGTTGGTCAGAGTAAGTGCGCTTTTTCATGACATCGGTAAGACAACCAATCCGGAATATTTTGTTGAAAACCAAGTAGGAGGCAGAAATCCACACACAAATATGGATCCTCAGTCTAGTAGCAATGTGATAGTAGCACATGTAACAGATGGGGACACCATGGCTAAAAAACATAGGTTGCCCACAGTCATTCGTGATGCAATCCTTGAACATCATGGGACCACCGTAACAAGATATCAATACGATAATGCAATTAGTATGGCAGAAGAAAATGACGAACAAGTTGATATTTCACAGTACACTTATCCTGGGCCAAAACCCCAAAGTCCTGAAACGGCTTTATTGATGCTGGCTGATGGATGCGAAGCTAAAACTAAAGCTGACAATCCTTCAACGACAGAAGAAATAGATCAAATAGTTAGGTTCATTATCAATCGCAGGCTAAAACAAGGACAGCTTGATGAATGTGACTTATCTTTGACTGACCTGGGCAAAGTACGAGAATCATTCGTGACAACACTAAGAGGATATTATCACAACAGGTTAAAGTACCCTCCAGAGCCCGTCATTGAAGAGCCTCTTGTGGAGAACCTCGATCAGTCATCAGATATTCACGGCACTAAAACATCTGAGTAGCCACTAAGAACTGTGCCATACTCATACTATATTAGTACGCGAGTTTATCCTAGTTCCAACTTTCATACATCTATCCCAGTCAATCACGCTAAACTGCGTCATGCTGCCAAAGAAACACTCGCTAATAGATCAGCCGATCCTGATTCCGCAATATGCATAGTATTGAGCCTAGATTACTACTTAAATGAACTCAACAACAAGTATTCCGGCATCAATGCCACAACCGACGTGCTGAGCTTTCCTTCGACAGAAAATAATAAGTACTTGGGTGATATTATATTGTCTACTGAATATGCTGTACGCACAGCTGACCAGAAAGGTCACAGTGCAAATGAAGAACTCCAACTACTCACAGTGCATGGTACACTGCACTTGCTCGGCTATAATCACAGTACTCCTAATGAACAGAAGATCATGTGGGAGATACAAGAGGAAATATTATCAAAGCTGAAGATTGCAATCAGTTATCCAGTTGAAAATACTTGAAACATACTGTCCACATCAAGTTGCTGGACAATAGGAGAGATTGACCATGAAATTCAATCTAATTAGTAATAAGATTGCGGAAATCGATGTTGACACCATCATATTAAGTATTTTCATGTCTAATGAGACTACAAATGGATTAGTGCATGATGTCGATTTAGCACTCAATGGATTAATATCTGAAATACTAAGCCGTGGAGACCATAAGGGAAAGCTTAGGGAAGTCACTGAAATTTACACTGATGGGCAGATACCTGCTGATAGGATAATTTTAGTTGGCCTTGGTCCAGAAAAAGATTTTAATGAGAATTCTATAAGACATGCTGCAGGTGCAGCAGCTTTGCGTGCTAGACAACTGGGATCCCGTAAAATGGCTTCTATCATACATGGAATTGAAAAATCTCAAATCTCAGCTAACTATGCCGTGCGCGCAGCTACAGAAGGAACAATGCTCTCCCTTTATAGTTTTGGCAAATACAAGAGCGAAAATAAAATTGACAACATCGAAGAAATATCATTCATAAAAGATGAGGACATTGAATCGAAGGATTTAATATCAGGAATAGAACAAGGTAAAATAATCAGTAATGCTGTCCAACTAGCGCGAGACCTTGTAAACGAACCACCTAATATTTGTACACCAGCATTTCTAGCTGAGCAAGCTATGCAAATAGATGATGCCAACACTGATGTAAATATTCTCACTGAATCGCAAATTGAAAATTTAAGTATGGGAGCATTTCTCAGTGTAGGCAGAGGTAGCACTAGAAAACCTAGGTTTATTGTGATTGAATACAACAAAAAACTTTTGGGTCAAATGCAGCCACTGGTTCTAGCAGGAAAAGCAATTACATTTGATACAGGAGGCTATTCATTGAAATCCGCTTCTGGCATGTCGACTATGAAAGCAGATATGGCTGGCGGTGCCGCAGTAATAGGAGCTTTACAAGCCGCCAGCAAATTGAAAGTGCCATACCCAGTAATAGGTTTGATTCCCGCAACCGAAAATATGGTTAGTGGAACAGCAAGCCATCCATCAGACATAGTTACTGCATCCAATAACAAAACTATTGAAATTGTGAACACAGACGCAGAAGGTCGCCTCATACTTGCAGACGCACTAGTTTACGCTGCTAAATACAATCCAAAGCATGTAATCGACCTAGCTACTCTCACAGGATCAGCTGTCATAGCGCTAGGAGAGGGAAGTGCTGCAGCGCTATTTGCCAAAGATACTAACCTGGCCGATTTGCTTCTAACCGCCAGTGAATCCAGCGGAGAAAGAATATGGCGCATGCCACTGTACCCAGAATACACCGACTGGATGAAAGCAAGTAATGTGGCAGACTTACGTAATAGTACCGCCAAACGTGACACTGGAATTGGCACATCCGCAGCATTTCTTCAAGAATTCACAGAAGGGTTTAGCTGGGCTCATATAGACATAGCACCGATGGCATTTTTGTCTGGCAGTAGCGTGATAAAAAGACTTGGTCCCGCAGGTGCTACTGGATTTGGTGTAAGACTACTATCTCATCTCATGATAGAGTATGCGAACTAACAAAATACTATCAAGTGGTCGATGAATCAATAGTTCTAAGATATTCCCAACCATATATGCCGCTGTTATGCCCATCACTCCAGTATAGTTTTAGAGCATAGTTTCCAGCCAATTCTACCAAATCAAGAGAAAAACTTTTGACGGGATTCAAATTGAAAACCATGTCTGTAGCACTAGAATTGTCGGCTGCATACTCGTTTCTACATTGCGCACATGGACAAGATTCACGCAGTGCATTCCAACTATATTCTGCACTACTACCATCATGCCAATCTACAACTAGTACTTGCCTTTGCTTGTCCAATTTTATTGATCGAGGACGAATATGCATTAATTTACCCCTTGCATTTGTACAACCAAGTTATGTGAATACCTCTTAATCAATATCAACGTACTACTTGAAGATAATTAGATGCTCCCCAACCATTACGTCGATCATCAGCTTGAGCCACTATAAACCACCAGGTCATACCATCAGCTTCACGCGGACCTTTCTGAACCACAAATACTTCGTAATCTAAGGCTAAATAGTTCACCTCAGATTCCAAATTAGGTTCATACCTTAATCGAAGTCCACCCCCCGTATTTACGACTTGAACATATGATCCAGTCTTGATAAGACTTCCTGCTGGAGGAGGCGGAAAAGTTGGCGTCTGAAGCATAACTGGAGTATCAGTAATTGGCACATCAATCATCGTAGTAGATGTACGCTCTGGTGTTACTATTAACAATACAGGGGTTACAGTTGGTTGCTGTATGTCAGCTGGCCTAGTTACTATAATATAAGACCATACACCTGCAGCTGCTAATGCAAGCAAAATAACAAATGTCAAAATCCAGCGCAAAGGCACGACGGTAGTATTTCTGCTAAATCCATTTGTTGGCGACACAGATACACCTCAACCCAACTTATACAGTAATATCCATTGGTAATATATATAATTATAACGATAATACTTATTAACATGCGTTTCATGCGACTATAATTAGTGATGTATTACAGAAACTGCAAGGTGTTTTTAGTATGAAAATTTATGAGTACGCAGGAAACTTACACAATCACACACCATATTCTGATGGCACCTTGTACCATAGAGACATTGCTAAGGCAGCATCACAATCTAAATTAGATTTCCTCATAGTTACAGATCATAATGTTTGGGTTACTGGTGTAGAAGGATACTATGAATTCAAAGATGGGAAAAAGGTGCTCCTGTTAAGTGGAGAGGAAGTACATGATCTCGAACGAAATCCCGAAGGAAGTCATCTATTAATCTACGACACAAACGCTGAATTAAGTGGTTTTTCTAAGTACCCACAGCAGCTAATTGACAAGGTAGCACAGATGGAAGGATTAAGTTTTCTTGCACATCCATTTGAACGTGCCGCTCCAATTGTTGAAGATGCTGTCTATTCCTGGCGCGACTGGCATGTGAATGGATATACAGGACTAGAGATTTGGAATTATATGAGTGAATTTAAGAGTCTAGTAACCTCCAAGACAGCAGCTCTATTCTATGCATTTTATCCCGACTTAGGTATAACTGGACCATTTCAAGAAACTATTACGAAATGGGATGAATTACTTTCTGATGGTCATCGTGTAGTGGTAACGGGGAATGCAGATGCTCATGGGCAAACATATTCTATGGGTCCAATAAGTCGCTGTATATTCCCTTATGAGTTTCTATATAATGCCGTTAACACCCATTTGGTGAGTAGACAAAAATTTACTGGCAATAAATCAATAGACAAGGGTATAGTATACTCAGCTTTACGCAACGGCAACTGCTTTGTGGGATATGAGACACCTCACCCCACTCGGGGATTTCGCTTTAGCGCAACTAACGAACACATTGATTGCATAATGGGAGAGGAAATCTCAATACGTGACAAATCTATTAATCTAATCGCAAATGCTCCAACGCGGTGCAATATGCAAATAGTATGTAATGGGCAAATTATTGCTGAAACTCGAGATCAGACAGAAATGAATTTCAAAGTATCAGAACCTGGCGCCTACCGAGTCCAGGCCACTATAAACCACAAATCAAGAGAGCGTTCCTGGATATTCAGCAATCCGATTTATGTAGTACCATAATAAGTGCCATATGTTAATATTCACATTGTCAATTAACATTATGGAAATTTTGAAGAAATACGTAGGCTATGAGAAAATAGTAGCTAAGCATTCAGTGAAGGAGGATAAGATATGCCTTTTCGTATGGGACCAGTTGAACTTTTTATTATCCTAGCAATAGTATTAGTATTATTCGGTGTAGGCCGCATAGGTAAAATAGGTGGCGAACTGGGTAAAGGTATTCGTGCATTTCGACTAGGTATCAAAGACGAGGAATCCAATAGTAGTTCAGATAACGATAGTACAACCGAAAGTGAAGATTCCGACACCCTTGACCTCTAGCCTAACAAAATTCGGTACAATTATCTATACTCATATATACCTATCTGGAATAATTTATTTTGATTGATAACGCCACGAATACAGGTCTTAAAATAGAGCATTTGATCGAGAGTCTACTATTCGTAGCTGAAGGCCCCGTATCACTCGCACAAATAGCTGCTGCACTCAATACAAGCCCCAAACAAATTAAAAGAGCTTTGTTGGATTTAGAAAGTTTGTACCAAGACCGTGGTCTCCAAATACAAAATCTAAGAGGACGTGTCCAACTTACAACAAACCCTAAAGCAGCTTCATCTATTGAGCAGTTTCTTGGATTAGAATCACAGCAAAGACTGACCAGTGCTGCTCTAGAAACTTTGGCAATAATAGCTTATCGCCAACCAGTTACTAGACCACAAATCGATGGTATTCGAGGGGTCAACTCAGATAGTGTAATCAAAAATCTGATTTTCAAAGGACTTATTGAAGATGTTGGAAGATCAGAAGGTCCCGGCCGCCCTATTCTATACGGAACAACCTCATCATTCTTGCAGCACTTTGGTATATCTTCTTTGAAAGAACTTCCCCCAATCAATGCGGAAGATGATCAACTACAGATTGACCTAAAGTCCGACAAAAATGTTGAAAATTCAGAGTCAGACCCACAATACGTTTCAATGAAATTACCTGAAAATGACGGCTGAACGCCTACAGAAAATACTTGCTAAGTCAGGGTATGGTTCGCGTCGTGCATGTGAGAAACTAATATTAAACGGGCGCATCCATGTAAATGGAAACATTGCCACCATTGGTGATAGCGCAGACCTGACGAGAGACAAAGTAACAATTGACCTCAAACCAATCAACCAGCCTGAGCCACTAAAGTACATAATGCTCCACAAGCCACGTGGCGTCGAGTCCACACTGAAGCCACAAATGGGACGAGAAGGGGTAAGAGATCTTGTAGATTTACCCGGCAGACTATATCCAGTTGGGAGATTAGATGCTGACAGCGAGGGACTAATTTTGCTTACGAATGATGGAAAGCTGACTGAGAAAATTACCCACGCACGCTATGGCCATGAAAAAGAATATCATGTGCTAGTGGATGGATATCCTGATGACAAACAAATTTCTACATGGAGGCGCGGAGTCATTTTAGATGATGAACCTACCTACCAGAAAACTGCTAGGGCTAAAGTATCTATAAGAAAAAAGGCTGCATCGGGAACATGGTTGAAAATTATTATGCGTGAAGGCAAGAAACGCCAGATTCGACGAACTGGTCGCACATTAGGTCTTCGAGTTAAACGTATACTGCGCGTACGTCTAAGTACACTACGATTAGGCAATCTAAAACCTGGTCAATGGCGTAAGCTCACAGATAGAGAAATCAGACAATTGAATCGCAATCAGTTTCAATCACGCAGACAGAATCGCTATAGAAAAAACTAATTGATGATTGAAAATACTTCCATTACTATCACTATCGACGGACCAAGCAGTTCAGGTAAAAGTACTTTGGGTGAACAATTAGCCCATAATATTGGGTATCACTTTTTGGATACAGGATGTCTTTACCGAGCACTAACTGTAGCTACATTGCAACGCAATATTCCAATCACAGATACACATGCCATAATCAAACTAGCAAGTGATATTGATATAGTCGTTCAAACATCCGCGGTAGAAGATGTACGTCAGTATACTGTACTGATTGATGAGATTGATATAACCTGGGAGCTTCGTTCTTCTAGAACTGACAGTAACGTGTCGCTTATATCTACTATTCCAGAAGTTCGACACCTTCTAACTGAACAAATGCGGTCTATTGCCGATGGAGTAAACATAGTAATGATAGGACGAGATATTGGAACAGTTGTGGCCCCCGAAGCACCTCTTAAATTCTATCTGGATGCAAGCATTGATGAACGAGCACGCCGACGTCACAATGAAAATATGCAAAGTGGTCAAGAAAGCGACTATAAGGAAATCCTTACCAACTTACAAACTAGAGATGATATAGATACACGAAGAGATAATGCTCCTCTAAGAAAACCAATAAACGCCTACACAATTGATACAACTACAATGAAACCAACAAAAGTACTAATAGAAATGCTAAGAATTTTCCACACAGTTATATAATAACAAATCTATGTCAAAAATAATAAAACACAATCTGGGAGTTAGACTCTACCGCCCACCTGCACGAGCTTTTTTCAGAGTGATGTATCGTTTTCTTACCCATTTACACATTAAAGGTAAAGAAAACATACCATCTCACAGCGGTTATTTACTGACCATCAATCACCTATCGTTATACGATCCACCATTAGCACTTTCATTCTGGTCTTATGCACCTGAAGCTCTAGGTGCTGAGAAGACTATGTACAACAATGGCATTATTGGTATTATCATGCGCTGGTATGGTACTTTTCCTGTCAAACGAGATGGTGACGATCGAGCTGCATTAAGAACCGCTCTGAAAGTATTACAAAATGACCTCCCTCTATTAATAGCACCAGAAGGCACCCGACATCCAGAGGGATTACGCGACCCGCAACATGGAGCGTCATTTCTGGCAATGAAAACAGGTGTACCTTTAGTTCCAGTAGCAATTTCTGGAACTGCTGATATTTTTAGTACACTGAGAAAGGGACGCAAGCAAAAAGTAGAAATGATCATAGGCAAACCTTATCATCTACCAAACCTGACGGACACGCCTAGACGTGATGCTCTTCGCATACATACAGAATACATCATGCAGAGAATTGCCGAACTTTTGCCAGAACGTCATCGTGGCATATATAAAAAGCAATAAAACAATTCCCTCAATTCGTGTGCCTAAATCGTTCTGTTTATCTTATATGTTATTACACTACCCTGTTATAATGAGGACTTAGATATGGAGGTTGTCCTAGCAACAAACGGTTAGGTGTTAGCCAGGAAAGGTAAAGCGCAAGGCCCGATATTAACATATCGGGTGACGAGGACGAGGGTTCCTTTGCTCAGCAAGTAAGGGATAATGCCACAAGTATTTGGCGTAAAATCGATCAATCAGCGGATGCCCTCCGGGTGTACCAGCACCCGCAGTCCTTTCCCCCCCATATCTCCAAAGCTACCGCCTAAAACCGCTAGGAAACTAGAGGTACAAAAGCGATAGCACTGGCAATATACATGCACCTAATGGAACGTTGCATGCTCTGTCGATAGGTGCTAACAAAATACTCTGGAGGTATTTGCTTATGTGCGGTATTGTTGCTTATATAGGTCCACGTGACGCCACACCTATTATTATGAATGGTCTAAAACGACTTGAATATCGCGGCTATGACTCAGCAGGCATGGCCACTATAGATGCAGGAACAATCAATATACGTCGCGATGCAGGTAAACTTGCACGTTTGCAATCACTAGTATCTCAACAACCTCTAAGTGGAAATATTGGTATAGGCCACACTCGCTGGGCTACACATGGCGAACCCAATGAGCGTAACGCTCATCCACATATGGGGGATACAGGTAAAGTAGTTTTGGTACACAACGGTATTGTTGAGAACTATATGGAATTACGACAGCAACTACTAGAGGATGACATAACATTACAATCGGACACCGATAGTGAGGTAATTGTACATTTAGTTGAAAGATATCTTAGTGAAGACAATAGCTTAGAAGAGTCAGTACGTCAGACTATTGGTCTCCTGGAAGGAGCCAATGCAGTAGTATTGATCTCAACAATAGAGCCTGATAAAATCATCGCAGCCCGTGTAGGCAACGCAGGTGGTATCGCAATAGGAGAAGGCAACAATGAAATGTTTATTGCCTCAGACATGCCTGCCATCCTTGAGCATACTCGTCGTATTGCATTTCTAGAACCAGGTTGGTTGGCTACAGTAAACGACACTGGATTCGTTACACACACTATGATGGGAGAACCTACCAATAGTGAAATACATAATATCCCTTGGGATCCTGTCGCAGCAGAAAAGGGCAACTATCGGCACTTCATGCAGAAAGAAATCCATGAGCAAGTACGGGCTATAACAGACACCATAGGAGGTCGCATAGATTTTAGATCCGGCAAAGTCACATTACCTGATTTAACAATATCAAAATCCCAAGCAAAAAATATTGATCGGATTGTAATAACTGCATGCGGCACTGCTGCACACGCAGGCATGGTAGGAAAAACTCTAATAGAGGAACTTGCGCGCATTCCTGTTGAGGTCAGTATTGCCTCAGAGTTTCGATACTCCAACCCTATAGTTGACGAACGTACTGTAGTGCTAGCCATTAGCCAGAGTGGTGAAACAGCTGACACGCTTGGAGCAATGACTGAGGCCCATGAGAGGGGTGCTACTCTTTGGAGTATTGTAAATGTAATTGGTTCACAAGCTATGCGTATGTCTTCAGGATGTATTCCAATGCAAGCAGGTCCGGAAATTGGCGTAGCATCTACCAAAGCATTTACTACTCCTCTAGTGGATCTATACCTTTTGGCAATGCTACTGGGTCATCTACGGGGCGAATTGGATGATGAAAAAATGCGTGAGCTAGCAGGTCATCTGTCACTTTTGCCTCAACAGGTAGGCAATCTATTGAGTCGTGATGCGAAAATCAAAAAAGTGGCACTAAAGCTTAGGGATATGGAACAGTGTTTATACCTAGGACGTGGTATACAAATGCCTATCGCATACGAAGGAGCATTAAAGTTAAAGGAAATCTCTTATATACATGCTGAAGGATATCCAGCAGGTGAAATGAAGCATGGACCTATTGCATTGATCGACCGTAACATGCCTGTGATAGCTATAGCAACACGTGACCAATGGTATGAAAAAATGATAAGCCAACTTCAACAAGCACGTTCGCGCGGTGGTCCCGTAGTGGTAGTAGCCACAGACGGAGACGAGACTATCACTGAAATATCAGATATGGTTCTTTGGGTACCGAAAAGTTATTGGATGCTGAGTCCAGTTTTAACGACTATCTCACTACAATTACTAGCCTATCATATAGCGGTGCTTCGAGGATGCGATGTTGATCAGCCACGTAATCTGGCAAAAAGTGTAACTGTAGAGTAAAAATAACACAGAATCTGTCTCATATCTACGATAATGCTTGGGCACTACGCAGGGTGTTACTCAACAATTGCGCTATTGTCATTGGGCCAACTCCTCCTGGAACTGGTGTGATATGGCCCGCAACTTCTTTGACCTCATCAAAATCTACATCCCCTACAAGTTTGTTTTTCCTGAATAGTTTAACAAGACCTTCAACTTCTATGCCGTTCGGCAAATGATCACGCGAGTAAACATCTCCACTACTCTCATCTAGGTAACCCATTCTCTTACGACCACCCTTCTCAGACAAATCTTGATGATGAGCAGTGAAAAGATCCCCACTAGATGCACACCGAAATTCTCTATCATCGGTATGCGAAATCCATTTATTGTTAATACCAACGTCAATGACAAACGCTCCTGGTTTAACCCAGTCTGCCTTAACCATTTCTGGTCGCCCAACAGCAGCAATCAGAATGTCAGCCTGTCTACAAACTTCAGCCACATTCCTAGTACGAGAGTGACACACTGTGAGAGTAGCATTACGTTTCAATAACAACATGGCAGCAGGAAGTCCTACTATATTCGAACGACCTAAAACTACAGCATTAGCACCGGAAAATTCTGCTCCGGATTCTTGGAGCAGACGCATGCATCCATCTGGAGTACAAGGAACAAATAATGGGTCACGCCCTTTCATACCCAATTTCCCGATATTGATAGGATGAAACCCATCTACATCCTTTTCAATACTAATTGATGAAAGCACTTCTTCTTCGTTAATACCATCAGGCAATGGCAACTGTACCAATATGCCATGAACACTATGATCTGCATTCAAGTCGCGAACAAGACTAACAATTTCATTTTGTGTAGAATCAGATGATAATACATGTCCATATGACTCAATACCCACTTCTGCACAAGCCTTTTGTTTAGCACGCACATATGTTTGAGACGCTACGTTGTCACCCACTAGTACAGTAGCTAAACCCGGTGTTATTCCTGAATCTTTCAATAGTTTGCCTACACCAACAGCCACTTCAGAACGCACCTTTGCTGCAATGGCAATCCCATCAATCAAACTAGCTGTCATTTCAGTAATCCTTACTCGTACGTGTTCAGAACAAGGTAAATGTTCGGCATTGTTAACGAAACAGCTACACTACTTAACTACTCGTACCGTAATGCTTCTATAGGACTGAGTCTAGCAGCACGACTCGCAGGGTATATGCCAAAAAATATACCCACAAATGCCGCGAAACAGAAGGCCATCACAATTGTATTTGTTTCTATACTGGCCTGGACCAGATCTGCTGCACTTACCCCATAAGCTATTCCCCAACCTACACCTATCCCTGTTATTCCGCCTATCAAACTGAGTACTATAGTTTCAATCAAGAATTGCAACATTATTGTACTGCGTCTTGCTCCTACTGCTTTTCGCAAACCTATCTCACGTGTACGTTCAGTTACAGAAACTAACATAATATTCATAATGCCAATTCCACCAACCAATAACGAAATCCCAGCAATTGCTCCAAGAAACATAGTAAGAGTAGCAGTGATCTGATCAAATGCTTCTAAGAAAGCATTCTGACTAAATACCGAAAAATCTAAATCATCTTGCAATTTCAAACCATGTTGCTGTCGCATAATACGTTCAATTTGCACCATGACCCATTCGACGTCCTCTGCTGTAGATGCTGACATGGAAACAGAACTAACTGTTCGTACGCCATTACTAATGGCACGGTTGCCAAATAAACGAGTGTATCCAGTTTCCATAGGAATCAATGCAACATCATCTTCACTACCAAATCCGCCACCCCCCTTACTTTCAAGCACACCAATCACTTCAAAGAATATACTGTCAATTCGAATTGTCCTGCCCATTGGATTTAATCCAGCAAACAGTTCTGTAGCGGTCTCTGATCCTAAGACAACTACTCTGGCCCGACCTGCATTGTCAGGATATGACAAAAAGCGTCCCTGAGACAATTCCATAGAACGCACTTGCTGATATTCTGGCAAAGTACCCTTAACTTCTACATCAACAGTGTTTCCACCATAAGTAATCTGTAACATCCTACTTACCGTAGGCGCCATTACTCTCACCTTCTCCAGATTATCAGACAATTTATTGTAATCATCATAAGTCAACTTTGCCTGAATACGTTGTCCACCCCGTTCCCATGTTCCAGGAAATACTTGAATGTTATTAGATCCAATACCTTCAATTTGATCCGTAATAGATGCAGTAGCTCCATTACCAATTGCCATTAGAGCAACTACAGCAGCAACACCAATTATTATCCCTAGCATAGTAAGCACAGAACGAAGCTTGTTAACTGCAAGTGCACGCAACGCTACGCGAATATTTGCTAACAAATTCATTTCCTTTCGTCTCCTGATATACGCCCATCATGAAGTATTACACTTCTAGGCATAAGAGCTGCCACTTTAGAATCGTGAGTTACTATACACAGAGTAATACCTTGTTCATTATGCAATTTCTGAAATAGATCCATAAGTTCAGCACCTGTTTTAGAATCAAGTGCACCAGTTGGTTCATCGGCCAGGAGAATCGCAGGTCGATTTACCAAAGCACGGGCAATAGCAACACGTTGCTGCTGCCCACCTGATAACTCGCTTGGACTATGATGTACTCTGTCGCTCAATCCAACAAGGTCAAGCGCTGCTTTAGCCTGATCCTTTTTATCACGGCCACCAACTCCAGCATAGGTTAAGGGAAGCATGACGTTCTCAAGCGCACTAGTTCTAGCTAACAAATTAAACTGTTGAAAAACAAACCCTATCTTATTTCCACGTATTGCTGCCAATTCAGCATCACTCATAGATTCCACGTACAACCCATCTAGCCAATAACGTCCTTTGGTTGGTTTATCTAAGCAGCCAAGTATAGCCATTAATGTACTCTTTCCTGATCCAGACGCACCCATTATAGAAAGCATCTCGCCTGTTTTTACAGAGAGATCAACACCATCCAAAGCACGCACAATGGTTTCTCCCATTTGATAATGCTTTCTAATACCCTCTATACGAATTACTACGCCATCATTGGCTTGCATATCTTTATCAATGTCCAAAATTCTAATCCCGACCCCCAAATGGGCTACCACTATCAGTCGGCTTTGGAGTGAAAATCACTACTTGCTGACCAGGCTGCAAATCACCCCTTACAATCACTTGATCGCCTTGAATCATTCCACTTTCTATAGTTACGCGATTCTGCTCATTAGAAGTAGTATCAAACAGCATCACATATTCACCTTCATCATCATATTGAACGGAATCAATGGGTACAGCCAATTCCTCCTCTAAAACCTCTGTTACAATTTTCACGTATGAGGTCATACCCAACATAACACCTTCCGACTGATTCCTAAGTGTGACAGTAACAGGGTAGCGTACCAATCCCTGAACAGTTTCGCCAAATGGTGCAATATTAGTCACTAGCGCACGAACTTCCGTATATGACATAGCATCAAATGTAACAATCGCTGGTTGGCCTATTTCAATGCCGTTAACCTCAGTCTCATCAACTGATACTTCGACTAACAACTTGTCGGTATTTGCCAACCTTACAGCAGGAGTGGATTGATCTGTTGAATCTCCAGTAAGATAGTTGAGTTCGACAACTTTGCCACTAAAAGGCGCTTCCAACCACAGAGAACTCAAGGTAGCTTGAGCAGCTGTGACCTTAGCCTCAGCTACTGCAATATCATCTTCGTCTGGACCTGCCACCAACTCCTGTAGCTTCTCTTCTGCATCAGTAAGTTTAGATCTTGCTAAGTCAATGTCAGTAGACCGAGGATTAAGCAATATTTCCAAATCATCTTCAGCATCTAATAGATTACCCTTTGCAACAGCCAAATCTTCGGGCTGTGGGTCAAGTAAATTGGATAAATCCTCTTCCGATTCGGACAATTCACCAGCAGCATCTTGCACATCTGCCTCCATTAGAGCTTGATCAATTAGATCCACTCCAGCCAATGCATCATCCAAATCTTCTTGTGCATCGCGCACTTTCTTAGTAGCCAGATCCAGAGCAGTCGTATTGCTCATACGAGTTTGCTCCACCTGTAATTCTGCTTCTCTTACTCTTTCTTTAGCAGCAGATACGTCCTCTTTAGCTTCTAACAATGTCCGTGTTACCCCATCAACCGAAACTGCCCGAGTAGTGTCGCAAATTCTAAACGATTGGTACTCAACAATGTTCCCATGAATATCCTTAAGTACGTTGCCTGTCTCCTCAAACACCTGGTAAACCGGGCCCACCATATAGGTGTAACCTTTGTATACAAGCTCTTCAGTCACAGTAAGCTGGATATATTCTTTGTCAGCATCTTCTTCAACCTTGTGCACTACACAACCATCTATTGCTTTTTGGACACTAACCTGTCTTTCTTTCATATCGTCCAATGTATCAAGAGCATTCTGAAGAGCACTAGTGGCTGTACCAATATCTGCAAGTTCGACATCTTGCTCAGCACGAGCTAAATCAAATTCAGCATCCCTTAAAGCATCTTTAAGAGCATCAATATCAGGATTTAGCAGATCGTCCAATGCTTCCTGTTGATCTCTAAGTGCATCTTTCCTTGCCGCAACCTCCTGCTCTGCGGCCGCAATCTGTGCAGTACTAGGATTCTTGAGTTCATTGAAGGCATCTCTGGCATCGACTACTGCTTGCTTGGCTTGTGCCACACTAGATGTGGTCGGATTCTGCATATTTTCCAGTTCTTCCCGTGCGTCTGCAACAGATTTTTGTGCGTTACTAATTTGTAAATCAGTTGGATTAAGTAATTCATCTAAATCTTTGCGTGCTGATATCAAGTCAGCCTGTGCCATAATCACATTTTGTGGGGCACTCAATGGATCAAGTTCCATTAAAACATCACCCTTACTCACATCGTCACCCACTTCCACCTTGACTTTGGCAACAATACCACTAGTTTCCCAATATATCTCTCCGGATTGTGAAGCTATAAGTGTGCCTGAAGCATCAATAATACGCTCTGCATCTAACAAAACCACTTCACCGGTTTCTACCAATTCCTCTTCACTTGAACCGCCCCGGAATAAACGCTGTACAAAACCAAATGGGCCTCGTCCACGCCCTCCTGCACCTCTCCCACCCGAACCTCTATTAAACTCCCTAGAAGATTCAGAGATTTGCTGATTTGATGCCTGCTGCATAGGAAGAACTATACGAGCCAAACCATATAGAACAATACCCATAATCACTATTATGCCAAGTACTACTACCCAACGAGGAACTACACGTGTCTTTTGATTATTATTACCCGTATTCATTTATGCTATTACCACCTTTGGTATGAAATCATTATATCGACAGTATTGCCGCAAATATTGCATTATATTTGTTAGAGTTCATAATTGACTCTTTAGATGTTAACACTGCAATATGTTATCGAATTACTATTAGAAATATATATATGTCTCTAAGTTTCTACCCAAATTAGAGGTTTTCCAAGGACATTATCACTATTCTTGCCTACTAAACAGCCATACTGCTGGCACCAAAAATAGCACAGAAAAAGAGGCCATCATCATCACATTATAAGTCAATGGATTTAAAGATATTGTGTGCATTAAATCTGGAGGCACTAGTGCTTGTAACGATACCTGTCTTAATGGGTCTACTCCATACGTAACAGGATCTAATTTTGACAGTAAGTACATCCAAATCGGTACACCACGAAGTGGAAAGAATGCACCTGAAAGAAAAAACATGGGTAGTAGCACGAAATTCATCATCATATGGAAGCCTTCCATTGATTTTTGCCTTGCTGCTATAAGAATACCTAAGGCAGTCATCATCACAGCAAGCATTACCATAAGGCCAATAAGACTCACTATTTGGGAGATTGATAACGTAACCCCCAAAACTGGGGCCAATAACAAAACAATCAATCCTTGAAACAAGGACACAGTACTACCACCGGCTACCTTTCCAAGAGCGATAGCTACCCTAGAAACAGGAGCCACCATAACCTCTTTAAGAAATCCAAATTCACGATCCCATACAATTGACACTGCTGAAAACACTGAAGTAAACAATACTGTCATTGTCAATACTCCAGGAAACATGAATTGCTTGAAATCGATATTGCCGCCTCCCATCTCGGCCATAGCAGGTGACAAACCGCTACCAAACACAAAAAGATAGACTATTGGCATTCCAAGAGACGAAAACATACGAACACGATCACGTTTGAAACGTACAATATCACGGTACCAGATAGTATAAGCACCTCTGACATTTCGTTTTAGAATTTCCATAATATTATTTCTTGTTTTATCTAACGCCCTCGCCACCTTCTCATACCACTGCGAACTTTATCCTTATCCACAGCATTTTGGTCGCGCATGGCATGACCAGTAAGTTTGACAAAGACGTCTTCGAGAGTAGGACGCCGCAAGTATACACTTTTTACAGATATATTTTCTTGTGTCATGTCAGTTAATACAGACATCATTTCGGGGATAAATTGATCCCCTCGCTCTGTTTCTATTATAAGTTGATTGTCAGGTCCTATTCTAGTAGCAACACCATGTGAATTTTGCAATCTGAGAGACGCTTGCTCATTATCATCGGTAACTGCCATAATAATATCACCACCAACCATAGCCTTTAGTGCTTCCGGAGTATCAAGACCAACAATTTTGCCATCATCTATAATGGCTATACGATCACAATGTTCCGCTTCTTCCATGTAGTGAGTTGTCATGAACATAGTTACACCCTGGCGCTCACGCAACGTTACCAGATAGTCCCAAATGTGTCGGCGTGTCTGTGGATCAAGACCCAATGTAGGTTCATCCAAGAACAATATTTTTGGGTTATGTAACAAGCCACGAGCTATTTCTAGACGACGCTTCATACCACCAGAATAATTCAAGACTACTTCCTCAGCGCGACCAGTTAATTCAACCATTTCCAGTAACTTAGCAGCTTTGTCTGAGAAATCTTCTTTGGACAAACCGTACAACATTCCATGAAACAAAAGATTCTCGCGTCCGGTTAGTTTGTCATCCAAGCTTGCATCCTGAAAAATCATCCCTATTGACTGTCGTACCAGTGCTTGCTGCTTACTAACATCATATCCATTCACTAACGCACTACCAGATGTTGGGTGCAGAAGAGTAGTTAACATATTTATTGTAGTAGTTTTACCAGCACCGTTAGGTCCTAGAAAACCAAATATTTCCCCTGATTCTACTTTAAAGCTAACATCATCTACAGCAACATTTTTGCCAAAGTGACGTACAAGTTGTTCTACTTTTATAGAATACATTTAATATGGTCCTAGGTGACAGATTTGAGTAGTATTACTGGAATTTGTCGCTCTGTCCGTTCTTTGTATCGCTTCAACCAAGGAAATTGTAACCCAAGTCGATTGCTCTCACTTCCTTGTGTGAGAATAGCTGACACATCAATAGTCCTGTCGCCGACTTCAATTCTGGCTCCCGGATCGCTTACAATATTCAAAAACCATGCAGGATGTCTGTCTCTACCACCATTTGAGGCGACTACAGCATAATTGTCTCCATCTTCTACCGCCCCTAAAGGTACAGTATGCAGTCGACCCGTTTTTCTGCCAGTAGTAGTTAGTAGAACAACAGGTCTTCCCTGCACTGAACCCAGAAGACGTCCTTTAGAGTAACGATACACAAATATGTGAATCCTCATCAGTATTCGAATAATTGGCCTACTCAACAGTATTCTAGTCAACATATAGAAATAACCAAGGGATGATACCTAGCAATGATGAAATTACACTATGTCTTTGTAGTAACTAGTTGTTCAAGCACCACTTAAAATCCTTTTTCAAAGTTCACCAAGTATACTTCATATTATGATGCTCAATATGGAGCCACACTAGATAAGTAACAACATAATGATATTTGCACAAATATATATCATATGATAAACTGTTGCCGATCTGAGGATCATTATGAATAATACTGTAACTGTGGTGTACAAGGCAAAGAAGAGCAAGCCTACCCTAGACGGGGTTGGTTAATTTGCGCTTCGGCACAGAGATGCGGTAATAGCATCCATACACCAGTGTCATTTGCAGATAACAACCCCGTTACTACGGGGTTTTTTTGATTCTGTTGAATAAGTTTTGTATAAAATATTTTATAAGGAGAGTATTATCTTATGACTGTTGACAATGTAACTGCAACTAGTGAGTGTCCAGAATGTGCAGGTGAACTCACACTTGACCAAGTTGAACTAGGAGAGATTTTAGTATGTGATGATTGTGGTGCCGAATTAGAAGTACTATCACTTGATCCATTATCCATTAGTCTTGCCCCACAAGAAGCAGAAGATTGGGGAGAGTAATGTCTTTTTTGCCGTTTTGAGAGGATATCATGCATATTGGAGTAGTATATTCTAGGTTACGTGTAGAAGAAAAGTGGCTATTTAAAGCTCTAGAAAGTCGCGAAGTGTCCTATGAACGACTGTTGGATAGCCAAGCAATTTTACACCTTGACAATGATAATAATGAATGGTCGCGATTTGATGCAATAATTATAAGAAGCCTGAGTACTAGTCGCGGATTGTCAATTGCACGAGTACTAAATTCTTTTGGAATACCCACAATAAACCCGTATTCAGTTTCAGAAATATGTAGTGACAAAGTGGCTACTTCAATTGCTTTAAAAAATGCTAGTGTTCCTCAACCGAAATCATTGCTCGCTTTTACAGTCAAAGGTGCTATCGAAGCTGGAGAAAGACTTGGATACCCTTATGTACTTAAACCAGTAGTTGGGTCATGGGGCCGACTAGTAAGTCGTATCAACGACCGAGATGCAGCTGAAGCAATATTTGAACATCGGGATGTTCTAGGTAATTATCAACATCATATATATTATTTGCAGCAACTTATCCAAAAACCAGGTCGCGATATCCGAGCTTTCGTCATAGGTAATGAAACACCTGTAGCAATTTACCGCGAATCTGAACATTGGATAACTAATACTGCATTAGGTGCTACTGCAACAACATGCGAAGTAACAAAAGAACTGCACGACCTATGCCAGAGAGCAGCGACTGCAGTAGGAGGTGGTGTATTAGCTGTGGATCTTCTAGAAGATCCAGACCGCGGTCTTTTAATCAACGAAATAAATCACACCATGGAGTTTCACTCCACTGTACCACTTACTGGTGTGGATATTCCTGGTATGATCATTGAACATGTAAGGCAGGTGTCGAAATGAGTTTACGTATATCTATTGTTGGCGGTTCAGGCTATACAGCTGGTGAAATGCTCCGCCTGATAATCAATCACCCTGAGCTAGAAATCGGACAAGTTGTATCACGAAGTAATGCTGGTCAGCCAATGTGGCGACTACACCCGCATCTTCGAGGACATAATCTGCCATCGTTTGTAGATATTGATTCTTTGAAGGAGACAGATATTCTAATCCTTGCCCAACCTCATGGAATTGCGCAACAAAACATAGCTCATTACTCCGAGATTTCACCTAAAATCATTGATTTGTCTTCTGACTTTAGGCTCAATACACTAACAGTCTATGAAAAATGGTATGGTGATGCACATTTAGCACCAGATTGGTTGCCACGATTTGTGTATGGACTTCCAGAGATTTACAGAGAAGAGATAAGTAATTCTCAATATGTAAGCGGTGTGGGGTGTAATGCTACAGCGAGTATTTTAGCGCTCTTTCCTCTTATAAAACATGATCTACTTATTACAGACAGACCCATCATAGCCGAAATCAAAACCGGATCTAGTGAAGGTGGTTCTAAAGCAAACCCAGGCAGTCACCATCCAGTTCGTAGTGGATCAGTTAGAAGCTATGCGTCGGTATGTCACAGGCACACTGCTGAGATACAACAAGTGCTAGGTGTTGAGGATTTGCACATCAGCTTGACTGCAATAGAAATGGTGCGCGGAGCATTAGCGACAGTTCATGCGTTTGTAAATCCAAACACCAACTTAAAAGATTTGTGGAAAGCATATAGATCAACATATAAACATGAACCATTTGTACGCATAGTGAGAGACAACCGTGGCAATTATCGCCGTCCTGAACCAAAAATTATTTCTGGCAGCAACTTTGCTGATGTGGGTTTCGATTTAGATCCTAAAACTGGCAGAATAGTGTCAATATGTGCGATTGATAATCTAATGAAAGGTTCAGTCGGCACGGCAATGCAATGTGTAAACATTATGTGTGGTTTTGAAGAAACAACCGGATTGGAATTTACGGGTCTACACCCGATCTAGGAGTTACATGATGCTTGTTGTCAAAATCGGTGGGGCTAGCGGAGTTAATATTAATTCTATCGTCACTGACATCGCAAATCAGACAGCATCTGGTGAGAAATTAATTGTCGTACATGGCGGATCTGAACTAGCTACTGAACTTGGCGAACAACTTGGTCACCCACCACGTTTTGTAACTTCAGCCAGTGGTCACACTAGTAGGTACACAGATAAACGTACTCTCGAAATCTTTCTCATGGCAACCAGTTTATTAAATAGAAGATTGGTAGGACAACTACAGAATCTAGGGATCAATGCATTTGGACTTAGTGGATTAGATGGTAGGCTATTGGTTGCAGAACGTAAATCCACTATACGTATTGTAGAAAATGGAAAACGCAAGATTCTGCGAGACGATTACACGGGCCGTATTACAAATGTCAACATAGAGACCGTTAGGGCACTACAATACACAGGACATATCCCTGTTGTGGCACCAGTAGCAATTTCAGACTCTGGTGGAGTAGCACTAAACGTTGATGGGGACCGGGCAGCCGCCCGTTTAGCAGGCGCTATAGAAGCGAATAAACTTGTAATACTGAGTAATGTATCAGGTTTATTGAGTGATTTGGCAGACCCTAATAGCTATATACCAAACATTTCAACTAATGATATCGATGATGCGATTAATAATATAGCTCGTGGACGCATGAAAAGAAAATTAATCGCTGCACGTGAAGCCTTAGATGCTGGAGTAAAGCAAGTAATTATTGCTAACGGTAAAATAGACCAACCTATTACAAAAGCTTTGAAAGGCGAAGGTACCTTAATCAATGGCTAATTCACAGTTCGTAGAAAATAAACATACAAGTGGTGTGTACTACAAACGTGATATAACTATTGTGCGTGGTAAAGGAGCACTCGTTTGGGATCAGCACGGTGAGGAATATATTGACTGTGTAGCAGGACAAGGGGTAGCTAATTTAGGCCACTGCCACCCCACTGTAGTCGATGCAATACAAAAACAGTCAAAAATCTTAGTTACGTGCCCGGAAATATTTTATAACGATCAACGCGCAAAATTACTTGAGCAATTGTCTGAACTAGGACCAGGATCAATGAAACAAACCTTTCTGTCCAATTCTGGCACTGAAGCCATAGAAGCTGCCATAAAATTTGCTCGTATCAGTACAAAACGAACAGAAATCATAAGCGCACTGAGGAGTTTTCACGGACGTACTATGGGTGCACTTACATTGACCGGACAGAAAAAATACAGTGCGCCATTCGCACCACTTTTGCCAGGCGTCAAACAGATTCCATACAACAATATCGAGGCCCTAAGAAATACTGTTACCCAAGATACTGCAGCAGTAATCCTGGAAATAATACAAGGAGAAGGTGGAGTTAGGCCTGCTAATATTAAATTCCTGCAAGAGGCACAAACTCTTTGCAACGAAAATGGGACTCTATTCATAGTTGATGAAGTACAAACAGGGCTTGGACGTACAGGAAAAATGCTCGCCTGTAATCATTACAACATAGAGCCAGACATGCTTTGCCTGGCAAAATCTCTTGGAGGAGGCATACCAATTGGTGCTACCTTGTTAGGATCTAAGGTAAAAAACTTGCACGTAGGAACACATGGATCCACATTCGGAGGAAATCCTCTGGCATGCGCAGCATCACTAGCTGTACTGGAAGTGTTGGAACACGAAAATCTGCCTCAACGAGCCGCAGAACATGGTAAACGCATCATGAAATTAGTTGAGCAATCTAATTTATCTAATGTAAGAGAGATACGTGGTTTAGGATTAATGATTGGTATAGAACTAAAACATAAAGTTACTCCTGTATTGAAAGAACTACAACAGAAAGGTATTCTGGCACTACCAGCTGGAAATACTGTCTTACGATTGCTACCTCCATTGATTATTGAACAACACCATGTTGACCGAGTTATTGATACAGTTATAGAAGTACTATCAAATATCAATAAATCTAACTGAGTAAAAACCTTTAAAGGAACAATTCGATGTCACTAAACGATTTTGCCATTATAGAAAGCACACTAAGAGAGGGTGAACAATTTGTTGGTGCAGACTTCAGTACCGATGATAAGGTGGAAATAGCCTACGCTCTAGCAAACTTCGGAGTCGAATATATTGAGCTCACATCTCCGTGCGCATCCCCAACATCACTCACGGATTGTAAACTTCTATCAAAACTAGACATCAACTCAAAAATACTCACACACATTCGCTGCCATATGGATGATGCAAAAGTCGCCCTTGACACTGGAGTAGATGGTATTGATGTTGTCATAGGTACGAGCTCATATCTGCGCGACTTCAGCCACGGAAAATCAATCGAAGAGATTATAGACATCGCTCAATCCGTGTTAACTTATATAAGGGCGCAAAATCCGTCTTTAGAGCTGAGGTTTTCGACAGAAGACTCATTCCGTAGCACAGAAGATGATCTGATAAATGTCTATCAAGCAATCGACCAATTAGAAGTGGTCAATAGATTCGGTATAGCTGATACAGTCGGCGTAGCAACGCCCCACGCGGTATACAACCTCGTGAGCACTCTAAGAAATATTACTGACGCAGATATAGAGTTTCATGGCCACAATGACACTGGATGTGCAGTTGCCAACAGTCATTCCGCATTGACGGCAGGCGCCACTCATATTGATACAACAGTTTTAGGCATTGGCGAACGTAATGGAATTACTCCATTAGAAGGTCTAATAGCGCGCCTATACGCAATAGAACCTGACTATATACGTAATAAATACAACCTACATCAACTTCACAAACTAAATCAGATAGTTGCGGATAAAGTGGAAATTGAAATACCGTTTAATCATTACATAACGGGATTAACTGCGTTTACCCATAAAGCTGGAATACATGCGAAAGCTATACTAAACAATCCTGAGACCTATGAGATTCTTAATCCCAATGACTTTGGTCTTACACGCTACATTTCAATCGCACACAAACTTACCGGTTGGAATGCACTACAAGATCGAGCGTCACAATTAGGCATAAAAATAAACCCTGACAATTTGAAGGCTGTGACGCACCATGTCAAAAAAATGGCTGATCATAAAAGAATCACGCTAAGTGATGTTGACGAACTACTACATCAGTGGGCAGACAACAACTATCACTTTGATAAAACTGAAGGCAGCAGCAAAAAAACAAGCAGTACTAACAGGCAAATTCATAATTAGATATGTCTATGCAAACATTTGCACAAAAAGCTCTGGCTAAGTCTGCTGGATTACAAAATGTTAGTATTGGCAGTACAGTAGATGCCCGTCCAGATAGAATATTGTCTCATGATAATACTGCAGCCATTTCAACGATATTCAACCAGTTTGGTCTAGAAAATGTGTTGCATCCTGAAAAACTTGTAGTAACACTAGATCATGCTGCACCACCTCCTACACCAATACATGCTCGCAACCATGCTGAGATTCGTAAATTTGTTACTAGGAATAATATAGAACATTTCTTTGAGATAGGACGAGGCATATGCCATCAGGTTATCAGCGAAGAAGCCTTGATTTTGCCTGGCCAACTTATTATAGGTGCTGATAGCCATACCACTCATTTTGGTTGGCTTGGAGCATTTGGCGCGGGAGTAGGTCGAACAGAGATCGCAGCTCTTTGGGCAACTGGAGAACTTTGGCTGCGTGTACCAAATAGCATATCAGTGAAACTAACAGGTCAACTCAAATCAGGTGTAACAACTAAGGACCTATGCTTGCATCTTATAGGACAAGTAAGTTCTGATGGTGGACTATATGCTTCTATTGAATTTTCCGGAGAATCAATATCACAACTCAGTATAGACAGTCGAACTGTAATCCCTAATATGATGGCTGAACTGGGAGCAAAAAATGCATATTTGCCACCTGACAAACGGGTTTTTGAATGGCTAGCAAACAAACTAAAACATAGATTGAGCGTCGAAGACATAAGGAAATTAGCTATCTATCCTGACAAGGGAGCAACTTACTTAGAAGTGATCGAGATTGACCTTGGAAAATTGGAGCCACAAGTTGCAGCCCCTCATCAGGTTGACAATGTGCAACCAATTTCAGTAGTAGCTGGAAAACAAGTTGATCAGGTATTCATAGGCACTTGCACTAACGGTAGACTAGAGGATATTGCAATTGCTGCTGAAATACTAAAGGGCGAAAAGGTTGCAACGGGCACTCGGATGATCATTATCCCTGCATCGAGCCAAATTTTACATTCTGCCGTCAATTTAGGTTATATATCGATCTTGCTTGAGGCCGGTGCTACACTGGGTACTCCAGGCTGTGGACCGTGCATGGGCAACCATCTAGGCGTACCTGCTGCTGGTGAAACATGTCTATCTACAGGTAATCGTAATTTCCGTGGCCGCATGGGAGAACCAGATGCCGAAATCTACCTGGCTAGTCCTGCAGTTGCTGCAGCCACTGCATTAACAGGTTCAATCACTGACCCTAGAAGCTTGGAGGTGTCATGAAATTTTCTGGTCAAATATGGAAATATGGTGATGATATTAACACTGACGTTATTTTTCCAGGCAAGTACACGTATACACTACGTGATCCCAAAGAAATGGGTAAGCATGCACTAGAAGATCTTGACCCAGAATTTGCTAGCAATGTACAGAATGGGGACATAATTTTTGCTGGCAAAAATTTTGGAAATGGAAGCTCTCGTGAACAAGCCGTAGTCTGTCTAAAAGAAGCTGGGGTATCGGCAGTAGTTGCGATGAGTTTTGCGCGAATATGGTACCGCAATGCAATCAACAACGGTCTACCAGCAATTATATGTCCTAAGGCAGTAATAGAAGCAGTGCACGGTAAGCACGCAACAGTTGACATAGAGGGTCGAGCCATCAACATACAAGATAAGACTTACAGTTTTCCTCCATTTTCAGAGACAGCCACTGAAATACTTAAGTACGGCGGCTTGATTTTATACATACAAAAGAAACTTGCAGATATTGGAAACTCAAAGCCAGCATCATGACTACTAATACAATATGCCTATTGCCTGGCGATGGAATAGGATTAGAGGTAATTCCAATAGCCACCGAAATACTTGAAGTATTAGATGTGGATCTAACAACAGAAAGTCACCCCATCGGATGGGAATGTTTTAATGAAACCGGTACAGCACTACCTAAAAGCACTCTGGATGCGGTAATCCATTCCGGCATAGGTCTTTTTGGAGCAACAAGCTCACCCACTGGTGGAGCTCCTGGATATAGTAGTCCAATTATTGATTTACGTCAGCAATTAAACCTGTACGCCAATGTACGTCCCGCAAAATCCCTCCCCGTACCATCATCTCGTCAAAACATAGATTTACTCATTATAAGAGAAAATACTGAAGGTCTTTATATTCGCTCAGAACATTGGCAAGATCAAGACACGGTGATAGCTGAAAGAAGAATTACACGTACAGGAAGTGAACGTGTGGCTCGAACAGCCGCAAAATATGCACTGCAACGTGAAGGTTTACTTACCATAGCACATAAATCCAACGTTCTCTCTTTGTCTGATGGTCTTTTCCTAGACGTCGTAAGAGATACGGCGAAACGTTATGCACCTGACATAGAAATAAGGGAACAGTTGGTTGATTCGCTAGCTCATGACCTCATTACTCAACCGGAAAACTATGATGTAATTGTAACTCCAAACATGTATGGAGATATTATTTCTGACCTCACCAGTGCACTTGTAGGAGGACTAGGAGTGGCACCATCTGCTAACATGGGTGATAACTGCGCAATTTACGAGCCAGTTCATGGATCCGCACCAGATATAGCAGGTAAGAATTTAGCAAACCCAACAGCTACTATACTGAGCCTAGCTATGATGTTAGAAGACTTAGGTTATGACAATGCTTCAAATGAACTCAAACTTGAACTTTATAACACCTTGGAAGAAGGAATGTATACTCCCGATTTGGGAGGAAGTGCAACTACAGAGACAATGCTCATAAGCATCTTGGAGAAGTTAACCAAGTGAATTCAAAAGAACTACTTGTTGGATTACTAAAACATTACAGCCCTACTGAATCTGAGACTTCTGCCGTCAACTATCTAACAAATTGGATGAATGATGCGGGTTTCGAAACTCAGATTGACCATTCAGGTAACGCTATAGGAAAAATAGGTACTGGTCCTATATCTATTATGCTATTAGGTCATATTGATACTGTGCAAGGCGAAATACCAGTTAGACAGGAAGGAGACTTAATCTATGGTCGCGGAGCAGTAGATGCTAAAGGACCACTGGCTGCTTTTGCATCAGCTGCAAGTTTAGGGGCAATACCTGGGGCAACAATTACAGTGATTGGTGCTGTAGGAGAAGAAGGCGATTCTAGAGGCGCATCATATTTGCTCAACAATTGCGATAGACCTGACTTTTTATTAATTGGCGAACCCAGTCGATGGAATCGAATAACTCTTGGATATAAAGGATCAATAAGCTATACACTTTCAGTAGATATACCAATCACACATCCTGCGAGCAATACAGATAATGCATGCGAGATGCTAATCTCTAGTTGGAAATCATTACTGCAGTTTACCAGAGCTTATAACACCCAATATGAAAGAGTTTTTGATCAAGTTACTCCAACAATTCGGTCAATAAATTCGACCAGTGATGGCATCAGAGATCATGCCCAAATGCACATTACTTTCCGACTACCTGAAGGTTTAACAATCAATGAAATAAAAGACAAACTGCAAACATATGTTACTGCTCCAGCTAAATTAAACTTAACGCCAGGAGCAGTAGAGGCTTATCGAGCTTCTAAGAATACTAAGTTAGTCCGAGCAGCACTTGCAGCGATACGTTCTAAGGATGGTACACCAAGTTTTGTAGTTAAAACTGGGACATCTGATATGAATATAGTAGCCCCCAAATGGCAATGTCCGAGCATAGCTTATGGACCCGGGGACTCAAATCTTGATCATACTCCAAACGAACATATCTCTCAGTTAGAATATCAACGCAGTATTGCGGTATTACGAACCCTCATGGAAAACATCAGTAATGAACGGTAGCGTTGATCATATTATGGATGTAATATTTGTTGCCCTATTCAAGGTCAAATTCACAAGCGTATATTATAGAACGATTGCAATCTCAATATAATTAATAGATCAGAACACATGAAATCACAACGCTCACCTTGGAAACATGCGAATTTATGCGCTGCTCTTTGTTTTTTATCTGTATTTGTTTCACAGATTTACAGAGGCTTGGTTATAAGTAGTAGCGAATTGGTTACAAGCTTGGAAGATGCGATTTACGGAAATTTGATAATATCGCTGCTAACTGCTTTAGTTTATGGAATATTTGCATGGGGAGCCACCACGCTTTTTAGAAGAGGAAAACACCCGAATTGGTATTTGCTTGAATTAATGCTATTGTGGTTTTGGCCAATTATAATCACTATTGGATTATTGATAAGTCTTGAGTATGGACAACAAGCTAAATAAAACAGTGCTTGTAGAATCTGGTTGGTTCATTTGTCAGAAAGCCTCTTGTAATCGACAAAACGATAGCCCACACCTCTCTCTGTAAGAATGTACTTGGGATTACGCGGATCTGCCTCTAATTTATCTCGTAAATAATTTACATATAATCGTAAGTAGTGTGTTTCAGTCTGATACTCATAACCCCATACTTTTGCCAAAAGTTGATCATGAGATACTACCCATCCAGCATTTTGCACCAAATGGTAAAGTAGACGATATTCAGTTGGTCGCAATTTCACAAGTTGACCATTGACAAAAATCTCATGTCTGTCAAAATCAATCTTCAAACGTTCGTCGACTTCTATGGCTTCCCCATCACCACCTTTAGGAGGTTCCACGCGCCTAAGCACTGCCCGTACTCTACTAACCAGTTCACGTGGACTAAATGGCTTAGTAATGTAATCGTCTGCACCTAACTCTAAACCACGGACACGATCATCTTCTTCTCCACGAGCTGTAAGCATTATTACGGGTACATTGGAGTTTTCTCTAAGTAAAGCCAATGTCTCAAATCCGTCCATTTTTGGCATCATCACATCAAGAATGACTAAATCTGGCAATACTTTGCGAATCTGATCCAAAGCATCTTTGCCATCATAAGCTTCATGAACCGCAAACCCCTCCAAGTCTAAATTCATCCTGATAAAATGGATCATACGCTGTTCATCATCTACTACCAAAACTTTAGTGCCCGAACGAGATTTTTTCATGTCATTTGCTCTTTTCATAATCATATTTTACTATGACAGCAGTTATATTATCTGGACCACCAGCTTTATTTGCTTCTTTAGTCAAATTTTCACACGCATTCTGTAAATCTGAGCTTTCCATTATTATGGTCAGAATATCTTCTTCTTCCACACATCCCCACAAACCATCAGTACACAACAAAAAAATACTGCCGGGTTTCACGTAATGTTCACTGACGTCTACCTCTAAAATATCATCCTGACCCACTGCACGCATCAATACATTTCTTTGAGGATGATTTTCGATACCCTCGCTAGTAAGTTCCCCAAGATCATACAATTTTTGCACCAATGAATGATCTTTGGTAAGCTGCAATAATTTACCTGGCTTGAGCATGTAAGCTCTACTGTCGCCCACATGACCAATAACAGCATTTGTTCCCATAAATAATAGTGCAGTTAGTGTAGTTCCTCCACCAGTCACATTATTCACCACATCATTATTAGCTGCAATCAAAGCGGACCGCATCAGCTCCATTAATGTTTTGTTGTCGCAGAAATCTTGGATTTCTTCTAGTATCTTGGAAAATATGTAGCTGCCTACTACCCTTGCAACTGATTGTGCAGCAATTGTACTAGCACGCTCACCTTTCTGATGGCCACCCATACCATCTGCAACCACAAATAACCCGAAATTATGTTCTTTAGAATCACCAGCATTCATGCCAGTTAAAGCAAAGAGAGAATCCTCATTGTCTTCACGCACTATGCCGACACTTTGAGCATGAGATAAAGTGATCGATGGTATTCCATTAACTGGCGGATGATGAGCAGCTCTACCAATTTGTATTCGACGCTTGGCAGTTAGTCCATCCACTATCTTATTACGTGACATGCTGAACAAGCGCGAAAGATTGAATATATTCACTGCAATATCATATTGAGTCAGAATATATATTTATATAACACATAGAAAATAATATCGGTAATGAATTTTTGTTCTGTTGTTAGCTCGAGATTGCGCTAACAACTATTTTAGTTCAATTAGATGACTTAGCCAAGTTGTTGAAGAAATGAGCATATGATTCAATGCCGTTATGAAAAGTCTCTAGATGCAATTTCTCATTTGGCCCATGAATACCATCATCATTTAGAGCAAATCCAAGCATGACTGTTTCAATTTCCAGCATATCACTAAGCATTCCAACCACTGGAACTGTACCACCACTACGCATAAATCTCGGTTGCACACCAAACACAGACTCAATTGCATCTACAGCTGCGCGCACTCCAATAGATTCTCGGTTGACTACAACTGGGCTTGCATGCGCTAACTCCTTCAGTTCCCATCTAACAGTATCTGGTGCATTATCAGATAAATATTTACGAAGACTATCTGATATTTCTGCAGGCTTTTGATGAGGCACTAACCTCATAGATAGTTTGACCATTGCCTTAGAAGGAATAACAGTCTTGCTTCCGGAACCTATGAAACCCGCATACAGCCCATTCACATCCAATGAGGGACGCACTGAAATACGTTCCATAGAAGAATAGCCAAATTCTCCAAACAACGCAGGTGGATTGCCCGTACTAGATAGCAATTCCTGATCATCACATGGCAATTTGTTTATTTCTAATCTCTCTACTTCGGATATATCTTCTACATTCTCATAAAATAGAGGTAAAGTTATAGTATTATCAGCTTCATGCATGCCTGCAATTAATTTACACAACACAATTGCAGGATTATGCACGGCCCCACCAAACATACCTGAATGCAAATCAGTCTCAGGACCATATACCCATAGTTCATAATAGGCTAGACCACGCAAACCATAGACAATAGCAGGATGGTCAACACTCCCTATACTTGAGTCCGCGTTCATGCAAAGGTCACAAGATAACAAGTCACGATTATTTTCAACAAAACCTGCCAAATTTGGTGAACCAATCTCTTCTTCTCCTTCAAGGATGATCTTGATATTTAATGGGAATCCATCGCCTGCATTCTTCCATGCCTCCAATGCTGAGAACACCCCCATAATTTGCCCTTTCATATCAGAGGCTCCTCTCGCGTACAGATTGTCCCCACGAATTGTGGGTACAAAAGGAGAAGATGACCATTCTCCAATTGGATCAGCAGGTTGTACATCATAATGACCATAAATCAGGACTGTAGGACGATCTTCTACATTAAGGTAATCGCCATAAACCACTGGATGCCCATCTGTAGGGATAATTTGCATAGATTCCATACCCAGACTCTGCATTTCATTAGCTAGCCACTCTGCAGCTTTGCGCATGTCTGAAACATGATCCGGCAAGGTAGATATACTAGGAATCTCACATAAATCAACAAGTCTTTCTAACGATTTCTTCTTGTGAGCATGAATGTATCTTACAACATCTCTAATGGCAGTCATAAATTTCCTTTCATTCCCTTTATATACAGCACAATTTTCTGGATCAAGATTTATCAATCACATTTGTTTTTCTTAACATTAGTCTAGCACATACCTTTCATATTGTTACCAATTCTTACGAAGATATATATTGTATTCCACAATATATATCTTCGTGTACACATATGTTATTTTATAGATATAATATCTTATAAGATTAGCTGATACTGTTTTGTTTACAAAAACTGTGCATAAAAAACACAAGGTAGTTATAAATGAATTTTCTAGGACTTGAATCTAGCCAATGGATTGATATAGGGATTTCTGCCGTAGTATTGGTAGTTGTGCCTACCCTCGGTCGTAAGATAGTAACTAAGTGGCTTATTCGATTAATACAAACCATCGTTGGACGCACAGAAACTAAACTAGATGATGCATTGCTCCCAGCTGCCCGAACACCAATCTATTGGCTTGTCATTGCAGCAACTACACACTGGGCCATATTGAGATTAGCATTCTTGCCATTTGCATTGTTGCCGTTCTGGACACATTTCTTTTTTGTAGCTTACCTCACTCTCACTGTTATTCTGTTGTGGAGAAGTGTCTCAGCATTTTTTGGC
>CEOQ01070040.1_pt1 | contig 115051 bp, 103 predicted proteins | sample 361351 | NCBI WGS metagenome assembly CEOQ01 (sample SAMEA2619907, study PRJEB7988) | marine metagenome | biome: marine biome (ENVO:00000447); feature: deep chlorophyll maximum layer (ENVO:xxxxxxxx); material: "saline water (ENVO:00002010), including plankton (ENVO:xxxxxxxx)" | depth 60 m | reverse complement strand
AATGGCCGTCAGCAATATTTAATTGATTTAGAGAAAATCTTGGATGCAAGGAAATGAAATGACTACTAGAGGATTTTTTGGTCGCCCAAGGCCTAATAAACAGACACAGGAAAGACTTCCCCCGGGCCAACATATTACAGAGGGATTCCCGGTTTTGTCTGCAGGGCCATCTCCTATAATTTCTCTTAAGGACTGGGATTTTACTATTGAAAACGTAGATGGACTCAGTTCTAAATGGAACTGGGATGATTTTAAACAATTACCTAATGAAAATTTAACTACTGATATTCATTGTGTTACCAAATGGTCAAAATTTGACACTAATTGGACAGGAGTTAGGTTAGATACGTTGTTGCAAGCAAGTAAAATTACTTTTTCTGGAAACTATGTAATGGTGTTTTGTGATGGAGGTTACACGACTAATATCCCTTTAGAGGCATTGCTTGATGGAAAAAGCCTTATAGCTTTCGAATATGAAGGTGACCCAATTTCTACTGACCATGGTGGCCCAGTTAGATTAATAGTTCCCGGTCTTTATTTTTGGAAGTCAGCCAAATGGATTCGAGGTATTAAATTTATGAACGATGACCTACCAGGCTTTTGGGAAAAATATGGATATCATATGCTTGGAGATCCTTGGAAAGAACAAAGATATTGGGGGGATTAGTCTTTGGTAGTAACTTCTTGGCAGTTTGCTATAGTTGAAGAAATCCGCTTTGAGACATATCGGGTTAAAACAGTTGTACTAAGGTTGCCTAAGTGGGCACAACATATTGCCGGTCAGTATTACGACGTCCGTTTAACTGCCCCTGATGGATATCAGGCCCAGAGGAGTTATTCAGTAGGTTCTGCTCCATCCAAAATTGGATTGATTGAATTTACAATAGAGCTAATTCCTGACGGAGAGATCTCCAGTTATTTTTTTGAAGTTTTAAAAGTCGGGGATAAACTTGAGGTCCGTGGCCCTTTGGGAGGCCCATTCACATGGTCAAAATCTGTAAGTGGACCTTTGCTTCTTATAGGAGGTGGTACTGGGATAGTTCCTTTAATGTCAATTTTCCGAGACAAAGTCGAATCTTCGCCTCAATTACAAATTGCGTTGCTTTATTCAATTAGATCGGAGCAGGATATTATTTTTGCTGATGAATTAAAATTACTGAACCTGCTGGATGCAAACTCAAAAATTCATTTGACGTTTACTAGAATCAAGCCGGTCTTATGGGAAGGGGATTCTAAGAGGATTGACTTAGAGATGATTTGTGGGTACTTGGACTTTTTTCAAAATACTCCGAATACCTACATCTGTGGTTCCTCAAATTTTGTTTCTAGCATATCTCAACTGGTAATTGAATCTAATATTCCTAGAGAAATGGTACGGACTGAGAGATTTTACGGCAATTAGAATAGTTTTGGATTCTGATCAAAGCGAAGGTCGAAATTAAACTTTCTGCAAAAATTTTTCACTATGATATCTTTAGTAATCTTAATATTGTCATCTATCAAAGGAGACTCATTTTTAATTGAAGTCATTGACATTTCTTCAGAACTACAATTGATTATATGATCAAAATAATTCAAATTAGAAGAAACATTTAGAGAAAATCCATGAGTTGTGATCCCTTTACTAATTCTTACACCTATAGCGGCAATTTTTAAGTCATTTATCCAAACACCAGGCATTCCATTTTTCCGTGTGCCCAAAATATTAAATTCTTTTAACGTTGTAATCAGTGTATCCTCTATCAATCTCACATATTCTACAGGGCTAATTCTAGCACTTCTTAAATTAATAATTGGATATGCCACAATCTGTCCTGGCCCATGATAAGTGGTAGCCCCTCCTCGATTAGTTTTAATTACTTCTATTCCCATTCTCTGTAATTGTTTTTGGGGCAGTAGGATGTCCTCTTCCTTACTGCGCCTACCTAATGTATATACATGGGGATGTTCAACAATTATCAATGCGGCATGTATTTCTGCTTTGAGGACACGCTCAAAAAGAGTGTTTTGAATGCTAAAAGCAGTTCTGTAGTCTGTGATTCCCAAGGTTTTTACCAAGCATGGAATATTTTCTGTGGATTCTTTATGGGTGTGAGAAATCAATTTAGATTTGGTCTTTTGAAATGTTTTCCAAATAATTTTTTACGCTAGCTAAGAAATTACTTGCTTCTAATCCATCCATTATTCTGTGATCAAAACTTAGACATATGTTCATCATATATCTGGTTGTGATTGAATCATTTATTACAACGGGACGTTGTACAATTTTTTCGGTAGTGAGAATAGCGGCTTGTGGATGATTGATTAATGGACCTGATAATACTGACCCTAATGCACCTGTATTATTAATTGTGAATGTGCCATTTTGGACATCTTTAATATTCAAAGTTCCATCTCTTGCCTGATTAATTAATGTGTCGGCATTTTTTGCGATTTGAAGAATAGTTAATTGGTTTGTATTTTCAATTACCGGGACAAATAATCCGCGTTCTGTTGAAACAGCTATCCCAATATTTATTTTCTTGCTAATCCAAATTTCCCCCTGATTCCAGGTTGAATTAAGGAGTGGATTTTCTTTGATAGATTTGCAAACTGAATAAATAATAAATGGAAGATAGCTGAGCTTGATACCTTCTAGTTGGAAAAAAGAATCCATTAAGGATGCTCTAAGATTTCTCAACTCCGTAACATCAACTTCTACCATGGTCCAAGCGTGAGGGATTTCCCTAGCACTTTTTTCCATTCTGTTTGAAATTGTTTGACGAATAGAATTAGTTTTTATGATTTCAATTTCTGAAGGAATTTTTTGATTCAAATTTGATATTTCATTTTTTGTGCCAGAGGTATAATGATTCAAATCTTTTAAGGTTATTCTTCCATTTGTTCCAGATCCAATAATTTTGTTTAGATCTATATTATTAATTTTTGCTACTCTCAAAACTGCAGGTGAGTAGAAAGTTGTAGGTTTTTCTTGCGTATTTTTTATATTGCCTGAACCTGTTGGCCCAACTGGTTCCACATTTTTAAGCAATTTACCTACTCTATCAACAGGTTGGATTTTTACAATATCTGTTGGTTCATCTAGAGGATTAGATTCGGATGTCTCTATTTCTATTATTGGTGTCCCTGTGGATACTGTTTCACCTTCTCGAACCAAGATTTGAGAGATTATTCCTGAGACAGGTGCAGGGAAATCCATACTAACTTTGTCTGTGATAATTTCTACTAATGGGTCGTATTTTGATACTGCTTGACCCGTAGTGACCAACCATTTATTGATATATCCCTCGACTACTGATTCTCCAACTTGAGGGAGAGTGATTTGCATAATTCAGTCCTTGTAAATTAATTTTAGAATGCTACCAAACTGCGAACCGAGTCGATAATTTTTTCGGTGTTTATCATAAAAAGATCTTCTAATGTTGGGCTATATGGCATTGCGGGAACGTCAGCTCCTGCTAATCTTCTAGGAGGGGCGTCTAAAAATTCAAAGCTATTTTCGACAATGTCTGAAACTATTTCACCACCTATACCGCCAATTTTGTTATCTTCATGAACTACGAGAACTTTTGATGTTCGTTTTACTGATTCTATAATTGTATTAGTATCTAGGGGTTTTAATGTTCGAAGATCTATTACTTCACATGAAATTCCTTCGGAAGATAAAGTTTGTGCAGCTTCTAAACAATAGTGAACCATTAATCCATAGCTTACTATAGTAATATCGTTACCCTGAAATTTAATGTCAGCAGATCCAATAGGGATTGTATAATCTTCTTCCGGCACATCCCCAACTACTAATCTATAAGTTTTTTTATGTTCCAAAAATATGACAGGATTATTGTCTCGAATGGCACTTTTTAATAATCCTTTTGCATCATATGGAGTGGACGGCATAATTACTTTTAATCCAGGTGTGTGTGTAAATAATTGTTCGACGGATTGGGAATGGTAAAGGGCACCCCTAATTCCTCCACCCGAAGGGGCTCTAACTACGAGAGGTACATTTAATTTCCCATTACTACCATAGTGGGCTTTTGAAGCTTCTCCTACTATTTGGTTAATTGCTGGCCATATAAAATCTGCAAATTGTATTTCTGCAATTGGCCTCATACCATTTAATGCTGCGCCAACAGCGATTCCAGCAATTGAGGATTCAGCTAATGGTGTATCTATTACTCTTTCATCTCCGTACTTTTCTAAAAGTCCATCTGTTGCTAGAAAGACGCCTCCACGCACGCCGACATCTTCTCCAAGAATGAATACAGAATCATCTCTTGCCATTTCTTCGGAAATTGCTTCCTTTATAGCATCTATCAGATTTTTTTCAGTAATAAGAAGCCTCCTGTCTAATTCGTTGAATAGACGTGATTATTAAACTCAGAAGTTTCCACGTAAGGTGCAGCTTCTGCATTTTGTGTGGCTTCATTTATTATCAACTTTGCTTCTTTTTCGATATCAGATTGGATTTTAGAAGTTAAAGTTGTATTAGCTTCAAGTTGGTTTCGAAGTAACACAATAGGATCTCTTTTATAAGATATTTCTAGTTCTTCTCGTGTTCTGTATCTTGTGTCATCATCATCGCTTGTATGAGGTAAAAACCTTTCTACTTGTGCGTCAATTAAAGTGGGTCCAAGTCCGCTTCTAGCTCTATGAGCAGCTTCTTGCACTGTAGAAAAGACTGATGAAATGTCACAACCGTCAATCGATTTCCCTAAAATCCCATAGCCGGCTGCTCTCTCAGCAACATTTTTTGCAGCCATTTGTTTTTTTAATGGAATGGAAGTAGCATATTTGTTGTTTTCACAGAAAAAAATTATAGGCAGCTGATGAATTCCAGCAAAGTTCATTGCTTCGTGGCATTCGCCTTGGCTAGTAGCTCCATCACCAAAATAAGTAATTGTTACAGAGTCTTCACCTCTCATCTCAGCTGCTAAAGATGCCCCAACAGCTTGAGTGATTTGTGTTCCGACTACATTGGATAAATTTATTAATCCTAATTTAGGATATGCTCCATGCGTGGGGAACTGCCTAGCGCCGCTTAGAGGTTCACCTGCTTTAGCAAGAAATCCTAGCATTATTTCTGTTGGTGTCATGCCTAATGACAGCATTACCCCTAAATCGCGATAGTAAGTGTAGAATTTGTCTTTGCCTTTTTGCAATGCTTCGACACTGGCGATTTGTGCAGCTTCGTGACCTTGGCTTGATGCCATAATTGCTGCTTTTCCTTGGCGATTCATTGCCCAAAGCCTTTGATCTAACGTTCTTAGAATTACCATTGATCGGTACATCTTTAACATTTGATCGTTGGTCAGCAATGCAGTTATGGATTTAGATTTGTTCATAAGAAAGATTCAGAATTCTCCAAGTCAGGTAAATTAATTATACGGATGATCATAATTTAGGTCAAAATGAACAAATGTGGCAGTATTTGTTAAAGTTATGTTATATATCTGACAAGTTTGTAAATGGAGTGAAATTATGAGACTTGAACAAAAAGTTGCAGTAATTACTGGCGGGTCCGCGGGAATTGGAAGAGCGATTTGCGAGTTGTTTTCTGAGGAAGGCGCAAAAGTTGTGGTAGCAGATATTAATAAAAAAGGAGGAGAAGAAACTGTAAAAAGAATATCTCAATCAGGCGGAGACGCAGTTTTTATCCCAACTGATGTGTCTAAGGAAAAGGAAGTTGAAAAATTGATGAATCGGGCGATTTCTAAATTTGGAAAGATCGATATTTTGGTTAATGATGCTGCACAGTTTGTTTTTGGGAAAATAGAGGATGTTACGGATGATGATTGGGATCGTGTATTTGGAACAAATGTTAGAGGCGCAGCCTATGCTGTTAAGCATGTTCTTCCAAGCATGAAGAATATTAAGGGTGGGGCGATTGTGAATATTGCTAGTATTAGCAGTTTTGTCGCACAAAGTGAATTTGTTCCATACAACACCTCTAAAGGTGCATTATTACAATTAACGAGATGCTTGGCACTTGATCTTGCAAAACACAATATTAGAGTCAACTGTGTTTGCCCTGGAGCAATTTTAACTCAAGCAACTGATCAACATAGAGAGTTCATAGGTGCGGAGAAAAATGAATTCTTTGAGAGCGCCGCAGCTTCTAGTTTTATGAATAGAATCGGGGATCCTAGGGAAGTTGCTTATGCTGCGCTTTTCTTGGCAAGTGACGAAGCATCTTTTATAACAGGAACGCCTTTATTTGTTGATGGAGGGACCAGAGCATCAACATAAAAATCAAATTGTATTAGACTTAGTTAATCTGTAACCTACATTCCATACAGTTTCAATTTTCAAGTCTTTTGCATCCTCAATTTTAGAGCGTATTCTTCTGATGTGAACATCAACTGTCCTTGTACCTCCGAAATACTCATACCCCCAAATTTGATTTAAAAGATTTTCTCTTGAAAATACCTTTTCTGGATTGGATGCGAGAAGTCGTAGCAATTCATATTCTTTATAACGTAGTGTTACGACTCTGTTATTTAGCCGAACTTCATAGTTGATGGGATTTATAGATAACGTGCCAATTCGAATGATATTCTCATTTTGCGGATCAACATTTTTCGAAATCACTAATTTAATTCTAGCTATTAACTCTTCTTCAGAAAAAGGAGATACTATAAAATCTTCTACTTGGTCATATTGGGTGATCAAATTTATAAATTTATTTGAGACCAACAGGATCATTGGGATTTTAAGAGAAGAACATTTCTTAATACATTCAGATATGTCGAGATCATTTGCGGACAATTGGTCTAGTAAAGCAACCAATGGAACATCGTTAGATGCTACAGATAGATCTAAATCTTCTGGAGTTTTAACAATTACAACAGACAGGTCATTTTTATCAATTAAGCTCTCAATGCCAATCGAGAAAATTCCTTCGTTGGAGAGCATAATTGAATTCTAAAATTATTTTGCTACACAGTTACTCGAGGCTTAAGCAGTGATTTGGTCATAATGTATCTGTAGAAATCACCTTTTGAAGCCTTAACGATTCCCGTAATTGTGACTGCAAGTCCGTATACAAATGTCAGTGGTAAGAAGAAAATGCCTAATACCAACTGAAGAGCTAAAAGACTAAGTGCTATACAAATTATATATGTTACAGCAAAGTTAATTGTATTCTTAAAATGAGCGTCGACAAAATCCGACTTAGATCCAAAAACTTGCAAAAGAATAATGTGTGGCACAAACATTAACACGAGCCCTACAACTAAAACCGCCAGATGTTGTTGCCCATAGATAAAGAACACTGAAAGAAGCACCCCTATTAAGGATGCAGCATGTGAAATGATTGCCAAATTCCGTTCCTGTGACGCTGACATATGTGCACCTCTCACTCAACTTAAAATAATTTATGTAATACTAATATAACTAGGAAAACGCGCGAATTATAGCAGAATCTATGATCTTTGTCACCTTATATGATTTATAAAAATGTAGTATTTGTTTGGCCTAGATATGAGTGTTTAAATCTAGGATTTATACATCCACTACTACGTTTTCTAAAATTCCAATATCTTCAATTTCTACCTGTACAGTGTCGTTCTCTAATAAAGAAAACTCTGGTGGAGGAACAACTCCAGTTCCTGTTATTACGACAGTCATATTAGGCACAGTATTGGATTTTTGAAGCCAGTTAGCAAGATCATTTATTCCTCGGGCCATCTGATTTGTGTTGGTTTGCCCAGAAAAAACCTCATTCCCCTCTCTAATTACACGACAACTAACCTGTAAATTTTGAGGATCATTTATTGATTGAGAAGAGACAAAACAAGGTCCGATAGAGCAAGATTGATCATATACTTTTGCTTGCGGTAAATATAATGCATTTTCACCTTCAATCGATCTAGAACTCACATCGTTTCCGCAAGTGAATCCGCAGACTTCTCCATTGAAGATTACAAATCCTAATTCGGCTTCTGGAACATCCCAAGTTGAGTCAGTTCGAATACCAATGTCATCTAGTGGTCCCATGCAACGTTCAGCTGTAGATTTCAGAAAAAGTTCGGGTCGTTTAGCCCCGTATACTTCAGAGTATAAGTCAGGAGTCTCACTTTCTCTTCTTCGTTCCATCTCACTACTTTTATAGGTAACTCCCGCAGCCCAAACTTCGGGGGGGTCAAAAGGACGTAAAATTTGAAAGTTTGCGTCATTATCAATAGTGAAACCTATGTCAGATATTTCTACTTCCAGTGGGTTTTTTGATTTATCTAAGATATTTGTTGCAATTTCATCAATTGTTTTATTGGATAAATTTGATGCAGATAGCAATTGATCTACGGAAGTGATGTCCGGGTCTATGTGGCTTAAGCTAATTAATAGATTTGGTTTAACTTGCACTCCTAAAAATTCGCCGAAAGAATCGTGAAAAAGTTTGAAGTATCGCATTTTTCCTCCTAAAGTATTTCAGTAATAAAGTTATTGATGGTTTTTATGAAATTTGATTTCCCACTTTTTTAAAAGAGTTAATTGCTCTGATACAGGCAAAACAAAAGGTCTATTAATTCTGATTTTGTCTAATGATGTTTCTACAGAAAGATTTTTTTCTTTAATTAGCCAAGCAGCAACTATTGTTACAGATCTTCCAACACCAGCTGCGCAATGAACGTACACTTTTTCGTTATTGAGTATTGAATTCTGAATAAACTTTACGCCTTCTGTTAATTCATTTTCAGTAGGAGCAGTATCGTCAATTACCGGAAGGTAACAATAATTATATCCAGACAAATTAAATATTGAGTCATCAAATTCTTTCCTTAAATTTAGAATATTTGTAATTCCAATTCGATTTAATTTGGCAAGGCCTTTTTCACTAAATTGTGGTCCAACATAAACTTGATCGGTAACTTTGCATTGAGCTATTATTGGTATCCCGGTGATTTTCGTAATCCCTCTCGAAAATGCCCAAATCAGGGCTATTTTTAGGCCGCTGTTTTCATAATGCTTAAAAAATAGACCAATCAATTTTAGTATAGATTTCATTGTTTTAGTTAATATCAAATTTAGGTATTGGCTAAATTATTTTCTGTGGATTTGGAGTGTTTTTCTTGGATATCAGAAATTTTAAGTTGTGCATCATTTAAACGTTTCAAGCATATTTCTGAAAATATCATACCTTGCTCGTACAATTTTGTTGCATGATCTAATGATAGGTCTCCTTGGTCTAAATTAGAAACTGTTTCATTGAGTAATGCTAAGACTTCTTCGAACGTTAAATTTTCTAACTGTTCTGGGGTAGGATTTGAATTGTCTGACATCTATTCCTCCGTTCGGAATTATAACAAAAAAGTATTTACTTATCTGGATAGGGTTTTTGAACAATTGCTTCAAACGATCCGGATTTAAGAGTGATTTGAAGTTGTTCTTTATCTACTAGATTTTTTGGATCGGTGACGATTTGGTTCTTGCTGTCATGAACAACTGAATAACCCCGTTTTAATGTATTTGTTGGACTTAGAGAATTTAATTGATTCCGCGAATTCGAAATTGATAGATTTTGTAAATGAAGAAATTGTTTGAAGGAGGTAATTGTTTTTTCAGACAATGAGTCTATATCAAGTTTGTATGAATCGAAATCGGGCACAGAAGAATTCAATAAATGATTGGCACCGTGAATGTTACCTTCAATCATTTCAAGGAAAGATAAAATTGTTTTTGAAATATGATCTTTTGAACGAATAATCTGTTCTTTCAGAAGATCTTGGTCTGGCATGACTATTTCGGCAGCAGCTGAAGGAGTGGCGGCTCGAACATCCGCCACCAAGTCAGATATTGTGATATCTGTTTCATGACCAATTGCACTAACTACAGGGGTAGAACAAGTGAAAATTGCGCGAGCCAGAAGTTCTGTATTGAATGATTGCAGATCTTCGCTTGATCCCCCTCCGCGAGCTAAAATAACTACATCAAGGAAATCATTTTGATTTACAATCTCAAAAGCATGAATTAATTCAGATAAAGATTCTTCTCCTTGAACTTTTGATGGTATTAACACTAGTTCGACATTTGGATATCTTCTGCGAGTAACTGTTTGAATATCGTGCCAAACTGCTCCTTCAGGAGATGTGATCACAGCTACGGATTTAGGGAATAATGGGAGATTTCTTTTTCGAGAATCAGAAAATAGACCTTCTGCATCTAAACGTGCTTTGATTTGTTCTAGCTCCTGTTGAAGACTACCAAAACCTCCAGCTTGAACCATCTCGGCTATGATTTGAAGATCGCCACGTGTTGTGTATATTGAAGTGCGCCCCTGCACTATTATTGTTTCACCTTTTTTGATATTTTCTGAACCTTTTCCAAACCTGAAGAGCACACATTGAATCAGTGAATTACCGTCGCTAATACTGAAATAGTGATGTTTTGATGCAGCTTGGAAATGATTTGTAATTTCTCCTTCTACCCAAACATCCTGAAGAATTCCGTCGCTCTCTAGGACGTTTTTGATGTAACCTACCAGTTGAGATACTGAGTAAACTGTGGGCATTTTAAACTCTGTTTAAATATTCGCTGGTACGTGTGTCGACTTTTACCACATCTCCAGGATTCACAAACAATGGCACTTGAATCAACAGCCCAGTTTCAAGTGTGGCTGGTTTAGTTCCACCTTGAGCAGTATCCCCTTTCAAGCCAGGATCAGAGTGTTTAACTTTTAAATCGACCGAGGTGGGGAGTTCTACTGTGGTTGGCAGATCATTGAACATTAAAAGTGTAATGTCTAGATCTTCAACAATAAATGATTTATTGTCACCAAGTTGAGTTTCATCAAGTGGAAATTGTTCGAAAGTTTCATTGTCCATAAAGTAATGTAAGCCATCTTCTTCATAAATAAATTGAGCTTTACGACGAGTGACATCAGCAGGTGTAAAAGTCACATCAAATCCACTGAACGATTTTTCTATTAGTTTCCCACTACTTAATGCACGCATTCTAATGCGCATAGTAGGAGCTCTTTGTTGCATCTTATTATGTTGGTAATCGACAATGATGTATGCCTCACCATCAAGTTCTATAGCCGTTCCTTTACGTAATTCGCCATAATTTAGCGTCATATATGTCTCCAGTATTTTGCAAGTGTTTTAGGATGAAAAATCTAATTTATGTGCTTGACTTAGTATTTTAGTAGATCCGTTTTCTAATGTGACAATATCCTCAATCCTCACTCCTCCCCAACCTGAAATGTATATTCCGGGTTCAACAGTAAAGAACATGCCATCTTCTAATATGTCTGTAGATCTAGGTCCAAGAACTGGTGATTCGTGTACTTCGAGTCCTACTCCGTGCCCTAAGCTATGGCCAAAGTTATCTCCGTATCCTGAATTGGAAATTATGTCTCTGGCTATCTTGTCGGCATCTCCTGCAGTGATGCCTTTAATAATTGATTTTTCGGCAGTAGTTTGAGCATCTAGGACTATAGAGTAGATTTTTTTAAAGAAATCATTGGGTTCTCCAATGAATATGGTCCTGGTAAGGTCGCTGCAGTATCCTTTATAGATGGCTCCCATATCAATAACTACCGGATCACCGTCTTGGATTATAGTATCATCGGGTCGATGATGAGGCAGAGCACCGTTACTGCCTGCTCCAACTATAGTGGGAAAAGAAGGCCCATCGGCCCCAAGGTCGCGCATTTTCTTTTCCAATTCCCATGCTACTTGACGTTCAGTCATACCAGGAGTTATTAATTCTTTTACAGAATCGAGAGCTTGATCAGAAATTTCGATAGCTTTACTAAGGAGTAAAGATTCTTCGGTATCTTTTGCGATTCTCATTTGTTCTAAAAGTCCTGTAGTGGGTACAAAATCAATAGATTCGATTGGGGTTGTCTGCAGGGATGTATTAAAAGCAGAGTGAGTTGCATAGCTTAAATTTTGACTTTCGAAACCAATTGAATTCAAATTCATTGATTGGGCAATTTTTGCCAGCCAGTCTGAACCACCTGAGATTCTATGAATTTTATAGTCGGGAGATTGTGTGGTTGCTTGCTCAATATAACGGAAATCAGTTGCTAGAACACTTTCAGTCTTTGAAATTATTAAATAACCTGCTGATCCTGTAAAACCAGATAAATAATGACGATTTTCAGGGGAGGATATTAATATTGCGTCAAGTGATTGTTTCTCGATAAGTTTTTGAGCTGCTTCGATTCGGTTTTTAATCATTTCATTTTCCTGTTTTTAGATTTGAGAATAAATTTAGAGCCATTAGGTAGCCATGATCACCAAATCCAGCTATTTGGCCAATGCATAAATGAGCAATCACGGATTTACGTCTGAACTCTTCACGTGAATGAACGTTTGATAAATGAATTTCAATAGCTGGGATTTTGGAATCAGCAATTGCGTCAGCGAGGGAGAGTCCATAATGAGTGAGTGCACCGGCATTAATAATCATTCCGTCAAATTCGGCGGCATTTTTTTGAATAAAATCAATTAATTCTCCTTCGTGGTTTGATTGGAAAAAATTCACAAACAGTCCCAATTTACTTGCCATGGAAGAAATCGAATTGTTGATTTCTTCCAAAGTTAGTTTTCCGTAAAGAGTAGAATCACGGCGTCCTAAAAAATTAAGGTTAGGTCCATTAATTATAAGAATTTTCATAGAATAATCACTTCCTTGATTCTATATTATACAAAGTGGATTTTTCTTGAAAGCATTGTGATATTAATTCAATTTTTTGATTTTGCTCTAGGGTGAGCGTTTAAGTATACTTTTCTAGCTTGGTCCGATGTTATATGAGTATAAATTTGAGTAGTAGATGGATTTGAATGCCCTAGCAATTCTTGAACTACTCGCAGATCTGCCCCTCCCTCTAACAAATGAGTTGCAAAGGAATGTCTAAGAGTGTGAGGATGGATATCACCTGTTATTGATGAAGAAATTGAGTAATTACGCACTTTTTGTTGCACACTTCTTTGCGTTAATCTACCTCCATATTTGTTAAGGAAAAGAGCATTCGTGTCTTGTGATTTGTTAAGTATTGGACGAGAGTAATCAAGATAATGTTTTAGGGCAATTTGTGATGTGGATCCCATTAATACCATTCGTTCTTTCCGTCCCTTACCAATGACCTTAATTTCTCCAGAGTTTAGTCGAATGTTTGAAATATTAAGGTTGGTGAGTTCGCTTACCCTCAATCCTCCTGAATATAGAATTTCTAGTATCGCCTTATCGCGTATTCCAAACACATTAGAATTTTTTGGAGCATTCAAAAGTTTGTTTGTTTCTTTATAAGATAGAAATTTTGGAAGCCTTGATTCGGTTTTCATAGAACCGTACTTTGGAAGCGGATTTGATTTGATTTCACCAACTGTTTTGGCCCATTTTAAAAAACTTCTCAGTACACTTAATTTTCTAGCGACACTAGGTCTTACATATCCTTTTGTAAGTAACCACGAGAGGTACTCTCTAAGGTTGTTCTTGGAAAGCTCATTAAATTTCAAAATTTGATTGTCAGACATAAATTGATGAAGAGGTGCTAAGTCATTAATATAGTTTCGTATTGTCAGACTTGATAGTGCTCTTTCACCTTTAAGGTATGTTTCAAAAGTACCAATTTTTTTATACCAGATTTCGGTTTTCATAATAAAAGATTACAGAGTCTAAGCTATGACTGCCATAGGTTAGTGGTAATTAAAAACCCAAGTTTTAAGTATTACTAGATGTAGTAGAGATTTTTTCATCTTGTGTAATTGGGGGGTCGTTAGTGAGATATTCACAATCTGGGTATCTATTACATCCAAAGAATGGCCTAGATCCTCGACGCCTGGATCGGCGTTCTACAATATCCCCTTCTTCACATTCAGGGCATTTGACCCCAAGCGGCATTGATTTTGCATTCCGGCATTTTGGATATGCGCTACATGCCATGAATTTCCCATTGTCGCTTCTACGTCTTTTAATTACCATCGGGGAATTACATTTGTCACAAATTTCCTCTGTTTCCTCTGGTTCCACTGTTGGTCGAGGAGGTAGAATTTCCCCGTTTTCATCTATCGCCATTGTTTGGCGACACTCAGGGAATGCTGTGCAAGCTATAAACTTCCCATTTCTCCCGAGGCGAATGACCATAGGACTATTACATTCTGAACATATGTGATCGGTCATCTCGTCCAATTTTTCTCTTGGAACTCTATCTGCTTTTTCCAAAACATTGGTTACGAGCGGTTCAAAGTCTTCATAAAATTCTGTAAGCATTGGGGCCCATGATTGCTCACCTTCGTCAATATTATCTAATTGTTCTTCAATTTGTGCTGTGAATCCAACATCAATTACATTTGGAAAATTTTCGTTGAGAAAGTCACTTACAGCTATTCCAATGTTGGTTGGGTGCAATGCGCGTTGTTTTCTTTCAACATATTGACGAGAAATAATTGTGTTAATTATTGAAGCATAAGTACTAGGTCTGCCGATGCCAGACTCTTCTAAGGTTCTAATAAGACTGGCTTCATTGAATCTAGGAGGAGGCTGTGTAAATTTTTGATTGGGAGTGATTTTTTGACAATTCAAAAGTTCTTTTTCTGAAATAATAGGCAATTTTGAATCTAATTCTTCTGATGAATTTTCATCAGAAGTGGTTAGAATTTTGAAGCCGGGGAATTTTTCTATTCTTCCAGAAGCGCGGAAAAGGTAATTTTTGTTATCAGATCCATTAGCAGTTATATCTAAAGTGGTTACGTCATATTCAGCGTCAGGCATTTGACTTGATACCATGCGATTCCAAATTAATTCATACAGTCGCATTTGATTTTTATCTAGGGAAGATTGGAGACTTTTGGGAGTTCTGAATATTGATGTAGGGCGTATTGCTTCGTGAGCTTCTTGAGCGCCCTGCACTCTTTTGGAATATATTCTGGGACTTTTTTGCTTATAGTCTTGGCCAAAGTTTTCAGTAATAAAATTCGAAGTTTCGGTAAGAGCAGCCTGAGAAACATTTGTTGAATCAGTACGCATATAAGTTATGAGCCCAACTCTTTCTGAACCATCAACTTCTATGCCTTCATATAATTGCTGAGCGACCCTCATGGTATTTTGGGCATTGAATCCAAGTTTGGTCGAAGCGCTTCTTTGAAGAGTACTAGTAATAAACGGAGCAGAGGGGCGTTCTTTAATTTGACGACTTTTAGAAGAAGAAACTAAAAATTCGGAGTTGCTTAAATTTTTTGGAATTTGTTGAGCCATGGATTCGTTATCTACAGCAATTTTCCATTTAGAGTTTGCGTTTTTTCGAACTGTTGATCCGTCTATACTATGTAGCATTGCAGGAAAGGCAGTTTGATCTAAATGCTCATTAGCCTGTGAGAATAATGCTTCAATAATCCAATATTCTTCTGAATTAAAATTATTTCGTTCGTTTTCACGATCTGTAATTAATTTCAGCGCAACAGATTGGACTCGTCCAGCAGATAACTTGTTACGAATTTTTCTCCTTACGACATCGCTTAGTGGGTAACCAATCAATCTATCCATCATACGTCGTGCTTGTTGTTGATTGATGAGACTTACATTTAGGGACCTAGGATTATCAAAAGCATGTTGTACTGCGGCTTCTGTAACTTCGTGAAAAATAACCCTACGAGCTTTTTCTTTTGGTATCCCTGTTGCTTCCATTAAATGCCATGATATTGCTTCTCCTTCTCGGTCAGGATCGGTAGCTAAATAAACAACATCTGCAGTTTTTACGGCATTTTTAAGTTCAGTAATTATTTTTCGTTTGTCGGGCATTACTCGATAACTTGGTTCGAAAGATCCGTCAGAAGTTTCGATTCCAAGTCCACTTTTAGGTAAGTCACGAACGTGCCCCATTGAGGCTTTGACAACATAGCTTTTTCCTAGGAAACGACCTATTGTCCTAGCTTTAGCTGGAGATTCAACTATTACAAGATTCTTGCTCATGGTTTTGGTCTACTTTGTTTTTGAATTTTGCACATAGATGCAAACTATATTACATGCTATTGTGATTTGTCATCCGTTTTTTGGTTTTTTGTTCGATCTTTTTGATTTTGATTAGAAGGATATATAATAATTGGACTCAAATGGCGGAGAGGATGGGATTCGAACCCATGGTCCTCTTGCGAGGACACGCGCTTTCCAGGCGCGCCTATTCGTCCACTCTAGCACCTCTCCAATAAATAGTAGGAAATTAAACAAATGAAATCTTTGATTAATTTTTGTTTACACTGCTGGGATAGAACTTTATCATTATTTGTTATTCTAATGGAAGTCTGTTTCAACTAAAATTGCTAATATTGTGGCGGAGAGAGTGGGATTCGAACCCACGATGGGAATGAACCCATACCGGTTTTCGAGACCGGCGCCTTCGTCCACTCGGCCATCTCTCCAAGAGGAAAAATTATAGCATATTTGCATATGAGAATACTTAGATTAGGGTCAGAGAGTTGATAGTAGATTTATTCAGTAGGCAAGATTTATGTCAATCAAAACCAAAATAATAAATCAATGGGATGTATATATAGCGTTTCCATTCATTTTAATTCTAGCTATTTTAATTAGATCAATAGGTTTAAATTGGGATGATGGGTTTTTTTGGACACCACATCCGGATGAACGGGCAATTTTATTTAAACTTCAGGATTTATCCTTTCCATCTTTTGATCAATTGAACACCCTATTTGATGCAGAACAGAGTAGCTGGAATCCTGCATGGTTTGCCTATGGTAGTGCTCCGATATATTTGATCAAAGTCACAACAAATTTTCTCTCTTTCTTTACAAGTGTGGAAATTCATGACCTAAGAATATTGGGAAGGATTTTATCTTCTGTTGCGGACATAGGAACTTTGAGTTTCTCATTCTTTTTGGCAAGGAAATTAATGAAATCAAAGTGGACAATTCTTGTTCCTGTTTTTTTATCAATTGCTGTTATACATTTGCAGCTTAGCTCGTTTTTAACAGTTGATACATTTGCTACGTTTTTTACAGTAGGTACAGTCTTTTTCTTGCATAGATTGATGATAAATTGCAAATGGAGAGATTCTGTTTTTGCGGGAATCTTTCTTGGTGCTGGTTTAGCTACAAAGATTAGTTTGCTACCTTTAATACCGGTGTTCTTGGTTGCCCATCTCTTTTATTTATTGCACCCGCAAAATTTTTCTGGGCAGTTACTTTGTTTATCATCTAGAACCTTCCAAGCTATGATCGGGATTTTCTGTGGAATGGTTGCTACTATTTTAACTTTTTTAATTGCTCAACCATATGCATTTCTAGATCATTCACAATTTTTTGCAGATTTAAGAGAACAGTCTTTGATGGTCAGAGGCTTTCTTGATTACCCATATACGCGTCAATATTTTGATACACCATCTTATCTTTATCAATTTAAGCAATTGAGTAGTTGGGGGCTAGGGATTCCTTTAGCAACTTTTGCATGGTTAGGGTTGGGATATGTTTTATTTCGAGGCCTTAATTTAAAAATTTCAGCATTATATCTGGTCATAGGTTTGATTCTACCAGCTCTTATTTTGATAATATTTGGGAATTCATTAATAGTGCTTTTGTTCTCGAGTGTGATTTCATTAACTAGTTTGTTAGCTACTTTGCTTTTTAGATCTTATGAGTCGCGTTTAACTGTTTTATCCTTGTGTTGGGTGATTCCATATTTGTTAATTTGGGGGAATTTTGAAGTAAAATTCCTAAGGTACCTTCTACCCATAGTCCCATTTCTGTTTATTTTTGGGGCACTTTTTTTCAAGTCATTTAGCGAGAAGATTTGTAAGCATTTTGGCAAGTCTACTTCAACTTTAATTATTTCAATTTGTTTGACGGTTTTTTTAGGAGGAACCATTATTTATTCCGCAGGATATATGAATATGCGCTCTGAAACACACTCTGCGATGGATGCATCAGAATGGTTACAGCAGAATTCTGATATTTCATCGATAGTCTTACGAGAACATTGGGATGAAGGCTTGCCTTTACTTCGAAAACCGCTTCAGATCGAATTACCCATGTATGATTCAGATACCCCTGCAAAGGTAAAATTCATTTCAGACTCCTTAGAAAAAGCTGATTTTTTGGTGATATATAGCAATCGATTATATGGGGCTATTTCTAGGCTTCCAGATAGATATCCAATTACTAGGGCATATTATCAAGATTTGTTTAATGGAGAATTAGGTTATGAGTTGGCATATTTCACATCACAAAGACCTCATTTAGGTCCATTTGAATTTCTAGATGATACATGGTCTAGATCTACTATTACTCCACCTAGGCAATTAGATCGGGAAGAGAATTCACTGTTAGATATTTCTTTGGGTTATGCAGATGAAAGTTTTACAGTTTATACCAATCCTGGGGTAATGATTTTTCGAAATGTGGGAAGGTTTTCTGCCGATGGTATTCAAAAGAGAATTCTCTCTGATTCGATTGAATACCCAAAATCTAATTCGATGGAAGTCAATTTGATGATTGAGCGGGAGTTATTAGAAGTCCAAAGAAATGGAGGTACATTTTCCGAAATATTTGATTCTACGTCTTTTGCAAATCGAAATCCAATAATTTTATGGATCGCATTTTTAGTGCTTTTGACGATTGTTGGATTGCCAATAACATTTTTAATTTTTCCTTCATCAAGTGACAAAGGTTGGTTGCTCTCAAAGCCTTTGGGACTATTGCTTCTAGGATTTTTCGTTTGGATACTTTGTAGCTTTCAGGTGGCTGAATTTTCAAGAGATACGATTTTTTATGTTCTTATTGCGTTGCTTATCTTTTCACTGGTATTGGTTGTGAAATTTTGGGGATATTTTACGCAAATCATTTTGAGAAATTGGAAACTATTTTTATCATTTGAATGTTTGTTCATACTTACTTTTTTTGGATTTATACTGATCAGAATGCTGAATCCTGATTTATGGCATCCGTTTAGGGGCGGAGAGAAACCGATGGATTTTGCTTATTTTAATGCTGTAATAAAATCTACTAGTATGCCACCTTATGATCCATGGTTTTCTGGGGGATATCTAAATTATTATTATTATGGGCATTTTCTTAGTGCAATGATTACTAAAGCATTGGGTATATTACCTGAGATTGCATATAATTTGTCTATCCCATTATTCTTCTCATTGACATTTGGAGGGGTAGTTTCTGTAGTATTTAATTTGTGCGAATGGATTCGAAATACTGAAATCAAATTTGCAAATCGTTCTAGAATATTCTCATTACTTGCTGGTGTTTTAGGGGCATTTTGTGTATGTATCTTTGGTAATTTTGATGGGATTTTTCAACTTGTAGGTAATACTTTCACTAATTATCCAGGATCAATTGAATTTGATTATTGGAAGAGTAGTAGGATGATGAATACTTCAGTGGAGGGAATTACGGAGTTCCCATATTTTACCTTTTTGTTTGCTGATTTGCATGCTCATCTGATGGTTATGCCTTTTGTGGTTTTATGTCTTGCTATTTCGGTGTCAATTATTCAGCAAAACTACTTTTCTCAAGTGCCTGGAATTTTAAATGGCAAAATAATAGAGTTTTTAAAGCTTGTTCTAGCAGCGTTGGTTTTGGGGGCAGTGAACACAATAAATGCCTGGGATTATCCAACTCAAATTTTAATTTTCAGCGCCGCTGTTTTGATTTCTGAATATGTCAAAACAAAAGGTTTTAATATGTTGCTACTTGTTCATTCGAGTTGGAAAATAGTAATGGTCATTCTTTTGACTATTCTACTTTACTTTCCCTACCATCAAAATTACGAAACATTTTTCTATGGGATTACTGCAACAACTCATACTACTGATTTTTGGAGAATTGCAGCAATATTTGGGTTCCCGCTTTTATTAGTAATTTTCTTCTATGGTTCGATGTTCTCTAAGGATTTAAGGGTATGCAAAAATAAATTAGTCAATTGGGGAAATTGGAAGACAGTAATCCAAGATTTTCGTTCAAATAATTTTTTGGTGCTTTTATCTTTTATCATAATAGCTTTATTGATACCACTTTATTTCCAATTTGGATTGACACTAATTTTAATGGCTCTTCTAAGTGCTTTTGTGGCATATGTTTCAATAAATTACTTGAAGTCACTCAGTCCGAAATCTGGTGTTCTATGTTTCTTGGGATTACTAATTTTTACAGCAACTAGTTTGATAGCAGGGTTGGAAATATTCAGAGTTAATGGGGATATTGAACGCATGAATAGTATCTTCAAGTTTTATTTGCAAATTTGGATTTTGTTGGGGGTTTTTTCAGGATGTGCCTTGTGGATTTTGCTAATGAAAATCATTGGTAAAAGGATATCTCGATTTTGGTCTAATTTCTTAGTGATTAGTATTTCAGTGTGTGCTTTTTCGGTATCTATATATCCTGTTTTAGGTACTTATAATCGGATTAATGACAGATTTGAATCTAGTATTGAATCTGAGTTATCTCTTAATGGTTTAGATTTTGCAGATCAAGCGTTGTTTTGGGATTCTGATAGACCTATTTATTTAGCTCCAGATATTGGGGCAGTAAGATGGATGAGGAGAAATGTAGTTGGTTCTCCTGTAATTTTGGAAGCAGTAACACCCCAATATTTGTGGGGGAGTCGGATGTCTATTTATAGTGGATTGCCTACTATAATAGGTTGGGAGTGGCATCAAACTCAGCAACGATGGGATTATAAATCAACAATTGAAACCAGAGCTAATGATGTTCGGATGATCTATAATTCTGAAGATATTACAGTGGTCCGTGAGTTGTTAGATCGTTATGATGTGACTTTTATAATTGTTGGAGAACTCGAGAGGATTTATTATAGCAATGAAGGGTTAGCGAAATTTAATAACTCGGATCTGGAGTGGTTGGATCTTGTGTATGATTCTGGCGGAACAAGAATATATCGGTACGACTAATATTGTGTGAGTGAGGTTTCTTTAAGCAGGGCTTTTTGGAAGGGTAATGTATTTTCCATTATGGTAGATAAGTGGATTACCATTATCGATTTTAATTTCGTCCACGCTACCAACGAAAATTGAGTGATCTCCAGATATATGTTCGGTTATTAAATTGCAATCCATTGAAGCAATACAATTTTCTAACATGGCTGCACCATTTGAGCTAAACCTAAAGGCCGGGGAAATATCGTTTTTTTTCTGGTCATTAGGTTGGGAATAATATTCTGCTAGGTTTTGTTGGGAATCTCTTAGGATATTGATGCAAAATCTTTTTGTTTGTTGAACAATTTTATAAGAATTCCGTCGGTGTCCTATACAAACTAGAACTAATGGCGGATCAAGAGAAACTGAAGCGATGCCGTTTGCTGACATTCCGTGAATTTTGCCATTTTGAACGGTCGTAATTACTGAAACTCCTGTTGGGAACTTTCCCCAAGCTTCTTTAAAAAGTGATTGGCTTGTCACGACTTACTCCAATTGTTAACTACTAGTTGGGATCAAATTATATTCTAAGAGATGAATCATTTAAAGCATCATAGATATTGATTCATATATGTATTCACATTGACACGGTTTTATTGTCTATCTAGAATGCGAATGACATTCTTTAGCAAAAAATCCTATAAAATTTTAATGTTTTATAAGAAAGAAAAAAGGTATGGATTACAATTTCTCTACAGAGGATGAAGTTTTTCGGTCAGAATTACAGAATTTTTTTCAAAAGGAATTGCCAAATGATTGGACAGGTTCGTTAGGAGACGCGGAATCTGATTGGGAATTTACACTTAAAATGCGTCAGAAAATGGCTCAGGAAGGGTGGCTTTCCATGGCTTGGCCGAAGGAATATGGAGGTCAAGAAGCTTCGATTATTAAACAGGTAATTTTCGCTGAAGAAGTAGAATATAATCGTGTCCCTGGTAGAGATGCATTTGGGGTACGTATGCTTGCCCCTACGCTTATGATTCATGGCACTGAAGAACAAAAACGAGAACATTTACCTAAGATTGCTCAGGGAAAAATTCAATGGTGCCAAGGATACTCAGAACCTGGCTCGGGTTCGGATTTGGCTTCATTACAAACAAAAGCTGTTGAAGACGGGGATGATTATGTGATTAATGGGACAAAAATATGGACATCGATGGCCCACAGGGCAGATCAGATGTTTATGATGGCTCGTACGGATCCTGATGCCCCCAAACACCGGGGGATAAGTTTTTTCTTGTTGGACATGAAAGCGCCTGGTGTTGAGGTTCAGCCCATAATTAATATGGTTGGCAATCATCATTTCAATATGATCAATTTTGAAGATGTGCGAGTTCCTAAAAAGAATCTTGTCGGGGAACTGAATAGAGGCTGGTATGTAGGTGCAACTCTTTTAGATTTTGAGAGATCAGGTATTGAATACTCAGCAAGTGCTAGGAGAGTAATTGAAGAACTTATTCAATTTTCTAATGAGACCTATAGGAATGGTTGTCTGTTGTCTGAAGACCCTGTAATTAGGCATAGATTAGCAAAATTAAGAACTGAAATTGAAATGAGTAGGTTAAATTCATATCAAATAGGATACATGCAAAGTCAGGGTATTGTTCCCAATAAAGAATCAAGTATTGGAAAGGTTTTTGGAACCGAACTTCAACAGAGAATCGCAAAAGTTGGAATGCAAATATTAGGTATGTATGGTCAGCTAGAGCCTGATTCCAAGTATGCTCCATTAAGAGGTGAGATTGAACAGGGTTTTATGCAGAATGTATCTGTAACTATTGCAGCAGGCACTTCTGAGATTCAACGTAATATTATAGCTACTCGTGGACTAGGATTGCCACGTGGATGATAGTGATTAAGGATATTTGAAATGGATTTTGGTTTTGATGAAACTCAGCAAATGCTTCGTAGTTCTGCTCGTGACTTTTTGAATGCAGAGTGTACAGAAGCTTATGTCCGTTCTATGGAACTTGAAAAGGATGGGTATACTCCGGAATTATGGAACAAAATTGCTCAACAAGGATGGATAGGTTTGGTTTTCCCAGAAGAATTTGGGGGAATTGGGATGGGATTTCTTGAGTTAACGATTTTGTTGGAAGAAATGGGTAGGGCTTTATTGCCTAGTCCTTATTTTCCTACAGTTTTATTAAGTGGATTAACAATTTTGGAGGCTGGTGATGGAGTGCAGAAAGAAGCATTGATTCCAAAAATCATTAGCGGGCAGATAATATCAACATTAGCTTTAACTGAAATGTCGGCTTCTTTAAACCCAGCTGATATAAAACTTAATGCTGAATATAATTCTGGAGAATTTAAACTCAATGGCACCAAATTATTTGTCCCTTATGCTAACATTTCTGATTTATTGATTGTTGTTGCTAGGACAGGAAGCTCTGAGCAAGATTTGACTATGTTTGTTGTTCCAAAATCTGCTAAAGGGATTTCGGAGACGCATCTTAAGACAATTGCTTCCGATAGACAATCAGAAGTGACTTTTTCCGATGTGATAGTTGAAGAAAAGAATGTATTGGGTGTTGTAAATGGTGCTTGGCCGATTTTAGAAAAAATATTGGGTATCGCGGCTGTTGGTAAATCCGCTGAAATGTTGGGTAGTTGTGACAAAGTGCTTGAAATGACTTTAGATTATGTTACTCACCGCACTCAATTTGGTAGACCAATTGGTACATTTCAGGCAATACAACATCATTGTGCAAATATGTCAATTGACCTTGAGGGTTCAAGGCATTTGACATATCAAGCAGCATGGAGATTAGCTAACGATATGGAATCATCAATTGAAGTTGCAATGGCAAAAGCTTGGGTAAGCGAGGCTTCTCAGAGAATTTGTGCTACCGCTCATCAGTGTCATGGGGCTATAGGATTTACTAAGGAACATAGTCTTCAACTTTTTTCTAGGCGTGTTAAGGCTAATGAGATTGTATATGGGGATTCAGATTATCACTTTGAAAAAGTTGCACTAAATATTGGGTTATAGAGTCTAATTTTTTGTGATTAAGAATTAATGAATATGAATCTTCCGTCTGGTTTTACAACAATGAAGTTGATCAAGAATCGGATTTTGTCTCATAGATATTTGTATTCGAGCATTTTTGTTGGATTTTTCATTGCAAGTACTGTTGTTGCAATTGCTCCTACATATGATCACTCTCTGAAGTTAATTAGTCTTAATACATCTATTGAAGAAGCGTCGGATGATTTTATTGATATAGCATTAGCAGTACCGAATATTCCGTTGAATTCCGTAGATATACCATCAAGTCGACTTGTTTTAGATAAGTTTATTGAATCTTATTTATCTCAATTTCATTCTGGACACACTCGTATTTTGAAAAGCCCTACTCTTTTAGTAGGAACCCCTAAGAATCCATTGGGAGCATTGGGAACAAAAGATGAGGGGCCGATTGGATGGGTTCAAACAATGGACGGATTCGAACCTATGGCACGAGTATTAGAAGGGAGATTTCCCTCTGAGGAGGTTCTAAAAGACGATGAGGGTCAAAAATTCATTGAAGGCGTTTTATCTCCGTTTCAGTCAGAATTCTTTGGCCTTGATGTAGGGTCGAAGGCCACCTTTTCACCTTCTATGAATTTGGACAGGATGGGTGTTTTAATTGTTGGAATTGTTGAGCCTAATGATAAAAAAGATAGATTTTGGCATTTTTCTGCAGATGGATTATTTGAGCCGCGTGTATTTGAAGCTCCTCCAGAGATTGATCCTGATTATATAGAATTATCACAACCATTAGCGATTTTCGTCAATAAAAATGCATTTGCTGATGCTTTTGAATCAATTTTCCCCGGGTCTTTAGGAAAGGCAACCTCTTTTATATATTTAGAAAAGAGCTCTCTTAGAAATGTTGACCCTGAATCTCTAGACAAACTATTGAAAGATTTCCAAGTAGAGATTTCGGAAGCATTTCCCAGTTCTGATTTTTTGACCGGGCTAAAACCAATTCTCAGTTCATTAAATATTAAAAGGTTTTTCACAAGCATCCCAATGGTTCTATTGATTTCTATGATGGTCATGACGGTTTTGTTTTATTTAGGAATGCTGGTTTCCTTTTTAACTTCTGCGCGTGAAGAGGACTTTTTCCGATTAAGTTCTCGTGGAGTGAGCAGGTTACAGCTTTCAAAAATATATTTACTTGAAGGGGTATTTATTGCACTCATATCAGTGATTTTGGCGCCATTTGCCTCTCTAGTCGTAGTCTATTCAAGTGGTAAATTACCAAATATAAGTTCTTTAACAAATGGGCAATTTTTACCTGTAGAATTGGTTTCTAGTTCATTTATCGCTTCAGGTATTATTGGAGCAGTGTGCCTGGCGCTGTATTTGGCGCCGGTCTTCTTAATGAATAGAAATACTTCCATTGTTAGCAATCTTAGGTTGTCTCGTCCTCCAATAGAGCCATTTTTTCAAAAATATTTTATTGACTTTGCATTGTTGATTTTAGCAGCAATTGTGTTTTGGGAATTAAATCAACGAGGAAGTATTGTTAGTGGAGGGATACATACTGCAAATCAAATTAATGAAACTGCATTACTTGCTCCAATCTTGTATTTAGTAGTAGTAGTATTAATGTTTTTACGAATTTTTCCTGCACTAGTTAAGTTTTTGAGTGGAGAATCTATGAGGATTGTCAGTTTTTTGGCTTTTTTCTCAATCGGCTTTTCTGCCATTCTGTTTTTGATAAAAGGATGGCTAGATAGTGACATTAATAGCGTAATTCCATCTCTGGGTTTTTTGATTTTAATAGCTTGTTTGTACTGGTTCTCGAATAAAATTACTTCCAGAAATATCTTTGGAATTTCGATAGGGATCGAATTAATTTTATCATTGGTATTGTTTTGGATTTATGCTCCAAAGACAATTGAGCCATTATTCTTTTCATTGATAATAATTATTTTACTTGGTCCTCTGAGAATTATTTATTTATTGCTTGAGAAACTGATTCAAATTGCCCCCGTTGGATATACGTTGACGCTATGGAAATTTTCTAGGAATCCGTTGCAATATGTTTGGCCGATTTTATTGTTGAGTTTGGTTACATGTATCGGTGCTTTGAGTGCTACTATTGGAAGCACTTTAGACAAAAGTGGTTCCGATAGAGTTGCATATCAGATTGGTTCTGATTATCTGGTTTCATCAATTCCTCGAATGTTAATTACGGATAGAATTACTTTAGATGGCGAATTAAAAGCCATTAGTAATGATGCCAATAGCATGTTTGCATATAGATCCTCAGGAAAGGCAATAACGTCGAATTTAGGGAATTCATTTGAATTTTTAGGAATAGATTCCTTTGCTCCTTCTGAAACCCTATGGTTTAGGAATGATTTTTCGAATGAAGAAATTGGAGATTTGTTGTCAAAGCTTCGTCCTCAAATGATTCATCAACCGATTTTAATACCCGAAGAAACAACCCAGGTTGGGATGAATTTCAAATCGTCGGGAAATTTTAAATCTATTAAGTTGAGATTGTATTTTATTGATAATCGAGGCGTAGTAGGTTTTTCAACTCTTGGAGATTTAGGGAATAGTGAATGGGTAACAGCAGAGACCACTATTCCTGAAAACTTGAAACATCCAATGCATTTAGCTTCAATTTTACTTTTTGAGCATGGACATGGGCCAGTTGCGACACCGGGCACCTTATCAATTGCTGATATTTTTGCCTTTTCTGAAGTGAATTCAAACAAGGTGATTTTAGAAAATTTTGAAGGGCCTTTGGATTGGAGTCCGTTGGCGATTTCACCATCTGGATCAGATTCAATCCAAATTGAGATTAATGATCAGAATACATCAAGTAAATTTGCTCGATTTGAGTTTGGCAGATTAACTGATAGAGGTTCTAGAGGTATTTTTAATCTTAACTTTGGATCGGTGCTTCCTGTAATAGTTAGTAATTCATTTTTAAGTGAAAATGACAGTCGTGTGGGAGACGAAATTTTTATTAAGATTTTTAATAGCCCTGTTAAATCAGTGATTGTAGGCTCAATAGAATATTTTCCAACTCTTGATCCTGAAGATGGCGGTTTCTTAATCGCAGATTTGGATTCTGTGATGAGTTATATAAATATTGTTACTGATGGTCAACAGATTCGCCCAACAGAAATTTTTGTAGACACACCAAATATCAATGGTGATGAATTCCAGATAGCCTTAAGTCAAATTGGCTCTGTGAATTCAAGGAGTTGGGAATTTGAAAATCTGAATTCTGACCCATTGATAGCATTAGGATGGAAAATGGCTGTCATTGCAAGTTTTGTTGTGGTTTTTTTGATTGGTGGTTTAGGATATTTAACCTATCTTCTGGTTTTAAGAGTAAGATCAAGGAGAGATTTTGCGTTTATGCAAACTTTTGGATTGTCAAAAATCCAGATGTTAATAATTTTGCATTTTGAGCATTTAACAATTGGAATCCTAGGATTGTTTCTAGGCACTTGGGCAGCGTTGCAAATGAGTGAAATATTAGTATCTAGTGTTGCAGTAACTGAATACGGAGGGAAGTTTCTGCCGCCATTTGTTTTAATAGTTAATTGGTGGGTTATGATTCCAATTTATGTCTCTTTAATGACGCTTATGATTGTTTGTTTGATCATTTCTAATTATGAATTTGGTCGATTAGATTTCAATTCGATTTCTCGTAGTGAGGAGTAATCTTGGGGAATATTATTCAAAAAAGTTTTCTTGCAATTCAATTGATACTTTCTCGTAGTCTATCGCATTGGAAATTGTATTTTACTGTCGTTGTTGGAGTGTTGTTATCTTCAATGATTATGGCAGGTACCGTTTTGTATTTTGATGCATTAAAAGAAATTTCTCTACAACACACATTTGATGGTTATGGGGAAAATGAATTAAATATTTTGATTCAAACTGACCGTGGCCCAGTATCATATGATGAATCTCAAAGACTAATTGATGTAATGGAATTGCATCATGAAAGAGATATGCAATGGTTCGTGAGTCAAATGAAACATGCTGGCAAGACTCCTACATTCTCAATTACGCAATCAGGTGATGAGATTAATTCTGGAGATGATTACGCGCGGAGTTATTTTTCTTATTTTCCTGAGTTTAGTGATTATGTATTTTTGTCTGACGGAAAGTGGCCATCCAACGAAGGGGAAGTAAGATCTGGGGAGGTTTTAGAGATAGAAGTATTAATTTCTTCGGAATCTGCGGTAGATTATAACTTGGTCGTTGGTGACAAATTTTCAGTGATTCCCTATTGGGATGATGTAACACCTTTTGTCTCTGTAACTATAACTGGAATATTTGGAAAAGAGGATGAAGCTGACAATATTTGGTACTTAGAAGATACGGCTATGAAAGCAAAGACCAAAAGTATGGATACTATTCCTTTGTATGTTTCAGAAGAATCATTTATGACAAATTTGGGTCCAGCATTCCCAAAAATGAATGCGACATATGTATGGTTAATGGAATCTGATACCAACGCTATTAGTACAAAAAAGATTCTTTTGGCCCAAAATAATTTGGTTGATTTGAGGTCTTCATTAACTGCGGCAGCATTTTCTTATAGAGAGAAAACTTCTTTAGATGAGGCAATGTATAAATTTGAAACCCGACAGTTTTTTTCACAATTCCCCATGATGATTTTAATGATTTTGATAGTTTGTGTGGTCTTGTACTATGTAATCATGCTGGCAACGATACTTGTTGAGCAGCAAAAAGAAGAAATCATTTTAATGAGGGTTAGGGGTGCTAATTCACTCCAGATTTTGGGAGTGTTTTTGGCAGAAGGATTTTTTGTATGTGTAATTGCATCCCTGTTAGGTCCGATGCTAGCACTTTTTGCAATTAGTTTTCTTGGGATTACTCCTGTATTTGACGGATTGACCGGTGGGGATTTACTCCCAGTTCAATTATCAATCTCATCATTTTTAATGGGAGGTGTTGGAGGTGTTCTAAGTTTTCTGGCATTATTAATTCCTGCAATCCATGCTTCAAGAATTGGGGTCCAAAATAATCGTTCTAATACTTCCAGGCCAATAGGTCAGTCTTTGTTTCAGCGTTATTATATTGATGTAATGTTGATAATAGTGGGGCTGTTACTTTTCAGACAACTTACAGAGCAAGGTTCTGTGATTGGAAAACAGTTATTTGGCGAAATGGTAATATCCCAGCTTATTCTTGTAACCCCCGCATTAATGATGATAGGTGCAGCACTAATAATTTTGAGGCTTTTCCCATTAGCGATGAGGCTTTTTAGTCGATTACTTTCATCTGTTATGCCGGTTGGTCCGATGCTTGGGCTATGGAATATGTCTCGAAATCCCACACATTATGCAAGACTCGCATTACTATTGGTATTAACTGCAGGTTTGGGTGTTTTTGCAACCAGTTTTGGTAGTACTTTAGATAGGAGTTTTAAGGAAAGAGTTCTTTATTCAACTGGAGCTGATATTAAAATTTCTGGGATTACTCTTAATGACAAAGGGGATAGTAAGGATGTAGTTCAATCATACGAGAATCTTGATGGAGTAAACAAAGCTACGCCGATTATAAGAGGTTTTGGATATGATGTTAGCAAGCTTTCAGGGGAAACTTATGAGATGCTTGCTGTGGACTCTGATGAATTTCTAAAAGTTGCTTGGGCACGTGATGACTTTGCGGATTCTCCGTTAGATGACCTACTCAAAGAATTGGGTTCCAAGGACCTCCCAGAAGGGATTTTGATTCCAGATGATGCGACTTCATTAATAGTGCGGGTTATGCCTCATTTGTCAAGAGATGATTTAGTGTTATCAGCTAGAGTCAGGGACTCCAATGATAGGTATTTTAACTATACTTTTGGAACATTATGTTATGAACGATCCTCAATGTTATTTTCCAATCTTGCATCAAAAGAAGTTGAAAATGTTCAATGTCCAAAAATAAATGGTGAATGGATTGAAAGGGAAGTAAGACTTGAAAAAGGTATTGTACAGGGCAGGAGTTTTTGGAGGAGACAAGTAAGGTACTTGCCATTGCAACCTGAGCATCCAATGAGATTAGTATCTTTAACAATTCATAATCCAAGTGTTATGGGGGCATTGACCCCAGGAAGTTTAATGATTGATGATATTAGTTATAGAACAGATTTCGGACGGGTTGAACAAAAAGTTTTGTATGAATTTGATGACAACAAATCTTTGAATGTTTTGAAGATGTCTCAGGGATCTCAAACCGATCAATTGCAAATTAAGGATCTTGGAGGAATAGAAAATACCACTGCAGCTGAATTTTCCTGGACTGCAGGGCAATCAAGGAGTAGTAGGGGGATTTATTTTGGATCGAATATAGATTATGTCCCAGTCTTAGCTAATGAAAAATTTTTAACTACCACGGGTCATCGTGTAGGTTCTAAAGTAAGAGTATCCTTATTAGGTAGACCATTAGATATTAAAATTATTGATAAGATTTCATATTTTCCTACGGCTAATACAATCGCAAATCAATATTTGATTGCAGACTTGGACTCAGTGCGCAGGTATAGCAATTTGGCTACGACTAAAGGGGAACTTAATATCAATGAAATTTGGATTTCATCAGATTTGCAAGGGGAGGAAAGGGAAAATTTGACCGATAATCTTCTATTTGAACCTTTTCCTAACCAGCAAGTTAAGGACCGATCAAAATCGTTATTAGCCAGTAACGTAGACCCTCTCGTTTCTGCGGGCTGGACTGGGTTGCTTTTCGTGGCATTTGGGTCAGTGATGTTAGTGAGTGTAGTTGGTTTTTTGGTGCATTCATATGTCTCTTTTCAGAATCGTGAATTGCAATTTGCATTAATGAGAACTATTGGATTGTCATCAAGACAATTAATGTCTTTGCTTTGGATGGAGCAAATTTTAGTTATAGTTACAGCTTTGATTTTAGGCTCATGGATGGGAGGTCGTTTAGCAGCCATAATTATGCCTTTTTTGGCACATAATGATTTCGGCCATTCTGTATTGCCTCCATTTGTAATTGAGGTGGATTGGGGTAATTTGATAGCAGCATATATGTTTATGGGGATTTTTTTCACTTTGGTAATGATGGTTATGGTATGGTTTGCTAACAAGCTATCCATTCAACGGACCCTTAGATTGGGTGAAAGATAAATTTAGTTTATGGATTCAAAAAATTTAAAACCTTACATACATTGTCAAGATTTATTTAAAATTTATAAAATCGCTGAATTGGAAGTTGTGGCACTTCGAGGGTTGGATTTTGAGATGAATCCTGGAGAGATTGTTGCATTAGTTGGCGCTTCTGGTAGTGGTAAAAGTACTTTATTAAATATTCTTGCGGGTTATGACTCTCCTTCAGCTGGAAGAGTATTTGTGGGTAATGATAACTTGCTGCAAATTTCTTCAAAAGAACTAATTAACTATCGTAGGAGAAAAATTGGTTTTATTTGGCAACAAACCGGTAGGAATCTATTTAATTATTTATCAGCAGAGGAAAATATTGCTTTACCTATGATGTTAAATGGGATTTCAGGATCGGAGCGTGATGCTCGAGTTCTCGAGTTAATGAACCTTGTTGGCATTGAATCAAGAAGAAAACATAGTCCTAGTCAGCTTTCTGGTGGTGAACAGCAACGCGTAGCAATTGCAGTTGCATTGGCAAACTCCCCTCCTCTTTTGCTTGCTGATGAACCAACTGGAGAATTGGATGATTCTACTGCTTCTGAGGTTATGAATCTTTTTGCCGAAATAAATCATAAAATGGGCACCTCTATCTTAATCGTTACTCACGATCCAGATATAGCATATAAGGTTCATAGAGTTGTAATGATTAGAGACGGAAAAATGTCTATGGAGATTCGTAAAAGAACAAATTTGGAGAGTGATCTTTCTGGGGAAGAAAATTCTTTAGATCAATTCACTTTGATTGATGCGAGTGGAAGAATTCAAATTCCGCAAGTAATGATGCAAGAGTTAGATCTTGGAGCGCACGCATCAGTAAGGATTGAAAACGGAGAGATAGTGATAAGTCCAGAAAAACTACAAGAAATCACAAGGTTGGATTTTTGATGTCAGATTCGACCATAATTTCTCTAGAAAGTGTTTCCCGAAGTTATGAAATGGGAGGCGAAACGGTTTCTCCATTGCAATTTGTGAATTGGTCTCTACCCAAAGGGAAATTTGTTGCAATTGTAGGGCGTTCAGGATCTGGTAAAACTACTTTGTTGAATATTATGGGTGGTCTTGATTTGCCTTCTAGTGGGAAAGTTCTTTTTGAAGGCTCAGATTTGTCGTTAATGAACCAACGTGAATTGTTGAATGTTCGTCGTCACAAGGTTGGATTTGTTTTTCAAAGCTTTGGATTGCTTCCTCTTCTTTCAGCTTATGAAAATGTTGAACTTCCATTGAGGATTTCGGGTGTCAAAGTTGGTGAACGAAAAAAACGTACACTAGAAGCACTAGATCTTGTTGGCCTCAGTTTGCGTTCACAACATAGGCCATATGAACTTTCTGGAGGGGAGCAACAACGTGTAGCAATTGCAAGAGCATTAGCCAAGGATCCTATTCTAGTACTTGCAGATGAACCTACTGGAGAATTAGATTCTTTGAATGCGCATGCTATTTTCAACCTTTTTAAGGAAATGGTTTTGGATCGAGGGATTAGTGTTGTTGCTGTGACACATGATTCCACGTTGATAGAATTAGCTGACGAAGTATTGGAATTGAAAAATGGAATATTAATTCCATTTGAAGGTTTAGTTAAGAGATATAGAGAGTAGAATTTCTATATTTAACTTGGAAAAGAATTGATCTAATTGTAGACTTGTAAAAAATTGCCTTGGGAGGTCGTTATGTTTAATCTTACAGGTAAGATTGCCGTTATTACTGGGGGTAATGGTGGTATAGGTTTAGGTATTGCTACGGGTATAGCTTCAGCTGGAGCTGCGGTCGTTTTAGCGGCTAGAAATGTTGAAAAGATGAATGATGCGGTCAAGGGCTTGCAAGATCGTGGATTTCAAGCATCATCTGAGACAGTTGATGTTAATGATGAGAATTCCGTTGCAAATTTGATTAATGGAACTGTTAATAAATATGGACGTTTAGATATTCTGGTAAATAATGCTGGAACAACAATTCGTAAAGATCCTCAGGATTATGAAGAATCAGAATGGGATCAGGTAATGGATATTAATCTGAAGGGAACATTTTTGTGTTCTAAGCATGCTTATCAGCATATGGTGAATGTTGGTGGTGGGAAAATAATTAATATTGGATCGATGACGTCTATATTTGGACTAGATATAGGTGCAGTATATTCTGCAAGTAAAGGGGGAGTAGTTCAGTTGACCAAAAGTTTATCGAATGCTTGGGCCAAAGATAATATTCAGGTGAACTGTATTTTACCTGGCTGGATTCATACTGAATTAACCGCTCCTATCAAATTAACTAATCAACCTAGATACGAATCAATATTAAGTCGAATTCCTCAAGATAGGTGGGGTGAGCCTGAAGATCTTTCCGGCACGGGTGTATTTTTGGCAAGTTCAGCGTCTGATTATGTTACTGGTGTATCAATTCCCGTGGATGGTGGATACACGGCTTTCTAATTGGGAGTTTTTGTATGAATGATATTATTTTACGTAATGGTACTATTGTGGATCCCATAGATGGGATCCACGCTCTTTTGGATCTTCGGATTAGAGGAGGCCTAATTGATGAAGTAGGGGCTAATCTTGAATCGGATTCTGGAGATAGAATAATTAATTTGTCTGGGAAAATAGTAACTCCAGGCATTATTGATTTGCATACGCATGTTTATGATGGAGTAAGCAGTAATGGAGTGAATCCTGATTTAGCTGGAGTTTTGTCAGGAGTAACAACTGTTGTTGATGCTGGTAGTGCCGGTTCATCCACATTTGGAGGATTTCCTTCGCATGTTATTCCAAATTCAAATACTCAGATTTTTTCTTTTCTTCATATTGCTCGCGCAGGCTTGAGTGTGAGACCTGAAATATCATCAAGGATAGATATAGAATTGGAAGAAACTATTGATTTAATAAAATCTAATAAACCTATAATCCAGGGTGTAAAAGTTCGTGCTGTAAGTCCTGGTGCTAGGATTTTAGGTTTGGATTTAATTAAATTGGCAAAGGAAGCTGCAAATGAAGGGGATGTTCCTTTAATGGTGCATATTGGTGATACAGACTATATTGATGGAGAGCCTCTTACCAGAAATTTATTACCTCTTCTAGATTCCGGAGATATTGTTACACACTTGTTTACTACTAATCCGGGAAGGATAGTACAAGATGAAAAGATTATCCCAGAGATTTTTGAAGCTCAGGAAAGGGGGGTATTTTTGGACACTGCTCATGGGCGTTTGAATTTTAGTTTTGATGTTGCGCGGTGTGCATTAGATGCTGGATTGATTCCGGATTCGATTAGTACTGATATTACTTTGCCTGGACGATTAACAACTGTTTATAGTATGACTGAGATGATGACAAGGTTTTTGGCCTTTGGTTTTTCTGTTGACGAAGTCGTTCAGATGACAACTATTTCTCCTGCAAGAGCTTTGGGAATGCAGGATTCATTAGGAACATTGTCTGCTGGAAGGATCGCCGATATTTCTGTTTTGGAATTAGTATCTGGAGATTGGGAAGTGAGTGATCCATTAGGAAATAAGTTGAAAGTTGATAAGGCATTTAGTCCAGTAATGACATTTAAATCTGGAACAATGTTTACCCCTGATTGGGGGCCTCATGAATGGGGTTGGCTACCTAATCCTCAGATTGGTTGATCTGATGAAAAATAATGAAATTGTATTTGAAAAGCAAAAAAACAGAATCGCAACAATTACTTTTAATCGTCCTGATGATCTTAATGCAATTTCCCTTGATGGCTGGAAAGAAATAACGAAGATATCAGAGGAATTAAAAAAGGATGATTTTATTCGTGTTGTTGTAGTTTCAGGATCTGGTGACAAGTCATTTTCTACGGGTGCAGACATTAAAGATTTTGAAAAAAACCGTTTTGATTCGACATCTGCAAAAAAATATGCTGAATATTTTGACGGTGCATTGGATTCATTAGAATCTCTACCACAACCTGTGATTTCAATGATTCATGGATTTTGTGTTGGGGGTGGTTGTGAGCTTTCCATGGCAACAGATTTAAGAATTGCTTCTGAAGGAAGTCGATTCGGGATTCCAATTGCTAGATTAGGGATATTGATTGGTTATTCCGAAATGCGTAGATTAGTTAGCTTGGTTGGACCGGGAAATGCTTCGTATCTTCTATTATCTGGCAAGATAATAGACTCAGATTTAGCTTATAAGATGGGACTAATTTCTCAGGTAGTCAAAGAAGAAGATCTTTACAAAGAAACTTTTGAACTTGCTGAGGAAATGGCTACATTGTCGCCTCTTACTCATAAAAGAACTAAACTTATTAGAGATACGGTTTTGAAAAATCCGAATCTAATTAATTTATCTGAAGATGAAAAAAATTTACCATTCACGAATTTTGATTCGGTCGATTTTTTTAATGCCAGGAAGGCTTTTATAAACCGTGAAAAAATCAGATTCATTGGTGAATAGTCCTGAATTTTCAAGGAGAAAATATTGAGTAATCCAAAAAATGTTGGCGCCTTAGAAGGTATCAAAGTTATTGATTTCAGTCAGATTTTAGCTGGGCCATTTTGCACGTCTCAGCTTGCAGATATGGGGGCCGAGGTAATAAAAGTTGAAAAACCGGGGATTGGAGATGATACAAGAGGATATGGACCTCCATTTATTAATGGCGAGAGTGCGGCGTTTTTAACTTTAAATCGCAATAAAAAAAGTATAGTTTTAAATTTAAAAGATGGTCGAGGTTTGGATCTGGCAAGAAAATTGATTAGTGAATCTGATGTTGTGGTACAAAATTTTCGGCCCGGCACTATGGAAAAACTTGGATTGGGTTATGAAGAAGTAAAAACATTTAATCCCTCACTAATTTATTGTTCTATTTCCGGATTTGGTAATTCTGGCCCATCCTCTCAAAAGGCTGGATTTGACATTGTTGCTCAGGGGATGAGTGGAATTATGAGTTTCACTGGATTCCCTGATTTACCTCCTGCGAAAGTAGGGGTGCCTATAGCAGATTTGAATACGGGTTTGTTTTCTGCTTTTGCAATAGTGTCTGCTTATGTAAATAGATTGAAAACCGGAGAAGGGCAACATATAGATTCAGCATTGTTGGATTCAGCATTAGCTTATACAATTTATCAATCTGCTGACTATTTTGCTGAAGGTTCTATTTCTAGGCCTTTAGGTTCTGCTCATCCTATGCTTGCACCATATCAGGCTTTTAAGACTAGTGACGGATATATAAATGTTGGTGCGGCTAATCAACGGACTTGGGAATTATTATGTGCTGCGCTTGATAGAAAGGATTTACTTCAAGTTGAAGAATTTTCATCAAATGCTAATCGCGTAACGAATATTGAAGAATTAATCCCAATTCTAGAAGCAATCTTTGTTTCTGAAACCACCAATTTTTGGATTGAAGTATTGGAAAAATCGGGAGTGCCATGTGGTCCTATATTTAATATTCATCAAGTATATAAGGACCCACAAGTTAATGCTCGAGAAATGGTGGTTGAAATGGATCACCCGATTTCTGGCCAGATAAAGGCAATAGGAGTTCCAATTAAACTTTCGGAAACTCCGGGCTCAGTTAGAACGCCTGCTCCTACATTAGGCCAGCATACTAAGGAGATTTTGAGAGGATTAGGATTAGGTGATGCTGAAATAGACAGTTTGCATGAAAAAAGTATTGTTGAGTAAAAATTATAGAAATTTTTTTGAAGAACTTTCTATTTCACATGCAAGGTCGAAATCTTTTTTTGTTAATCCTCCAGAATGGTGTGTGCTGATTACAAAACATAGGGTTCTATAATTTATTAAAATGTCAGGATGATGATCGGCGATTTCTGATACTACTGCAACATGATTTGTTAGTGATATGGTGTCTAAAAAAGTTTTCAGATGAAATTCTTTTCTAATACTGTTTTCAATTTGTTGCCAACCAGGCAATTCCTTCAAAAGAATTTCTATTTCATTCTTTGGTAATAATGGCTCTTTAGGGCGAGACAACTCAATTTTCCTTAGAAGTCTTGGATGTTTTAGTGTTTAAAACTTCGTTTAAACTTCCAGAGCGGAATCCCTTCAAGTCCAGGGTTATATAAGAGTATCCTATCTCCATGAATCTTTTGGTTATTAAATCACGTGACTCGTCATTAGTAATTTTGTCAAAATCTGAGGGGTCAACTTCTATTCGTGCAATTGTTTCGTGATGTCTTACTCTGCCTTGCCTGATACCAATTTCTCTAAGAATTGATTCGGCAGCTGCAATTTGCTCAAGTGCCTTAACGGTAACCATTGTTCCGTAAGGTATTCTAGACGATAAACATGCTTGAGCTGGTTTATCCCATGTTGGCAAATCCAATCCTTTTGAAAGTTGACGGATTTCCGATTTTGTTAGATTGGCTTCGACAAGCGGACTTCGGACTCCATATTGATCAGCAGCTTTTAATCCTGGGCGGAAGTCTCCAAGGTCATCAGAATTTGTTCCGTTGATAATAGCATTGAATCCTTCTGATTCTGCGTATTTGCTTAAATGTGTGTAAAGTTCATCTTTGCAAAAATAACAACGGTCGGGATTATTGGCTGCATAATCTTTTCTATTTACTTCTTGAGTTTCGATTATTTTGTGATTTAGACCTAATCTTTTAGCTAAATCTACAGCCTCTGAAAGTTCACTTGGAGCTAAGCTTGGTGACTTTGCAGTCACAGATAACGCATTCTTACCAAGGATGTTGTTTGCTGTTGCGGCAAGGAATGCACTATCAGCTCCACCTGAATACGCAACGATTACTGACCCCATGTCTGTAAGTATTGAAGTCAGGGTATTCATCTTACTAGTTTGACTAGTATTTTCTTTTGTATTTATGACCATGTCCGATTCCTTCGTGAAAGGTTATCTTAGAGTGAGATTCTTGTCTAGATGGCGACATTGTATTAGTAATTTAATTTTCAGGTGTTATTCTTCCATCATTTTTCTAACAATTTCCCGCATCTCATTAGCAAAATGGGCATAACTACGATTTTGATAACCTAAAATTTCTTGGGATTCTTTAGTGTTATACCAATCATTCCATCCTGGAGTATCTCTGAAAATGGCCGATTCAACTGGAGCTCCCATAAAATCAAAGAAGTCATTTACATAATCAGAACCATGCTTTTGCCATGATTTTCCGCCTGCAATATTAAAAATTTTGTTGCTAGATTGTTCTTCTAAGACCGAAGCAAATAAAGCGTCGACAACATCATCTCGGTGAATCATTTCTACTCGTTGATCTGACGTGAAAGGCCATGGCTCGGGTGGTTCCATAAAGGCAGGAACCGCAATACTTGCGATTCTTAATATTACCCAAGGAATGCTTGATGACTTCAGGTCAGATTCTGAAACCATTTTGCTTTCAGCATAGACATCTATCGCGTTTTGTGGATGATCAACTAAAATTGGAGGTGATTCAGAAGAAGTGTCACCATATGTGCTTATTGATGAGGTGAAAACGAGTTTCGCATTTGGTTGGTTTTGATGAATTGCATCGATTAAATTTTTTGTTCCACCAACGTTTACTGCAAAAGTAATGTCCCTGTTTTTCTCGCTATTAGGTGGCAAAATTGCGGCTAAATGAACTGCGCCAGAGATATTGGTTACAGCAGCGTTAACATCCGACGGATTTGTGATGTCTCCTTGCACTATTTCAACGCCATCTAAGTTTTCCAAATCTGTGAAATCCATAATTGGTAAGTCAAAGATACGGACTGATTGTCCTGCCTTTAGAAATCGGTCAACTAATCGTTTCCCGACACTGCCCGCTCCACCTGTGATTAAAACAGGATTATTCATTAGGTGAGAGTGACACCTTTCATTCCTGCTTTTTCAATCAGATCTTGAGAGCTAGCGATTAGATTTTCAAGGGAAGTAGCAAATTCGGTCCAATTCTCAGAATTTTTCAGTTCTAACAAAGATTCTGTATCCCTAACGACTTTCCTTGTGGTAGGAACACTTGGCATTGTTTTGAAAAAGAAAGTACTGCTAATTTCTTCAAATTTGCCTATGATCTCAATAATTGATTTTTGCCAATCAGCATTTTGTTGCTCTAATCCTGTTGAAATTTCCTGGCAATTGGATATGCACGAATCGAGTAATTCTTGACCAGATGGTGGCATTTGGGCTCCTTAATAATTTTAGTCTAAGTCTTCTATTGGTTGTAAATCTTGTGAATCAACTTTTTGTGAATGTCCATTAGTACTACTAGTTCCGCTCTCATAGTGACGTTTCATCGCTTCTAGATCAACTTCATCAAGGCGGTTAAATCCTTTGCCATCATGTCTGTCATAAGGGAATGGTTTGAATTTATCGAAGCGATCACCAAATCTGGCTCGGCTAGGTCTTCTATCGTATGGGAAACGATGAAGTTCAGCAGCTTGAGGTTTTGGAGTAATTAATTCATATTCTCTATTTCCAAGTCCATTTGTATGACCAGTATTTATGCTAGCAACTTCACTTTGTCCGTGGAATGTGGCGGCAGCAGCTTCAAATTTTCTGTCTCCTGGGGCATCTGCTTCCATCATTTCAACTGCAGACCCAGGTGAACCATGACTGGCTCTAACAGCATCTACACAGGCCATGTCAATTGCAACAGCATCCTTGCTTGCAAAGACACCGATGTGAGGAACAATTGGTGCATCAGCAAAAGGAGTACAATCGCATTTAGGAGATACATCCAAAGCCATGTTAATGTAACCGACTTTATCTCTTCCAACAGTTTTTTCTACTGCCAGGGCTGCATCAGCTATAGCAACATCTACTGCATCAAAATTTACGGGAGGAATATCAATAATTCCACGTGCACCCATTGGCCCAAAACATCCTAGGCAAGTTGCACATTTTTCTCTCTCCCATTCGATTTCATCATTTTCATTTACGTTCCAGAGTTTGAATGGGCAACAACCTTCTATGGTTTCCCAATCTGGAGTATTGTCTTTACCTTTGTAGGCTTCAGGGTGAAAATCAGCTGCCGCGCCTAGCCCGTAATTTGGATGTCCTCCCATGTGAACATTGAGTTTTCCTCTTTTAGATTGAGCTCCGATTCCCATGTTTTTGAGGGCTCCGCCTATTACTCCCATTCCATGGCCTTTAAAATGAGTGAGTGCTATGACCGCATCCGATGCTGCGATAGCTTGCGCAACATATGCCTCTTTTAGTAAGTATCCTTCTGGAAGATCAACTCTAAAATCACTAGTTCCTATGAATCCATCTGCACATATAAATGGGCAACCAAGGGTAGCTGAGTTGAATCCGTTACGTTCAGCTGTAAGGATTATGTCTAGTTCGGATGACCGTGACCCATAAACCCCATAGGTGCTAGTCGTAGTGTCGCAAACGAATGGTCGTCCCCCAAGTTCTTTTATTTTGTCTGCTAGAGCACGAGCGTATACAGGCCTTAAATAGGCGGAATTATTCCATTCACCGCAATGAATTTTGATTGCTACAATGTCGTTCGGAGCGATCATTTCGTCCAAGCCTGCAGCATCAAATACAGTTAACATTTTAGCAACTATACTTGTCTCTACTGTTTCAGAATGAGCATCCATATAATAAACTTTTGAGTTTGCCATCGTCGCTTTCTCCTATTCCCAAATTACCATTTGGTAATTTCATTGAAATATTTATATTCAGTCTATCGCGTTTGTGTATGAAGGAGTCTAACATCGGTTTCGCATGATTGTCAATCTGAATATTACTAAAAATTTTTCAGATCTTTAACCGATGGTTCATATGAGTGTATGATTAGTTAGCAAACTACAGGAGGAATGAATGAAAATAGAGAGATTTATAGGGAATCCAATTCTATCGGTGTCTACTCATCCTGAAACCATAGATCAACTTCCAGGAAACATTAATGGACCTTCAGTGATTAAGGTGCCGGAATGGGTTAAAAACCCTCTCGGAAAATATTATATGTATTTTGGTCATCATAGAGGTACGTATATAAGATTAGCATATGCGAATTCAATAGAAGGCCCATGGTTCGTGTATGAACCTGGGGTTTTGAAAATGCAGGATGCATACGCCATCCATCATATAGCATCTCCAGATGTTCATATTGATGATGATAACAAAATTATTCGGATGTATTACCATTCTCCAATTGATCAACCTGGGGAACAACGTACACGAGTGGCTACTTCACCAGATGGGATTAATTTTTCAGCAAGGCCTGAAATATTAGGGGCACCATATTTTCGTGTATTGTTTTGGGACGATTTTTATTACGCAGTAGGTATGCCAGGGATTTTTTATCGTTCAGAAAATCCTGTTTCTGGGTTTGTTGAAGGACCAACATTGTTCGGTCCTGACCAACGTCATGTTGCTCTATTTAAGGATGGGGATACATTGAATATATTCCATACATTTGCTGGTGATGAACCCGAAAATATTCTGCTTAGCAAGGTGGATGTTTCGCCAGATTGGATGGATTGGCACGCTTCAGACTCTCAAGTTGTATTGACACCAGAAAGGACCTACGAGGGAGGGTATAGAGAACTAAAAGCGTCTAGTCGTGGCCCAATAAATGAAAGGGTGATGCAATTGAGGGATCCTGCAATTTTTAAAGAAGAGGGACAAATTTATTTGTTTTATGTTATTGCTGGAGAACAAGGGATTGCATTAGCGAAGGTATATGATTTGTAATTGTATTGAAAGAATTACCTAGGAGAATTATGAAAAAAAGTATTAAGAAAATTTCTAATATTGTAACCCAGATAACAGTTGGCGAACCTGATTTTCCTGGTGTTTCTCCTCCCAATATGTGGTTGGTGGCTGGATTTGATCGATGTGCATTGATAGATACAGCATATGGTAATGTTGATGAAATTGATGCTTTTATTGAAGCTTGGAACTCTGCAGGTAGTTTGCCATTATCCAACGTAATTTTGACACATCGCCATAGAGACCATATTGGAGGAATTCGATCAATCCGAGATATTTCTGGAGCGAAAATATTGTGCGCCCCTGAGGAACATGCATCAATAGTTGAAGAAATAGGAGATGTTTTTATAAATCAAGTTACTGATGGAACCAAATTGCATTTGGGTGGAGTTACTTTAGAGATATTATTAACCCCAGGACATACGCTTGGAAGTTTATGTGTTTTATTGGATGAAGAAAGTTTAATTTTCACAGGGGATACAATATTGGGTGGCAGCACTACTGTAATTAGTCCATATCACGGAGACATGTCTGATTACATTCATTCTTTAAGAAAAATTAAATCCAAAAATCCCAAAAATTTGGCACCAGGGCATGGGGAATTGATTACGGATGCTTCAAAAAGAATTGATGCTTATATCAAACATCGCATATATAGAGAATCAACTATTGTGAAAGCTTTAGATGAGGGGATTATTGATATTGATGGATTATTTATAAAATTGTATCCAAAATTGGATTCCAGACTCCATCAAACAGCTCGAGACCAAATACTTTCTCATTTAAATAAGTTGGTGTCTGAAGGAAGGGTACAGGTTAAAAATGATGGTACATATGGATTAATCGCATGATTTTGAAAGTTGAATTACTAATATAATAGTATTCTTACAAATTTATATATCCTGTTTGAGGTAAAAAAATGAATTTTAACAATAAAGAATTATTTCCTATGGACGTTGGCATCAATTCAGATGATTGTCTAACGTTAGGCGGATTAGATGTTTTGCAACTTACCAAAGAGTTTGGGACACCTTTGTATGTGTATGACGAAGGAACCATCAGAACAATGTGTAGAGAGTTTGTAGAAGAATTCTCGAGTCGATACAAAAATACTTTGGTTGCTTATGCTTCCAAAGCATTCATTAATCCAGCAATTGCCTCTTTAATAAATGATGAACATATGGGGTTAGATGTTGTTTCAGCTGGGGAAATAGCCGTTGCTAGATCTGTTGATTTTCCTCCAGAAAAAATTTACTTTCATGGTAATAATAAAACACCTGATGAAATTGAATTTGCGCTAGATTATGGAATTGGGCATTTCGTCGTTGATAGTTTTAGTGAGTTACAAATCCTCGAAGAAATTTCTAATAATAGGGGGATCAAGCAAGACATATTGCTAAGGGTTTCTCCCGGGGTAGATCCACATACTCACCATTTAACTACGACTGGGATTACAGATAGCAAGTTTGGGTTTTCAATTGAGACAGGTGATGCTTCGCATGCTATTCAAACAGCACTGAAATCTAAGGATTTAGATCTTAAAGGCATACATTTCCATTTAGGTTCACCAATTTTTGAATTAGAACCTTATTCTCAGGGAATAGGAGTCGTACTAGATTTTTTGCAGCAATTTCAAAAAGATGGTCTAGATTTAAGAGAGTTCAGTCCCGGAGGTGGTTTTGCAATAGGTTATGTTAAAGAGCAATTACCCCCGTCGATTGCAGAATATGCTGATGTAATTGTGCAATCTGTCATTGAGGGGTGTAGCAGGAATGGTTTTAATTTGCCAAAAATTATTGTGGAACCAGGAAGATCGATTACAGGTAGGGCGGGTGTGGCTTTATATACTGTAGGCGCAATTAAAAACATTCCTACGGTAAGAAAATATGTTTCATTAGATGGAGGAATGGGAGATAATATTCGCCCTGCACTTTATGACGCCAAATATGAAGCAGTCCTTGCCAATCGAATGTCTGAGCCTCCACGAGAGGTTGTGACCCTTGCTGGCAAATTTTGTGAGTCTGGAGATGTTCTCATTAAAGATATTTTGTTGCCTGAATTAATTTCTGGGGATATTGTTGCTTTGCCATCCTCCGGAGCATATGCACCCTCAATGGCAAGTAATTACAACCTTAATCCCAGGCCTCCTATAGTAATGGTTGATAATGGGAAAATTCGATTAATTCGAAGACGTGAAACATATAAAGATTTAATGTTATGTGATCAGATTTAGGCTGGAGTTACTATGAAAGAAGTCATATTTGCATCTGCTTGTGAGATTACTAAATTAATTCGTAAAAAAGAGATTTCATGTGTTGAGGTTGTGGAATCATATATTTCCAGAATCGAGGATGTTAATTTGGCTTTAAACGCTGTAGTTTGTAAAACATTTGATACAGCAAAAAATCAAGCAAAAATTTATGATGATCAGTTGTCTAAGGAATTTCGTGATTTTGCACCGTTGTACGGAGTGCCAATGACATTAAAGGACTCATTGGATACAAAAGGCATTTGTACAACAGGAGGGACTAGGGGGAGATCTAATTTTATACCTCAGGAAGATGCAAGTTTAGTAAAAAGATTAAAAAATGCCGGGGCTGTTTTGCTTGGGAAAACTAATACTCCTGAATTAACTTTATCTCCTGAAACTAATAATTTGATTTTTGGTCGTACCAATAATCCTTTTGATGTCACACGAACTCCTGGTGGAAGTAGCGGAGGAGCAGGTGCTATCGTTTCAGCTGGCGGTGCCGCATTTGATATTGGAAGCGATACCGGTGGTAGCATTCGATTCCCATCACATTATTGTGGAATTTTTGGATTGAAGCCAACTTCTGGAAGAGTCCCAAGGACAGGGCATTTAATTTCTTTTGATGTGGGTGCAAGCGAAGCTTTTACACAAAACGGTCCTATGGCTAGGCACGTTGTAGATTTAGAAGTGATATATAAATTAATCTCAGGTCCTGATGGAATAGATCCGTATATTGTTCCCATGCCACTAAGAGATTCAAATAATGTTGACATCAGGAGTTTGAAGGTAGTTTATTATATTGATAATGGAGTTTTCACGCCTACAAATGAAATCAAAATGGCTGTTAAAAAAGTTATTCAAGCTTTGGAAGATGTCGTTAAATCAGTAGATGAAGACTGCCCCCATGTAATTAAGGAATACCCAACGATTGCTAATGATTTGGCTGGGGCAGATGGAAGGGCTGGGACTGCTAGAATTCTGGAAAAATCTGGCACCAGTCAAATGGATCGATGGCTTCAAAGAAGATTTGATCAAGCGAACCCAATTAGTGTTTCCGAATTCACTAATTTACTAGAGAAAATTGATAGATATAGAAGTGAGATGACTAAGTTTTTCGGTCCATATGATGTGATAATTTCACCCATAGCACCTTTTCCAGCTATGGAACATGAACTGTCCTTAGAACAACCATACGTAACTGGTTTGTTTAGCTACAATCAGCCGTACAATATTGCTGGATGGCCTTTGGTTGCTGTTCCAGTTGGAGTTTCTTCAGAAGGGTTACCTATTGGAGTCCAAGTAATAAGTAAACCATGGCGCGAAGATGTTGCTTTAGCCGTAGCAACCTTTCTAGAAAAGAATTTTGGTGGTTGGATTCGCCCGCCCATTTAATTAAAGATTTACCTAAAGGCCTTATAGTCTTGCAGACACAATTTCCAAATCTTATTGCATTTCAAGGTAAAGGCAATGTTTTATATCAAACGCCCTTTACTTGGGGATTCTTTGCAATTAATTTTCTCTTGGGAGTCTTATTAATTATTTTAAACGCTTCTCAAAAGCGTGAATTGTTGCTTGATTTTGGAGCAATGTATTCTCCACTAATCGTATCGGGTGAATACTGGAGATTGCTTAGTGCAATGTTTTTACATGCGGGATTTATTCATCTTCTATTTAACTTGATTGGTTTACTAATTTTTGGACGAATCAATGAAAGATTATTTGGGAGGGTTAAATTTTTTTGGTTATATGTTTTGACTGGAATATCTGCTAGTTCGACGAGCTATCTTTTTAATGATGTAGGAATTTCTATTGGAGCTAGTGGTGCTATTTTTGGAATGATGGGTGCCATGATTAGTTTTTTTGTAATTAATAGAAGGCTTTTTGGAAATGATGGTTTAAATACATTATATGGAGTTATTATTCTAAGCATTATAAATTTGTGGTTCGGTGCAACAATACATGGAGTCGATAATTGGGCTCATATTGGCGGGTTAGTTTCTGGGATGATTTTAGGTTTTGCTTTTGCTTCTCAGTCAAAAAGGGCTTTGCCTACAGTTTTCCAATTTTTGGGAACCAAAAATTTTTGGTTCATTAAGACTTATGCCATAGTTGGAATATGGGCTGCTTTATTTTGTTTAACATTATTTGCGGGTAATAAATTTGCTCCAAATCCATATTTGTATATTTCTCGCGCAGAAACAATGATCGATCAAGGAAGGTTTTCTGAAGCAGAAAATGAGTTACACTTTGCAATGGATATCGCATTAGAATTGCGAGATAGACAGATTTTGATGGAAATATTGAAACACTACTCTCATATTGAGAATTGAAATCGAGGTGAAGTATGTTGAGGTTAGGGTGGATTACAACAGGAAGAGGCGAAGGTTCTTTAGGATTTCTAAAAACTGTAATTTCTTCGATAGAAAATGGTGACCTCGATGCTTCGATTGAATTTGTTTTTAGTAATAGGGAATTTGGAGAAGGCGAAGGTAGCGATACTCTATTTAAATTTGTTGAAGAGAAACAAATTCCATTAGTTACGTTTTCCAGTTCTAAGTATAGAAGTAAAAGAGGAGGGGGGTATTGGTCAAAGTTTCGTGAGGATTATCATAGTGAAGTTGTTGAAAAATTAAGCATTTTTAATCCGCAAGTTTCAGTATTGGCAGGATATTTGCTTATAACGGGGAAAGAGATGATTAGACAGATGCCAATGATTAACCTTCATCCTGCTTTGCCAAATGGTCCATCGGGAACTTGGATCCAGGTAATTAATGAATTGATTAATAGCAATGCTGATGAATCTGGCGTCATGGTACATTCTGTTACAGACACCTTGGATGAAGGTCCGATTCTCTCTTGGTGTAGCTATCCAATTAAAGGAAAGTTATATGATCCGCTTTGGAAAGATTTACAGTTAGTTTTGAACAATCAAGAGAAGAAAAATTTTGAAGGATCGAAACTTTTTCTAAAAATTCGAGAAGACGGAATAATGTATGAAAGGCCTCTTCTTCTTAAAACTTTGATGGCAATGGCGACGAGAGAAATTAATGTTTACGATGGGAACTTAATTGATCGACTCGGTAATCCTATTGCTGGAAACGGTTTATGCTTGGATACAGAAGTTCGTCAGATGTTAAATTCTAATGGATTAAGCTGATTTCAATTCTTTTTTTGAAGAGGTACTAGATCTCTGAGGGAATTGGAGTTTTGATCCGGATTTGGATATAAGGTCAACGGAGCTTTCACCTGTAATAGCTTTGGGGCCGACAATACATTTTGAAACACGATTCAGATTAGGTAATTCATACATTATATCCAAGAGTGTTTTTTCCAAAATAGTTCTTAATCCTCGTGCACCAGAATTTTGATTAATAGCTAATTGTGCTGTTAATTTTAGGGCTTCTTTTTCAAATTCTAGGTCAACGTTGTCCATTTTGAAGAGATATTCGTATTGTTTTACCAGTGCATTTTTGGGCTCTGTTAAAACTTGTATTAAGGCATCTTGGTCTAATTGTTCTAAACCAACATGGACTGGAAGTCTCCCAACGAATTCTGGTATAAATCCGTACTCCAACAAGTCTTCGACAGCAATATGCTTAAATAAATCTTTCTCAGGGAAATTGGTAGGGCTAGAAAATTCGGATGAAGATTTAAAACCAAGTTTTCGAGTGTCTTTGAAAACACGTTTTTCTATGATTTCTGACATTCCCTCAAATGCTCCTCCGCACATAAATAAAATGTTGTGAGTTTTGATTTGCATAAATTCTTGGTGAGGATGTTTTCTACCACCTTGTGGAGGAACGTTAGCAACACAGCCTTCAATAATTTTCAGAAGACCTTGTTGCACTCCCTCGCCTGAAACGTCCCTGGTAATTGAAGGGTTAGAACCTTTTCTAGCGATTTTGTCTATTTCGTCAATATATATTATTCCATGTTCAGCTCGATCAATGTCGAAATCTGCTGCGCTAATTAGCCTTAACAGAATGTTTTCAACATCTTCTCCTACATAACCAGCTTCAGTTAGGGCCGTGGCGTCTGCAATTGCATATGGCACGTCAAGGATTTTTGCAAGCGTTTGAGCTAAATAAGTCTTTCCTGAGCCAGGAGGTCCGATCATAAGTACATTAGCTTTTGGTAATTCGGTATCAGATTCATTATGTTGAGAGTGGATACGTTTGTAATGGTTGTATACCGCAACACTTATGACTTTCTTTGCATATTTTTGGCCGACTACATATTGCTCAAGTTGGTCGAAAATTGCTTTAGGTTTTAATTTATTTGAGGGAACAGATTTTGATTTATCTTGATGAGTTGTGGTTGGGTCTTCAGAAATAATTTGTCCGCATAAAGAAACACATTCATCACAAATGAATACACGGTCTGGGCCAGCAATTAGCCGTCTTACCTTTGCTTGAGGTTTCCCACAAAAAGAGCATTGATAATCAGTGCGTGCATTATTAGTCATTCAATCACCTTAAATTATTTAGGAATTTGAGTCGTTTGATTTTAAAATATCGTCTATTAAGCCATAGTCCAATGCCTCTTCAGCATTGAGATAATAATCGCGATCAGTGTCTCTTGCAACGCGATCATATGGCTGTTTGGTATGGGAAGAAATAATTTGTCTCAATCGGTCTTGAACTCGCAAAATTTCTCTTGCTGCAATTTCAATATCTGATGCTTGCCCCTGAGCGCCTCCCAACGGTTGATGCATATGTACTGTGGAATTTGGGAGTGAGTATCTTTTTCCACTAGCTCCACCACAAAGCAAGACAGTTCCCATACTTGCGGCAAGGCCTACACAAATTGTGGAGACATCTGGTTGGATTTGTTGCATGGTGTCGTATATTGCGAGACCCGATGTAACTACTCCTCCAGGGCTATTGATATAAAGTTGAATGTCTCTTTCGGGGTCCTCCCGCGCTAAGAAAAGTAATTGTGCAACTATAGCATTGGAAACCTGATCATTGATTGGAGTTCCCAGGAATACAATTCTTTCTTTGAGAAGTAAAGAGTATATATCATATGCTCGCTCTCCTCTAGCACCAGTTTCTACCACCATTGGGATAATACTTTGTGGCTCAATCGTCATTGTCAATTTTCTCCTTTTTGTCATCATTGACTTCTCCGTCTTCATTTTTAGACGGATTGGTAATTTCATTTGAACTTGCAATAGAGACTAATTTTTCAATCGTTTGTTCAGATACAAGAGATCTTTGGATAGATTCTCGTAGATCTTCAGTTTCTTGTATAGGATTTTGCTCAGATTGATTTTCTTGGATATATTCTTTAATTCGTTCTTCGATTAAATCTTCTGAAGGTTCAATATTTTCGGATTCGGAAATATTTTTCATTAAATAAGATTGCTTAATCCTTGTAGAGGCTTCTTCTTTGACGTCATTTTGCATTTCTTCAGCGGTTTTGTTAATAGATTTTAGGTAATCATCTACACGTATATTCATCTGCTGAAATATTCGATCTCTCTCTTCGTTGATACGTGTAATTTCATGTTCTATTAGCAGTGGAGGAAATTTAAATTCTGCTAATTCGATTAAGGATTCAATCACAGAGTTTTGATATTCTCTTTTTGTTTGAGTTTCAGTTGAAAGAATTAAGTCGTTTTTAACACTTTCCCTAAGGGCATCCATTGATTCGTGTCCGTCTCCAACAGTTTTAGCAAATTCATCATCTAATTCAGGAAGATCTCTTTCCTTGATTTCAGAAATCGAAACATTAAATTCCATTTTTTTTCCAGCGATTGATTGGTCAGGGAAGTCTTCGGGAATTTCAATGTTAAAAGCTTTATTTTCATCTACTTTGGATCCTACCAAAGCTTCTACAAATCCTGGCATTGGACGGTTGCTTTGAGGATCCATTAAGAAAACCACATCACTTTCATTCATTTTGGTTTCACCCTCAACATTTCCGACTGCAGTTATGGTTAAAAGGTCGTCAAATTGTGCTTCTCGTTCAGCAGGTTTCCACGTAGAAGAACGTTCTTGTAATTGCTTAATTTCTGCTTCAATGTCTTGGTCGGTAGTTTCTGGGATGTTTAATGGAATCCTGAGGGAAGTGTAATCATTGAGTTTTACTTCTGGTTGAAGAGGTACAGTAGCCTTAAAATTAAAAGGATCCATTGAAATGATTTCAATTTGAGGATAGGAAGAAGGATTCAAATCTTGGGAATCGACCGCTTCAGAAGCTACTTCAGGCACCATTGTGTCTAATACCTCATTTAATAGACCTTCCTTGCCGATGTATTGCTCTAACATTGATCTAGGTACTTTTCCTTTTCGAAAACCGGGGATGTTCACACGCTGAACTGCTTTTTTATATCCTTTTTCCAAATATTGACCTAGGTCTTCTTCTTCAAGTTCAACAAGTAAGATTGCCTGTAAGTCGATTTCTTTTTCTCGTGTTATTTTCAACTCAACTCCTATTGATCGTTATTTAATACTAGCACCACAAAAATCTATAGTTAAAGTGTTCTGGGGTGAAAGTTATCGAATTCTTTTTGGAGAATGTTAACGATATAATCTAATTCTATACTATTCTTATCAAATTCGGAAAGTTCTTGTTGATTTGTTTATATAGAAATATTAAATTTATAGCATCATTTTCATTTTTGGTTAAACAATATGCCTGAACAACAATACAAAAGAGAGATTGAAGAAATCTTGAGACTGGCAGACGAATCTGAAGATCCTGATTTGGAAGATATTTCGTATGATGATCAGTTCTCAGTTCTTCAATATTATTTTTTAAAAATGAAAGAAAGTCTTAGAATTAGCTTTTGGCCTTTTTCTTCTGGATTGATCCTTTTGGTGTCTTTAATTACGCTGGTATCTTCGATTGTATTTAAGTTTTTAATTCCTTCTGTTGCACAGTTTGTAGCTCTTGGAGCATTACTAATTTTCATCTTGGGATACGCAACAATTTTCATTACCAGGAAGTAAAATTTTGAAGAAATAGCATTAGTTTACGCTAAATTAGAATTCGAAATGATTTTGTACTAATGTCTCGCAGTGAGACCTAGACCATACATTCACCTTCGCCACGCTCAACTTGATATTTGATCGTTTTATCCCAATCCATGTAGAATTCTATAGAATCTCTATCTAAGTCAGGGAGGTCTTTATATTCTTCCATTAGCTCTGCGAATGGATCAGTTCCAACTCTTTCAACAAAATCTTTAAATTCTTCATCTGCTAAACGAGAGTTTTGATAATAAGATAAAATTTTCTGAGTAGCCTGTGGCAACATTTTTGTAGGAATTCTGGCCCTTACACGTTGACCAATTTTGGTTTCTCCATCTCCATATGTTCCTCCAATAAAAAGGTCATATGCTGGGATTTGCCCTCCTGGACCTTTCAGTGCAGCACCATGAAATCCAATATCTGCAATATGATGTTGTCCGCATCCGTTAGGACAACCGCTCATCTTTACATGCATTTTTGATGTTAATTCATCATTATCGGAAATATTTTCTACAGCTTCTGATAATGCTCTTCCTAGGCCCATTGAAGATGTAATACCCATTTTACAGCTGTCAGTCCCAGGACATGAAACGATATCCTTGATTGTTTCAGAGCCTGAATCACCTAGTTCAATATTGGATAATTCTTTCCAAATAGAGAATAATGCATTATCGTGTACCCACCTGAAGACCAAGTTTTGTTGGTGAGTGGCTCTAGCATGTCCACCCGAGAATTTGCGGGCAATAGTCGCAAGTTGATGAAATTGATTCGCTTGGATATCCCCTAATGGTAATTTGACTGTGACCATGTTGTAGCCCGATTGTTTTTGTTTAGAAACATTGCTAGATTTCCAGGTTGTAAAATCTGTATTATCTTTCTCTTCGGGTAACCAATCAGAGTCATTAGAAACTGCAGTTGATTCTTCATCTTCCACAAATAGTAAGTCTTCTGGGTCGAAAGATCTCTGAGCCCATGGTTTCGAAAGTTCCTCTTCGACAAGGTTTCTGAATTCGTCTATTCCAATTCTGTCAATTAAGAATTTAACTCTCGCTTTAGAGCGATTTTTTCGAAGTTCATTAGATTTATGGAATACTCTTAGAGCTGCTTCTGTGACTTTTAAATAATCTTTTACAGAGACAAATTCGTACAGAGTGGGAGCAATTCTAGCCATAATAGAAGTTCCACCACCCATTACCATTTTAAATCCATGCTCACCATTTTTAACTACAGGTAAAAATCCAACATCGTGGATTGCGGTTATAGCACAATCTGCCATACACCCAGAGAAGGCAGATTTGATTTTGCGTGGCATTGCTTGACTAAACGGGTGTCGGACAAAATAACGAGAATAAGCGGCTGCATATGGAGTGACATCGAAAGGTTCATCAGAACAGACTCCAGCACTTGGGCATCCGGTAACGTTTCTGACTGTGTTTCCGCAAGCTTCACGAGTGCTTAAACCAACTTCCCCCAAAATTCGCATTAGAGGAGCCCCGTCAGAAAGCAAAACATGATGGAATTGAATGTTTTCTCGAGTTGTAACATGGCCTTTGCCAAGTGGAGCGAATTTTTCAGCTACTTCCCCTAGTGCATCTAACTGGTCTGCTGTTAATCCTCCAAAAGGAGCTTTAACCCTTACCATGTGTACATCAGGCTGCCTTTGACCATAGATACCTTGGCGAAGCCTGAATGCCATAAATTGAGTGGGGTCCCATTCACCTGCTTGGAATTTTGTTACTTGCTTTTCAAAATCATCAATTTCATCAGCCCTAATTTCAAGTACTCTGCTAGAATCCGGTTGAAATGTTTGTGTCATTTTAGGCTTCCCCCAAGTCTATTCCCGCATGAGATAGTTAATTATAGTGATTGGAAATTAACAAAAAGTTGGTCAGATGTCAATTGAACTAGATTCCCCAAAAGTAAAAAATAGATTGTTTTTAAGATTGAACTATTTTGGAGTTAATGATAACTTTGTCCAACTATGAATTTGGTGCCTAAAATTAACAAGATTATTGAGACTGCTCTAAATGAGGATGTTGCTGATGGGGATGTAACGACTCTTTCAACCGTCAAGCCAAATGATGATTTTTTTGGGGAGTTTCTTAGTCGACAGGATGGAGTAGTTTCAGGCTTAGAAGTCGCTTCACTTGTGTTTAATACCCTAGATAAAAATGTACAATTTTCAATTAATAAAAATGATGGAGAAAAAATAAAAACAGGAGAAACTATAGCTACTGTAAGAGGGTCTGGTAGGGCTTTATTAAGTGGCGAAAGAGTGGCGTTAAATTTTTTGCAGAGGATGTCGGGTATTTCAACTACGACCAGTAAATTTGTTGATGCAGTACAAGGTACAAAAGCCAAAATACTAGATACCAGAAAAACAGCCCCCGGGATTCGGGTTTTAGATAAATTAGCAGTTTCTTTAGGCGGAGGAGTTAATCACAGAGAGGGATTGTACGATATGGTTTTAATCAAGGAGAATCATATTGAAGCCTCCGGAAGTATTTCTGAGGCAGTATCTAGAGTGAGAAATGGAAAATATAAACACTTAGTTGTTGAAGTTGAAGTAAAAAACATTTTAGAATTAAAAGAGACCATCGAATTAGAAGTCGATAGAATATTATTAGACAACATGAATTTAGAAGATATGACTAAATCTGTTATAATAGTTAATGGCAAGGTTCCCTTGGAAGCTTCAGGTAATGTTACGCTTGCTAATGTGAAAGATGTGGCATATACAGGAGTGGAATTCATTTCTGTTGGTGCATTAACCCATTCGGTGAAAGCGATGGATATCAGTTTTTTATTGAATTCTCGATTTGAGGGGAGAAATTCATGACTACTATAAAAAATAATTCCTTGGAAATTTTCAAGCATCTAGAATCAAAACTTTCTGGGATCGTCCCAGATTTTGAATTGAAATTAAAATCTGAACTGGCATATGAAATAAATCTTCTTAAAGAGGAGATGAATGCAGTGATTTTAGGTCATAATTACATGGAGCCAGCACTGTTTCATTCTATTCCTGATTTTGTAGGGGATTCTCTTGAGCTAAGTAGGAGAGCGGCTGAAACCGATAAGGACGTGATAGTTTTTTGTGGAGTTCAGTTTATGGCTGAGACTGCTAAAATTCTAAGTCCTGATAAAAAAGTTTTAATTCCTTCTCAAAAGGCAGGTTGTTCTCTTGCTTCAAGCATTACAGCGGAAGATGTTAAAAAGCTTAAGAAAAGTTTTCCGGGTGTTCCCGTAGTCACGTATGTAAATACATATGCTGATGTGAAGGCTGAGTGTGATATTTGTTGCACATCTAGTAATGCATCTGCAGTAGTGCAATCACTGGGGGTTGATCAGGTAATTTTTATTCCGGATGAGTATTTATCTAAGAATGTCGCAGCACAACTTGGATATTCTATTGCATTTCCTGATGTTCATTCTAAGGAATTTCAGCCTGAAGATTTTTCTGAATTTCAGATGATTGGATGGGCAGGTAGATGTGAGGTTCACGAAAAATTTTCCGTAGAAGATATTAATAGTGTTAGAAAGCAGTTTTCTGATGTTTTGATTTTGTCTCACCCTGAGTGTAGTCCTGAAGTTGTAGAAGCATCTGATTTTTCAGGCAGCACTAATGCAATGATCAGATATACCTCTGAATCGAAGGCTTCAAAATATTTATTGTTGACCGAATGTTCTATGGGAGACAATATCGCATCAGAAAATCCTGATAAAGAAATGCTTAGAATGTGTAGTGTGAGGTGCCCTCATATGAATCAAATTACTTTAGAGGATACTCTTGAGTGTCTAAAAAATTCTCAATATGAGGTTCATGTTCCTAAGGATATTGCTAACCGAGCTGCTCGTTCTGTACAAAGAATGATTGAGATTGGATAAAATATTTATTAGTGTCGGAATTTAGATTTAGGCGAAGCAATATTTTCAATCGCTGAATTTTCCTTCAGTTTTTGATTTATAAAGGAATTTCAAGTGTCTGATCCTGCAGTCATATTTTTTGCGTTTTTCGCTGGTGTTGTTGCCGCTTTTAATCCATGTGGTGCTGCTATGTTCCCAGCATTTGTAGGGTATCAATTAGAAGTTTCTAAACCAATCTTTAATCCTTACAGATTGGTTTTATATGGTCTGAAAATTGCTTTTATTACAACTCTAGGATTTATTTTGGTATTTTCGGTTATTGGGATTTTATTAGGATTCACTTCATGGTTTTTAATAGATTTGATGCCGTTTCTAGGTCTTGGAGTTGGTTTATTGATATTTATTCTAGGACTTTTTCTTCTTGTATCTAAGAAAAAGTTTGGAATTTTGGTCGCTAGTAGAGTTAATTTTTCAAGAGGTAAAGGAATATTTAGACTTTTTTTATTTGGAGTAGGTTATGCTGCAGCATCTCTTAGTTGTGCCCTGCCAGTCTTTGTGGCAGCAATTGGAGTAACAATTGGTAAAGGGCCTGCTGATTTTTTGGGCTTTGTAGAAGTATTTGTGGCAACATTTGTTTATGCATTAGGTATGGGGACTACTATATTGTTTGCCACAATTGGAGTAATTTCTGCCAAAGGAATTGCAACAATACTAATTAAAAGAGTTTTCCCGTATTTTGAAGTGATGGGAAATTTATTAATGGTTTTTGCTGGTATATATTTAATTTATTATTGGTTGTTTGGAACTGGACAGACTTTAATGCAAATAAGACTGAGTTCTATATTTTGAGATTCAGTTTGGTTTTTCATCAAGCCTTCTTGAAATTATTCTCCTGCTATTACAGAATTTCTCAAGATCCCGATTCCTTCGATTTCGACTTCGGTTTCATCTCCAGGATGTATGTTTGGAGGAGTCCCAGGTGTTCCAGTCATTATTACATCTCCTGGTAGTAGGGTCATTACCGAACTAACAAACTCAATAATTTTGGGAACATCATGCAAAAGGTCAGAAGTTACTTGATCTTGAGTCACTTTTCCATTCACACGGCCGATTAAACGCATATTGTTGTGTTCTAATTCGGTATTGATTACGGGTCCTAGTGGTGTGAAAGTATCAGATGATTTTGCTCTCCACCATTGGAGGTCATTACTCTGCCAGTCACGAGCACTTACATCATTTCCACATGTATATCCTAATATGTAATCAGTAGCATTGGCTTGAGTAGCTTTTTTACATGTTTTTCCAATAACTACAGCCATTTCAGCTTCTGGTTGAACGGTTACCTTTTCATCCAGCGCAACTTTTGGGATAACAATATTGTCCTCAGGCCCAATAATAGATGTAGGGATTTTCAGGAAAGGTTCTGGAACTGAAGGAGGCGTTTTTGAACCTAGATGACTTTTGTAATTTAGTCCAATAGCTACTACTTTACTTGGCTTTGTAGGTGTCAAAAGTTTTACTTCATTTAATTTTTTCTTTTCCCCAGTAAGTTTATATTTATTGTAAGGGGCAGAAGAAATGGTTTGAATTTCACTACCCTCCAAGATTCCGTAATTAATTTCGCCATGGAAGCTGTATCTCGTAAAAAGTGTCATATTCATCTCCTGGTAAATTTTTTCATTTGGTAAGTTTGTTTAAATGTTTTTACAATAAGCTATATTGTAGTATGAATGGGTTAAAAGGGCACTAGAAAATTTTGCGAGGAAATTTTGGGCGGTATTTCAAGAATTAATACATTGCTAGAAATTAATAGTTTGTCGAAGAGTTATTCAAAAAATTTGGCTTTGGATTGTGTAAATTTTGAACTTAATCCTGGCGAAATCGTTTCAATATTAGGTGATAATGGCGCAGGCAAGACTACGTTACTTAAATTATTGGCAGGCGTAATAAAAAAAGATTCGGGTGATGTGAAATATAATGGGATCCAGTTTGAGAAATTGGGGCAAAGTGTTCGGGGTAAAATTGGGTTTTTGATGCATGATAGTATGATGTATAACGGAATGACGGCATTTGAGAATCTGCAATTTTATGCGCGGATTTATAATATTTCCCCATTCAAGGATAGAATAAATGAAGTAGTTGATATGATGGGAGTTGAGGCTATCAAAAATATTCAAATTTCTAAGATGTCTCATGGTCAAAAGAAAAGATTTTCCATAGCTAGATCAATTTTGCATAACCCGGAAATTTTATTAATGGATGAACCTGAAACAGGGCTTGACTCTGAGGGTTTGATTCGACTAAAAAAAATAATCTATGGTATTCGTGATGAAGAATTTGGTACTTCTTTAATTGCGACTCATAACTTAGATTTTGCATATACTATTTCCGATAAAATAATGTTCCTTTCAAAAGGTCGTTTAATAAGAATTAATTCTACGGATTCGATGTCTTTAGACAGATTCAAAGAAATCTATTCAGATTTCCTTAATCAGGTCGTTGAATGAGTAAATATTTTGCTGTAATTTTCGCACTCGTTTGGAAAGATGTTCTTTTAGAAATTCGTAACAAAGATTTCTTAATTTCGGTAATGGTTTTCGCATTATTGACAATAGTAGTATTTGGCATCGCTATAGATCCAAAGTCTTCAATAATTATATCTGTAGCATCGGGAGTTTTTTGGATTTCAATTTCGTTTGCCTGTGTATTGGGAATGAATCGTGCGTTCATAATAGAATATGAAAATGGGGGAATTTTTGGACTTTTGAGTGCACCGATTAGCCGTGATGCCATTTTTTTTGGCAAGATGTTGGGGTGTTTTGGGTTTTTATTGGTTGTGGAGTTATTTCTTTTCCCGATTTTTGTAATTTTATTCAATGTTGATTTGTTTGATTTATTATTAATACCTGTTTTTGTCCTTACATCATTGGGCTTGGCTTGTGTGGGAACGTTAGCATCAGTTATGGCTATTAACACACGTTTAAGGGAGTTGCTGTTGCCTCTAATTTTTCTTCCTGTTGTAATTCCAATAATTATTGCTGCGGTAACTTTGACCGAAATGTTTTTAAGCGGGACAAAATCAGAGGATTTTATTAAATGGATAGGCATGATAGTTGCTTTTGATTTAATGTTTTTGGCTTTGTGTCCATTTGCCTTTAATTATATTTTGCATGAATGATTATTCTTTTTAATTCTTCTAAATAATTTTCAGAAAATTGACACGTGAAAATTGGCTTTGATATTATTACTGTAATCGATTAAAAAAGAAGTAACCTAAGATTTTTCATTCGAAATTATAATGGGTTTCATTTTTTCTGGAGGCAGTTGTTGAGCAAAAGTGATTTCGTGGTCAGATTCGCTGGAGAAGGCGGACAAGGCGTAGTTACATCTGCTGAAGGACTCGCTCAAGCTTGCGGCCAAGTGGGATATCATGTACAGACCTTTGCGACATTTCCTTCTCAGATTATGGGAGGTCCTACTTGGACTCAAACAAGAGTCTCTACCAAACCTGTTTTGAGTTACGGAGATGAGTTACATGTACTGGTTGCCTTTAACGAAGAGGCTTATCAGAATCATAAATCAGAAGTGTCTGAAGATGGTGTGATAATTTACAATACTGGAGAATTTGATTTAGAAGGTGATTCAAAGAGTTTTGGTATGCCTTTTGATGAATTGGCCAAATCCACTGGTAACAGTCGTGCTGCTAATATGGTAGTAATTGGGGCTTTGGCATTTTTAGTAAATATGCCTCAATCAATTCTGGAAGAGTTTATCACGAAACGATTTACTCGTGGTAGGCCTAATGACGATCAAATCATTCAATCCAATATTGAGGCACTCAGCTTGGGGAGAAATGAGGCTGAGAAAAGTGGATTCAGTTTAGAAAAACTTGAGGATCCCTCATCTCCTGATTCTGAGCAAATTATTGTTAACGGTAATGTGGCTTTAGGCTTAGGAGCAGTTGCGTCTGGTTTAGATACTTATGTTGGTTATCCAATATCTCCAGCTACATCTATTCTTGTATGGATGACTATGAATCTAAAGGGTCCGGGGAAATATGTTTACCAAGCTACCTCGGAAATTGAATCAATTACTTCTATTGTAGGAGCAGGATATTCAGGTAAAAAATCAATGACTGCCACCGCGGGTCCTGGTTTTGATTTAATGCATGAAGGTATTGGTTTGGCTTGGATGTCTGAGATTCCATGTGTGATTGTAGACGTTCAAAGGGGTGGTCCATCTACAGGCTTACCTACTAAGACGGAGCAATCAGATTTGATGACTGCTATTTTCCCGGGACATGGGGATGTTCAGTTGCCTGTAATCGCACCCGGATCTGTGGAAGAATGTTTTCATGCTGGAGTCAATGGACTTAATTGGGCTGAGCGTTATCAGGGTCCTGTTATAATACTTAGCGAAATGGCCTTGTCAGAAAGGCAACAAAATATACCAAAACCAAATGTTGAAGATTTAAACGTTGAAAACCGGTTAGTTTATCAGGGTGATAATGGCTATCAACGTTACGACAGTCTGGATGTTTCTCCCATGCCTATTCCTGGAGGGCCAGGGGCTTATGTTGCAAATGGTAGCGAACATGATGGTATTGGTGATACTACTCACCTACCTGAGAGACATATTCAAATGACTACTCGACGATTCAACAAATTAAAGCTTTTGGAGAATGAAAAGTTTGAGTCTATTAATCCTGATGCTTCAGTTGTAATAATGCCGTGGGGAGGTAGTAAAGGGCCTGCTTATGAGGCATTTCAAGAAATTGTTGATACTGTCGAAGGCATCGGTTGGTTATATACTATGTACGTGAATCCTTTGAATCCTGAATTGATTGACCAATTGAAAAAGGCAGATTTAGTTTTGGTTCCTGAACTTAATTATCAAGGTCAATTTTCTATGATATTAAGAACTCATGGGATTAATGCTAAGGCGATAACTCAATTTACGGGGTTGCCTTTTAAAGTTAGAGATTTGGTAGAATCTGTCAAGAATGAAATTGCAACACATAGAAATGAGACAATTAACGCATGAGTGCAAAAAATCCAGAATATGATTTTAAATGGTGTCCAGGATGTGGCGACTTTGGTGTTCGCAGAGCTTTAGAGGCTTGTTTGAAACAATATGCAATTGATACTGAGAAGCCTATGCATAATACAGTTGTTGTTGCAGGGATAGGATGTTCTGGCAATATGGTGCATTTGATTGAAGGAGAACAGCCCTTTGGTATTCATGGCATTCATGGAAGGACTCTACCGATTGCAATGGGAATTAAGATGAGTAGGCCTGATCTTAACGTTATTGTAGTTGCAGGGGATGGTGATTTTCTGAGTATTGGTGCAGAACATGTAGCTCCTCAGGCTGCACGCAATTTGGATATTACAGCTGTAATTATGGATAATGGAGTTTATGGTTTAACTAAAGGTCAGAGTTCTCCTACAACAAAAATTGGTACCGTAACGAGTTCTACACCGCGCGGTAAAGCAGAAATATCGACAAACCCCCTAGAATCTTATCTGACATTCGGAGTATCTTTTATCGGTTCTCAGGTCTCTTCAAATGTTAGACCATTAGCATCTATGATTAGACAGGGAGTTGACCACAAGGGGTTTTCTATTGTGCATGTTCAATCTCCATGCACTACCTATAACAATACGTATGAAGAATTAAAAGGTAGTGTTAAGAAGGGTATTAAAGGTACTGCTTGGGATATTCCCGAATCTCATAATCCTAACAATTATCAGTCTGCAAAAGATTTGGTCAGCGAAGGAGGAATTCCAGTTGGTCTAATCTTTCAGGATGAGTCTAGGTCTTCATTTGATGAGCACTTATCAAGTCTTAGCAATAATGATAAGCCTTCGAATGTACAAAAAATGATCGATTCATATTCCCTCTAGTCCGAACGCTTTGGAAGAGAAAAGATTGCAGTTCCTGGTGTAGTTTTTTCGCCATCAGCATTTTCCATCCATATGTCACATTCGATTAAATTTTCATTGTTTAGTTGATGTTTTTTTGTCACTTCACCTTTACAGAAAATAGGAGTTCCGGGTTCGTCCATGCCTCTATATTGGCAACTCAGTTTTTTGAGCATTCCTTTGTCTCCAATGCAGTTGGTAATAAGTTCTCCTAAGAAAGCGTTCTTGAGGGCGCCGTGAAGTATTACCCCTGGTAGCCCATTCGCTTTTGCGAAATTAATGTCATAGTGAATTTGATAATAATCTCCAGAGGCTCCTGCATATTTTACAAGCTGTTGTGTAGTTGGGTCTTTGCGTAAAACAGGCAATTGCATTCCTACTTCTAGGTCATCATAGAACAGTGGATTTTTCATATTTTCTCCTTATATTATGCTCGATAGCAGATACCAGTAGTAGTTTGAGTGGCTATTAGTTCATCCAGTTGATTAACATATTTTATTAGCGATACTACAAATAACATTTCTCCCATCCTACCCGAGCGTTCAAATAAATTTTGAATCATCTTACTAACAGTTATTGTATCCCCAGGTCTTATATGGCCAAAGTACTCCCATTCACTTCCTCCATCGACTCTTGCATTGAAATATTCTGGGATAATATCGACTTTGGATTCAGTATTTGTTAGAGCGCATGCCGCATCAACTGATCTAAGGAATGTTGGAGGAGCTATAATCCCATTGGTGTAAGATTCTTTAGCGATTGATTCCTCTTGAAAAAGAGGGTTTTCGTCGCCAATCGCTTGAGCAAACTTAATTATGGCGCCTTTTTCTATTTCAACAGATCCTAGGGTTGTTTCGATACCAATATGATCATTCATTTCCTTTGTAATGTAAGATTTTTCACTCATGTTTTCACCTATATATAAATTTAAATTAGATCTTTTTTAGGTTTGCGGCGCTTGCTATTAATCGTTTGATGCCCGCTCCTTCTTTGAAAGCAACAGTGATTTCAAAATCGGATCTGATTTGTTTGCAATTCATTACAATTCCAGCTCCAAATTCCGGATGATTCACTTTGTCTCCAGTCATAAACCCTGATCCAGAAGCTTTCACTTCAGAAGATATAGCTTTGTTTTTAGTTAAATTGTTGGTTTTCTGTTTGTTAAAATATTTAGGAAGATTTTTTGGAGTATGAATTAGTTTTGTGGGCAGGTCATTCAAGAATCGTGAAGGCAGAGTTGGAAGCCCTAAACCTTTGTAGCCCCGTCTAAATGCGCGCATTAGAAAAAGCTTTTCTTTTGCACGAGTGAATCCTACATATGCTAGACGTCTTTCTTCTTCTATTTGGTCAGGATCTTCCATAGAACGAATATGAGGTAGAAGTCCCTCTTCCATACCAATGATGAAGACAACAGGAAATTCTAGACCTTTTGATTGGTGCAGTGTGATGAGAGTAATTGCAGATGATTCATCTTTCATTTTATCAATGTCACTGATAAGACTTATTGTTTCTAAAAATTCGGATAAAGACTCCCGCAATGAATTTCCTTGATAATCAGATGCACTATTTAAGAATTCGTCAATATTTTCGAGACGTTCCTTATCACGAATATCCTTACTTGATTGAAGGATTTGTCTGTAATTTGTCAGGTCTAGGATACTATTAATCAAATCTCCTAGAGATTGGTGAGTATCAGAATTTAATATCTCGGAAAGTTTACTGATTGTATCGTAGAAATTGGATAGTGCCTTGATAGAACGAGAATTTAATTCGATTCCATTTGATTTTTGAAGTTCTAACATTCTTCCTATCGCGAAAAATAGTGGTAATTGTTCATCTCTTGCAACCAGTGATATATCATCGAATGTTTTTTTCCCAATCCCCCTTGGAGGAGTATTGATAATCCTCATCAATGAAATATCGTCATAGGGGTTAGCAATTGTTCTAAGATAGCTTACGAGGTCTTTTATTTCCTGTCTTTGGTAGAATTTTTGTCCTCCAATTAATTGGTAAGGCACTCCATGACGCCTGCATGATTCCTCTAATAGTCTTGATTGAGAATTGACTCGATACATTATTGCGATGTCTGAATTAGAATAACGTTGAGTAGTAGTTAGTGATTTAATGTGATTTAGGACTGATTCAGCTTCTTCAATATCAGTAAATGCTTCCTCTATTGTTATAAGCTCACCTGGTTTATTTGATGTCCAGAGGTCTTTTTCTACACGTTGATCATTTGCAGATATAAGGTGTTGAGCAGCCTCTAAAATTGTTGAGGAGGACCGATAATTTTGTACTAGAGGAATTACTTTTGCATCTGGGAAATCAGTTTGAAAGCTAAGTATGTTCCGTATGTCTGCATTGCGCCATGAGTAAATTGATTGGTCAGGGTCTCCTACTGCACAAAAATTCCGATGCTTGGCAACCAATAATTTGGCGATTTCATACTGTGCAACATTCGTGTCTTGGAACTCATCGACCATTACATGCAAAAATCTTTCAGAATATTTTTCAGAAATTTCTTGATCCTCACTTAGAATGAAATGTGTCTTGATTAGCAGGTCATCAAAATCTAAAGCAGAATTCAAACTCATGAATCTTTCGTATTGCTCGTATACTCTTCCAACAACCTCTTGGAAATAATCATTAGCGTTTGATTTATATTCTGAACTTGGGATTAATTGACTTTTGGCATTAGAAATACTTGAAAGGATAGATCTGGGCGGAAATTGTTTTTGGTCTATTTGCAGTTCTTCCATTGCCACTTTTGTCTGTTCAATCTGATCTCCGTCATCGTAGATTACAAACTCAGAGCTGAGCTTAATTCTTTGTCCTTCGATTCTTAAGAATTTTGCACAAAAAGAATGGAAAGTTCCTGCAGCAATCTCTGGCATTGTATTATCCAGTATTGTGGCAAGGCGGTCTTTTAATTCTCGAGCAGCTTTGTTAGTAAAGGTCATTGCTGTAATGCGATAGGGGTTAACTTTTTGAGATTTAACTAAGTGGGCTATACGGTGAGTTATTACCCGAGTTTTCCCACTTCCAGGGCCTGCAATTAATAAAACGGGACCATTGATTGAAGTGACAGCATCAGCCTGTTCATGATTCAGGCCTTGGAGCATTTTTTGGTTCATATTATTATTTAACAAAATTTTCTAGCTATTTCTTGCTAGCCAGTATTCCATGCTATCAGTCAATGCCATTAAACTTGCAGTAATAATATTTGAAGATGCCCCCACAGTGCTCCAAATAGTGGAACCGTCAGTGGACTCTATAATTACTCGGACTATGGCACCGGTTCCGTCAGCACCATCTACCACTCTGACCTTGTAGTCGGTAAGCCGTAATGGTTCTAATTCGGGATAAAATTCAAGCAATGCTTTTCGAAGAGCATTATCTATTGCATTTACAGGCCCATTTCCATCAGATGCGGTGTGCATTATTTGGTTTCCAACTTTTACCTTCAACATCACCTGAGATGATAAATCGCCTGCAATCGAAGTGTTTTCACTGTTAGTTTTTGTATGTTTTTGAACCACAGTCATAAATTCCTGCACTTCAAATGGATGCGTATAATCACTTTGTGATTTTCTTACTAGGACTTCAAATGAAGCTTCTGCGCCTTCGTATTGCAAACCAGTATTCTCTTTTTCTTTCACCTCATTAACTAAATTTCGAGCCTGATCCTTAGATAATTTAATTTCAATCCCTAGTTCCCCTACTTTATATAGGACATTACTTCTTCCAGAAAGTTCAGATACTAGAATCCTTTTTCCATTTCCTACCATATTGGGTTTGATATGTTGATAGCTATCTTCAATTTTTTGCACTGCCGCCGCGTGAATTCCACCTTTATGAGCAAATGCGCTTGATCCAACATATGGTTGGGATGGAATGGATCGCATATTTGCTATTTCAGCAATCTGAAGGCTAACGTCAGTTAATAATTCCATTTGTTCGTCTGTAATGCAATCAATGCCCATTTTCAATTTCAAGTTTGCAATTATTGATATTAGATTTGCGTTTCCACACCTTTCTCCATAACCATTGATTGTGCCTTGAACTTGAAATACCCCAGCTTCGATGGCCGCAAGTGAGCCAGCTACAGCTGAATCAGTATCATTGTGAGTATGTATGCCTAATTTTACATTTGTTTCTGAAGAAACAGATTGAATGATATTTGTAATTTCGGTTGGTAATGTACCGCCGTTAGTGTCACAAAGGACTAATACCTCAGCCCCAGCGGATTCAGCAGATTTCAAGCATTTCATGCTGTACTCATGGTTCGATTTATATCCATCAAAAAAATGCTCTGCGTCAAAGAATACCCTCTTTCCGAGACTCTTTAAATATGAAATTGACTCATAAATCATTGCCAAGTTTTCTTCTAAAGAGACTTCTAGTACTTCTAAAACTTGAAGTTCTGAACTTTTACCTACGAGGGTGATCACCGAAGTTTCTGCCGAAACTAGAGCTTTTATGTTCAAATCATCGCTAGCTTTGACTCCTGCACGTCTAGTACTTCCAAATGCTGTGATGACTGCGTTTTTAAGTTTTAGAGTCTTGGCAATGTCAAAGTATTCTTTATCTTTAGGGTTTGAGCCAGGCCAACCGCCTTCTATAAAATTTACGCCAAGATGATCTAATCTTTGAGTAATGGCAATTTTGTCATCAACCGACAAAGAAATTCCTTCGTATTGTGCCCCATCTCTTAACGTGGTGTCATATAATTGTATAAGAGTCATAAAATTTCCCTTATTGTATAGGCTAAGCTAATAATATCTCGGTAAATCGTATCATATTGCACATTTAGAATCAGTTTAATATTAGTTTTTAACGAGTGGTTTTTCTGCGAGAATTATCATTCTACGAGAATGCTTGTCATAATTTGAAGAATTATAATACCCAAATGCTTTCTTAAAAACAAAATTCGCATTTTCAAGCATTTGTATTAGCTCAGTAAGGGTGTAAAGTCTGATTTTATGCCCTTCTATTTCTTTGATTTTTCCTTCTGGAGATACTAATTTAAAACTAACGTGGTTTCGACTTGTTTCAAGGTCAAAATTTCTCTCCTCAATAATTAGTGTTCCATCTTTGTCTTGGCGCCACTCTCGCTCAATATTGTTTATAATTACCCATTCACGGTTTAAAGTATCAATGAGTAGTTTTCCTCCAGGTTTAAGTGACTTATACATTTCCTTTAGGACTTGGAAATCGTCATTTTTGGAGTTTAGGTAACCGAATGCTGTGAACATGTTTATTATTGCGTCAAATTCTGATTCGAAAGGTATTGTAGACATGTCTGAGCAAATGGTAGAAATATTGACTTTTTTTGCTTTAGCTTCCTCTTCAGCTATATCTAAGTATTCTTGAATTAAATCTTGGGAAACAACATTCATGCCCTTGATGGATAGTTCGATTGAGTGCCTTCCTTGACCACAGCATAAATCCAGAATTTTCGATTTAGGCTTCAATCTCAGCGTTTCAATTATGAAATTGACTTCTGCGATAGTACGTTTGGAATCAAAGTTTCCAGAATATATTTTTAAATAGTCTGACCCAAAGAAATTGTTAAACCATTGTTTTTGATGACTCATTACGACATCCTAGCATAATGTGGGGTATTTGTTGGAAGTGAAGTTTTGAATTTGTGCTACACTGATTAATATAAAAATGGTTATGAATTTGGAGTATTTGGTTGATCTCGCTTGATGATAAATCTGTAGTCATAGTTGGAGCTAAACGAGTTGGCCAAGTGTTAGCAAAAAGATTTGCCAATGAAGGAATGCGAATTGCGATTGCATATCGGCATTCAAAAATTGATGCCCAAAATCTTTTGGATGAAGTAATAAAAACTTCCCCAGATTCATTTATTCTTCAAGTAGATATTACTAGTGAAGATAGTGTAAAGAACATGATTAAAGAGGTTGAAGCGAAGTTTGGGGAATTAAATTTTGCTGTAAATTTAGCTTCTCAATATAATTATACTCCCTTTGAAAGTTTAGATAGTTCTACATGGGACGAAAATATGGCTGATGCTAAAGGAAGTTTTTTGTTTGCTATTAACGTTGCAGAGATGATGAAAAATAATCTTGCTCCCACAAAAGGCCATATAATGTTTTTTACTGATTGGGCTGCTGGAAATACTCCATATGTCGGGTATTTGCCATACCTCACCTCAAAAGCTGCGATTGATTTTATGACTAGATGCTTGGCTGTAGAATTGGCATCACACGGGATTTTAGTTAATTCTATTGCCCCTGGACCAACTGAGAGGCCTCCAGAAATAGACAAACAAACTTGGACAAGTGGAGTCATTGAAAAATCTCCTCTAAGGCGTGAATCTTCAGCCGAAGAAATGGCTGAATTGATTATTTCACTTCTTAAAGCTGAGACAATTACAGGAGAAACTATTAGAGTGGATTCGGGCAGACATCTTGCGGGTCCTGGAATTGATTAGATGAATGGCATGATTTTCAGATTAACAAAATCTTTTGAATTTGCTTATGGTCACAGGCTGTTAAATTATGATGGCAAATGTCGTTATTTACATGGCCACAATGGAGTGGTCGAAATTGATGTTGAAAGTTCTGATTTGGATAATAGGGGTATGGTCATAGATTTTAATGAAATCCGTGATCTGATACGTCGGTGGGTTGAAGAGAATATGGATCATAAAATGATTTTATGTAAAAAAGATCCAATGGTTGATGTGTTTAGGAAATTTGATCAACCTATGTATTTAATGGAAGAAAATCCAACAGCGGAGAATATTGCCCGGCATATTTTTTATCAAGCAAAAAATCAAAAATTAAATGTTTCTCAAGTAAGAGTTTGGGAAACTTCTACCAGTTGCGCCGCATTTAGTGAAAATTAGATTAGATAGGAATCTTAATGTGAAATATGGGAAAAGTAGCAGTTTTAGTTAGTGGAGGCTTAGACAGCTGTGTTTTGATGGCGGATCGTGCACAAGATTCAATTGTTTATCCTATTTATTTGCAAGAAGGATTAAAGTGGGAAAAATCAGAATTAAAGACTCTAAAAAGATTTATTAAAAAAATTGATAACCCGAATATTCAAACCCTTACAATTATACAAATGCCAATCACTCCTTTTTATATTAATCATTGGAGTTTGACAGCTCAAAAAGCTCCAGGGAGAGATGAACCTGACAGTGAGGTATTTTTGCCAGGACGTAATATCATTCTCATCGGGCTTGCTGCGGTTTGGTGTAGTACTCATGATGTAAGCGAGGTATCTATAGGTTCATTAGATGACAATCCTTTTCCCGATGCTACTGATGAATTTTTTGATGAGTTTGGGAAAATTCTGAGTAAAGGATTAGCGTTCTCAGTCGAGGTTTCTGCACCTTACAGAGGTACTAAAAAGCATGATCTGATAAAAAAGTTTTGTAGCTTGCCACTTGATTTAACGTTAACATGTATGGAGCCACAAGATCTTAGGCATTGTGGTCAATGTAATAAATGCAAGGAAAGACAGGATGCATTTAAAAAGGCTAATGTTGAAGATTTAACAATGTATAGGAACTAAAAGTGTTTGCAGATAAAGATCCCAGAGATCCTAATTTAAAATTACAACTTACAAAATATCTGAAGCAGATATTGGAGTTATTGGGAGAAGATCCCGGTAGAGAGGGATTGGCAGGAACTCCAAGAAGATGGGCTGAGGCTCTTATGGAGTATACTGCTGGATTGCAGCAAGATCCTGAAGAGCATCTTAAAGTGATTTTTCAATTAGATGAAGACGATTTTCCTGCAGAGTCAGATGACATGATCATTCTTGATAATATTGAATTTGTCTCAATGTGTGAGCATCATATTGCTCCAATCAGAGGAATTGTACACGTTGCATATATTCCTAATTACAATGGTGGAGTTGTTACAGGACTAAGTAAGTTAAGTAGAGTGGTTGAGGTTTTTGCAAGACGATTGCAGATGCAAGAAAGAATGACTCAACAAATTGCTCAAGCTATTGATAAACATTTAAACCCGATGGGAGTTTTTGTGATAGTTCATGCTGTTCATTATTGTATGATTCAAAGAGGGGTTAGGCAAACCGGAAGTAGCACACTTACAACAGCTCGAAGGGGAGTTTTTTTGAAAAATCCAAGCTTGGAAGAGAAATTACAAAGATATTTGAATATGAGGATTGATTCTAATCAAAACTTGTAGCTTTTAGTCATCAAATTTTGATCTAACAGGTTTTTCCATATTTTTAGCAGTTATGTAATCTTTATAACTAGCTTTTTCATCTCCGATTAAATGGTAAGCAATTCCTCTGTGTCTATATGCACTCCAGAAATCGGGTTTTAAATTAATTGCTTTTGACAGGTCTTCTATTGCTTGATCAATTTTATTTAAATCCATAAGCGCCAATGCTCTATTGTGAAAAGCATCGTAGTAATTCGGATCTATTTGTATCGCTGATTGAAAATAATCGAATGCTTGTGATATTTCTCCTTGGCACATGAAAGCAGTTCCAAGGTTGTTTAAAGCCATGGGGTTTTGAGGGTCGATTTCTAACACCTTTTCTAAATCTGCAATAGATTCAGAATATTTTTTTTGTCTCGCAAAAGCATTTGCCCTCAGGAAATATGCAAATGTATTTGATGAGTCATGCTCAATTAATTTCGAGTACTTTTCCACATCATTTGGGGTTGGTTCTGGGAATAATTCCTTTGAGTTGTATGATGGAATTGATTTCATTAATAAAATGCCTTTCAGGATTTAATATAGTTCGGTAGTTCAAGTTTGTTTATTGACAAAGTTATTCTCATTGTAACTTAATTGGGTTTTGATAAGCTTAGGAACAGTTTAACTTTTTACAGGAGCTAACATGTTAAAAATTTCTAAACAAGTGGGCGATCGGCTAATCTCTCATGCTCTAGAAGAATCCCCGAATGAGTGTTGTGGATTATTGCTTGGACAGGCAGGGAATGATTATCCCGAAATTACAGAGATTCGAGAGATTACTAACATTGTAAATAGTCCTACTCGATATCAGATGGATCCTCAAGAATATGTTAATGCATGGCAAGAATCGGAAAGAAGGTCTTTAGATGTAATTGCTTGCTATCATTCACATACTCGAGGCGCTAATCGTTTTTCTGAAACCGATCGTCGTTTAGCTTTGGAAAATGGATGGATCGATTTTCCATTTGTTTTAGTAGTTTTACATGACAAGGTCAATCCAAAGATTTTGGCATTTAATGTTGATTCTTCCGGCAAGGTTGAAGAAATAACTGTCGAATTGATTTAAATAGATTAATTCAGTTTTGCTATTCGAACCCGGTGGTTATTGCTATCTGCAATGATCACATTTCCACGGGAGTCACTAATTGCTCCATGAGGTCTGTCTAGCTCGGCAGAGATTGCAGTTCCACCATCTCCATCTGCGCCCTTTGAGCCTCCGGCAATTGTTTCAACAATATTTGTTTTGGACGATAGAATCCTTATTGCATGGTTTTCAGTATCAACTATTAGTAAATCCCCGTTCTTATTACATCTAATTGCTTTGGGGCCACGGAAAGTTGCATTTATTCCCAATTCTCCGTCTCCAGAATATCCACTATCACCTGTGCCTGCAACTGTAGTAATTATTCCATTTGTATCAATTTTCCTGATAGAATTTCCTTCTCTTTCACAAATAAAAACACTGCCATCGTTATCAACCGCTATTGCCCGTGCTCCATGTATGGATGAATTTTTTGCAGGGCCACCATCTCCTGAATGTTCTAGTTTACCGTTTCCCGCAATTGTATTGATTGTTCCAGTTGATAGATCGATTCTTCGAATTCGCTGATCTTGAATGTCAGCAATTAATAGCCCTCCGCTGTTGTCAAATACACAGTCATTTGGCTCAATAAAACGCGCATTAATTGCTAATCCACCATCGCCTCGATTACCTTTAATACCATCTCCTGCTATCGTAGAAATAATTCCTGAATTTGAATCAATTTTTCGTATTGCTGGAGAGAATCTTTGGACAAAATATACGTCTCCATTTTTTGCTACCTGAATAGCATATGGTTCTTCTATCGTGGCATTGATTGCTTGATCTCCATCTCCAGAATAACCTTGAGATCCATTTCCGCAGACAGTTGAAATAATGTTGTTTTCAAGGTTGACTTTTCGAATACAATAATTAAAACAGTCTGCAATATAAAGATGTTTTTCTGTATAGTCGAAATCTATATGGAATGGTTCATTTAGTGTGGCAGCCGTTGCTTTTTGCCCATCTCCTGAGTATCCCCTTGATCCATTTCCGACAATAGTGTCCATAATATATTCAGGCACAGTCAAATCTCCGTTTGAATTATTTCAAAGTGTTGATATTAGAGCACGTTTGTGGGAAGCAACTCCTATGGTTTTACCATTTTCTGTAGCTTCGATCTTAAAGCCCAAACGCATTTTTTGTGAATCAACTTCTGTGACTTCAATATTAATAGTCACAGTTTCTCCAACTTTAGTTGGCGCCAAGTGTCTTAAGCCGTCAACCGCATATCCTACGGTGCTGTAGTTTTCAGGAAGGAAAGGTTCTGTCAGCTTTATACACGCACCCTCCATTAGGCCTAACAAAGATGGGGTTGAAAGTACTTCAGCTCCGGGTTTCCCAGTTCTATTAGTACTCATTTCTGAGGTAATTACAAAATCCACATTTGCAGATTGTCCTGATTTAAATTTGTCCATTGTCATTTTCTTCTCCATAAATTTGGGTTACGAACTTATTTTAATAATTCTATGAGTTTTTCAACAATAATTTTTTCTTCCCCCGTTTGGAGGTTGACTGGATGGATTGTAATTCCATTTTTTTCGCTTGGTCTAACATGGATTGAAGGATCTCCAGTAGACAGAATATTAATTAATTCCTCACCTTTTACTCCATTCCATGTTTCGTCAAAATCAATTATTGCTCGGGGGTGAGTGGTTTCTGCACTAAGGATTTGTGGATTCGTCTTTTCAACTTTTGCTTGAACTCCAGGAAATTTGGAAACAGATTCGACTATGAAAGTACATTTTTCTGTCCATTCACTAATTATTTGGTCAAAATCAGTGTCTATAAACAATTGAAGGGCTGTAATTAATCCTGCAATTTCTTCTTTACATACTTTTGCAGACCTACAAACTGCATTAGCGTGAGGTGGCCCGTTCAAATAAGCAGCTTCGATTAGATGTTTTTTGCCGCAAAGTATGCCAGTTGATTGTGGTCCTCGAATCCCTTTTCCTCCGCTGAAAGTCACCATGTCTGCACCCATATTGATAAATTTCTGCAGATTTTCTTGGGGAGGAAGCATAGCCGAAGCATCTACAATTACTGGTACTTCTTTAGAATGAGCAATTTTTATTACTTTTTCAAGTGGAATTGCCCCGTGGTGTACTGGGCTGAAAATATAAGCTATAGCTGCAGTTTGGCAATTGATATTATGTTCCAGTTCCCATTCTTCAGTATTGCCTACTCCGCCAATTTCAACCATTTTTGCTCCTGCGGCTCTAAAGCTATGGTGGTAGGCTACGAGGTGTCCCTTATCAATAATAATCTCGTTTTTCATTCCGTTAGTATTTGGTAATTGATTAATCTTGTATGGGTCACTGCCTGCTATGCAAGCTGCTGCCTGAAGAACCATTCCAGAAGCAGCTCCTGCTGTAACTAGCCCTGCTTCTGCTCCGGTAATCTTTGCAATGAATTCCCCTGCTTTTTGATTGAGATCGTCCATGTCTACAAACCATTTAGAAGCTTCTTCCATGGTTTTGATGACAGGACTGGGCATTATACTTCCACCTAGTTTTGTTAACCAACTAGCCCCATTTATTACTTTTTTGACACCCATGGAATTATAAAATTGATTTGTGTTGTTCATTCGGTTCATGAGAATTGTATTACCTTTCAAAATGCTGCCAAAACAACGAAGGATTTTGACCGCTTTTGAAAACTTAACACATTATTAAAATTAATGTTGTTCATGGGGCGCAATTTTGGTATCATTCCTCCACGCACTTTATGCGCTGGGTGTTTTTGTGTAAGTGTGTTTTTGTCTCAATATAAAGGAGGGTAAATTGAAGTGGATCGATTTTGAAAACCCGTCGTCTGTTGATGATGCAGTCAAGTTACTGTCATCTGCGAATGGCGAAGCGAAACTTCTCGCTGGTGGTACAGATTTAATTGTGCAGATGAGAGCCGGTGCATTGGCGCCAGGTTTAGTAGTGGATGTCAAGGCCATTCCGGAACTTAATGAATTGTCATTAAATGGAAATGGTTTAACAGTAGGTGCTGCTGTTCCGTGTTACAAGATATACAACGATTCTGGTGTGAAGGAACATTTCCCAGGATTGGTGGATTCTTCATCCATAATTGGCGGAACTCAAATTCAAGGAAGGGCATCATTGGGTGGTAATCTGTGTAATGCTGCTCCGAGTGGAGATTCAATTCCAGCTATGATTGCTTATGGTGGAGTTGCAAATATTACTGGCCCAAATGGGGTTCGACAGGTTCCTCTGGAAGAATTCTGTATTGGTCCTAGAAGGACGGTCTTATCAGGTGATGAGATTTTAATTTCTATAAGTTTTCCGTCTCCTGGGAAAGGTTCTGGCGCGCACTATATGAGGTTCATTCCTCGAAATGAAATGGATATAGCTGTAGTAGGTGTAGGAACATCTGTTGTTTTGGATGGAGACAACATTAAGTCTGCAAGAGTTACTCTTGCTTCTGTAGCTCCAACTCCAATTTACGTAGAGTCAATTGGAGATGCAATTGCAGGTAAGCCGGCTGATGAATCAACAATTGCTGAAGCCGGACAAATGGCTAAAGAAGCAGCAAAACCGATTACTGATATGCGTGGAACCATTGAATACCGTAAACATCTTTGTGATGTGTTAACTAGGCGTTCACTGGCCAAATCAATTGAGCGCGCAAAGGAGAATAACTAATGCCCCGAAAAACTTATGTTCAAACTACTATTAATGGAGAAGAAGTCGACTTTCTTTGCGAACCTAGGCAAAGTCTGCTTGAGTGTTTACGTGATGTAATAGGACTTACTGGGTCAAAAGAAGGTTGTAATGATGGAAACTGTGGTGCTTGTACTGTAGTTTTAGATGGACGAATTGTTACTAGTTGTCTTGTCCTAGGCGTTGAAGTCGAAGGCAAGGAGGTTACTACTATTGAGGGAATAGCATCTCCAGAGGGACTTCATCCAGTGCAGCAGGCATTTTTAGAAAATGCAGCATTACAATGTGGTATCTGTACACCAGGTTTCATAATTGCATCTAAAGCATTGTTAGAAAAGAATCCAGATCCTACTGAGGAAGAGATTAGATTTTGGCTAGCAAATAATTTGTGCAGGTGTACTGGCTATGACAAGATTGTCAGAGCAGTAATGGATGCAGCAAAGCGATTACAGGAGGCGTAAAATGGCCACCGTTAACTATGAAAGAAATGTTGTTTTGTCCAGTAAGGATTATGATGTTGTTGGTACTCGTCCAGTAAGGCATGATGGTGCGGACAAAGTGACTGGTAGAGCTGTGTATGGGGCGGATTTTGATACTGCAGGTCTACTGTTTGGGAAAATTTTGAGGAGTCCTCACGCTCATGCGCGTATTGTCTCTATAGACACTTCGGCAGCAGAAGCTTTGCCGGGTGTACACGCAGTTGTTACATCGGCTGATTTTCCTGAAATAGAAGGCGGTACAATGGTGTCTGATGGCGAGGGCGGATTTACTGACGTGGGAAGACTTAGGGATAATGTTTTGGCTGGTGGTAAGGCTCTATATAAGGGTCATGCTATTGCGGGTGTTGCGGCGAGTAGCTCTCATGTTGCTGAAGAAGCGGTTAGCTTGATAGATGTCAAATATGACGTTTTGGCCCCAGTAATGACTGCACCTCAAGGTATGGAGAAAGATGCGCCAATTTTACTTGAAGATTTAGAAACTGAGGAACTTGGTGCTACGCTTCCAGGCCCCACAAATGTTGCTGAACATATTCAACACGTTAAAGGTGATGTTGAAAAAGGATTTGCGGATGCAGATATTGTAGTTGAGAGAGAGTTTAATACTGCCACTGTTCATCAAGGATATATTGAGCCGCACGCTGCCTCCGCATTTTGGAGCAGTGACGGTAGATTGCATATCTGGACTTGTACTCAAGGATCGTTTGCCGCAAGGGACAGTACTGCAGAAATTTTAGGAATTCCTACTTCGAAAGTTCGAGTTACTCCTACAGAAATTGGGGGAGGCTTTGGAGGTAAAATTAATGTATATCTAGAGCCTGTTGCTGGGTTGTTATCTCAAAAAAGTGCTAGACCCGTGAAAATTGCTATGAGCAGAGCTGATGTATTTGAGGGTTCTGGTCCCACTCCTGGTTCATACGTGAAAATCAAAATGGGAGCTAAGAAAGACGGGACGTTTACAGCTGGTCAAGCATATTTGGCTTATGAAGCGGGTGCATTTCCAGGATCTGCAATAGCTGCTGGCGCTGATTGTGTTTTTACAGCATATGATGTTGCTAATCAATTGATTGATGGTTATGACGTGGTGGTGAACAAACCTAAATCTGCGGCATATCGTGCTCCAGGAGCACCAAATGCTGCATTTGGTGCGGAGCAAGTAGTAGATGAAATTGCGAACAAGCTAGGAATAGATGCTTTAGATTTGAGAATAAAAAATGCTGCTACAAAAGGTACTAGTCGTGCAGATGGGACTGTCCACCCAAGAATTGGCTGTAAGGAAGTTTTAGAGGCAATGAAAAATCATCCTCACTATACCGCACCATTGGACGGAGAAAATTCAGGCCGAGGGGTTGCAATAGGATATTGGTTCAACATAGGTTTTGAATCTGCTGTAAATATTTCTGTAAATGATGATGGCACAATTGCATTGACTGAGGGTTCTACAGATATTGGAGGTTCCCGTACTTCGATATCAATGCAAGCAGCGGAAGTTTTGGGAATTCCTGCTGAATCAGTTAATCCGTCGGTCGTAGATACTGACTCGATTGGGTATACTTTTATCACTGGCGGAAGTAGGACTACTTATGCGACTGGTTGGGCAGCTTATGAAGCAGCTCAGGACGTGAAGGAACAATTGATTGAAAGGGCTGCGAAAATTTGGGGAATCACTACTGACAAAGTCAGTTATGATTCTGGTGTGTTAACCAATTTGAATTCTGAAGAGACTATGACTTTTGCTGAAATAGCGGATGAACTTAATGATACTGGTGGTCCGATTATAGGGAGAGGAAGTTTGCATGCTGGTAAAGCTGGTGCAGGCGGAGGTTCTTTTGCAGGTGTGATAGTCGATCTTAAAATTGATCCTGATACTGGAAAGACAGAAGTCACGAGATTTACTTCAGTTCAAGATGCAGGCAAGGCTATTCATCCAAGTTATGTTGAGGGTCAGATGCAAGGTGGTAGTGTACAAGGGATCGGTTGGGCCTTGAACGAAGAGTATTATATGAGTGATGATGGCAAGATGAATAATTCAACTTTGTTAGATTATCGAATGCCAACTAGTTTAGATCTTCCTATGATTGATACAGTAATTGTTGAAGTCCCATCGGAACAGCATCCATATGGAGTTCGCGGTGTTGGTGAGGCGAATATTGTTCCTCCTACTCCTGCGATTGCTAACGCGGTTCATGATGCAATAGGAATTCGAATGGAAAGGTTGCCAATGAATCCTACTGCCATAATGGAAGCAAAATGGGCTCAGGATTAGTGAATTAGCTTTATCATGGCGACTGTTTTTATACCATCACTAATGCAGAACCTCAGTGAAGGCGCTGATAGGGTGACTGTTGAAGGCAACACTGTAAGAAAGATTATTGATAATCTAGAAGAAATCCATACAGGATTTAAATCAAGATTGTTGGATAATAGAGGTAGGATTAAACCTAATATCTCAGTGGCAGTTGACGGAGAAGTTTCGGAAATTGGAATCTTAGAGCGCGTAAGCCCTCACAGCGAAGTGCATTTTTTGCCTGCTATAGCCGGTGGAGAATTTTGAATATCATATTTATGATGATCTATCGTGACTGCTAATCAAGAATTACTACCGATATCCGAGGATTGGGATAAGGCTTTGGCAATTGTTGCGCACCCTGATGACTTGGAATATGGTGCTGCTAGTGCAATAGCTCGTTGGACTTCTCAAGGGAAAGATATCCAATATCTTTTGGTCACTCAAGGTGAAGCGGGAATTGATTCTATGGACCCTAAGGATGTAGGTCCACTTCGAAGAGATGAGGAAATCGCAAGTGCACAAGCTGTTGGTGTAACTGATGTTCAGTTTTTGGATTATCAGGACGGTGTTGTAGAGTATGGTTTACCACTCAGACGAGATTTAACTAAAATAATTCGTTCTAAAAAACCAGATGTAATTATTACTATTAATCATGAGCTTCAGTTCGCCCAAGGGCAATTGAACATGGCTGATCACCGTTATGTTGCCCTGGCTGCTTTTGACGCTGCTAGAGATGCAGGTAATAGGTGGATTTTCCAAGAATTATTGGATGAAGGTTTTCTTCCATGGACCGGAGTGAAAATGGTAATGGTAGCAGCTTCTCCCAATCCTACTCATTGGGTGGATGTTGGCGATTCTATCGAACTTGGAATTCAATCTCTTAAATTGCATAAGGCGTATATAGAAAATTTGAGTCAAGAGTTTGATCCTGAAATGTTTTTGAGTATGAGTGCTAATGCCTCTGGCGAGAAAGTGGGCGTTGACTACGCTGTTGAATTCCAGGTTATCTTGATTTAATCAGTGTAGTATTAGTCTAGTTGATTGTTTGGGCTGCTGGCCAGGGTTTTAATTTTTCTATTGCTGATGATAGTTTAATGATAGTTCTTTCATCTGCGTTTCGTCCTATAATATGCAATCCAATGGGAAGCCCATCACTTGAAAAACCACATGGGATGCTTGCAGCTGGGTATCCAATCATGTTTATCGGAAATGTAAATGGAGTGTATCCCCAAATTGGGTCAACATCCATATGATTTATCGTGGTTGGGTTTTGACCAATTTCAAATGCTGTGACTGACATTGTAGGTGAAATTAGTAGATCAAATTTTTGAAATTGCTCTTCAAACTGCAATTTCATGAGGTTTGTGTAGCCTAGCGCAATTCCATAATCAGCTCCAGAAAATCTGGATGCTGCCTTGAACCCTTCTTGAGCATAGTCGGTTAATTGATTTAAGTCTAAATTTTTTGAAGCATTTCTACTTCCTGCGATCAGGCATGCGAAAATGCGTAAAAAATGTTCTGTGGGATTAACAAGTTTCAAATCCGACTCTTCCACTGAACAACCTAGCGACTCCAAGGACAATGCTGATTCTTTTGTGATTTTTAGAACCTCGTCATCAACTGGGGTATAACCGAAATCGGGCGTCCACCCTATTCTAAGATTTTTAACATTTCCCTCACATGCTTCTAGGAAGTTTTCTTTAGGTAATATTGGGGATGCTAAATCCCTTGTATCAGAACCTGATAGTACGTTTAAAAGGATTGCTGCATCTTCAACACTTCGTGTTATAGGGCCAGATTGAGTAAGTATATTGTGAGCTGGAGGTTGTTCTAATGATCCCGTGGAAATTTTTGGCACTCTACCCAGAGTAGGTTTTATACCATAAGTACCACAGAAACTTGATGGTATTCGGATTGATCCACCACCATCGCTGCCAGTTGCCAGTGTTGACATTCCTGAAGCAACGGAAGCTGCTGCTCCTCCACTTGATCCTCCGCTAGTGCGAGACCTATTCCAAGGGTTTTTGCAAGCTTCCCCTAAAAGATTTTCTGTCGTCCCTTTGAAACCAAATTCAGGGGTATTAGTTTTACCAAGAATTATACCGCCCGCTTTTTTAACTCTTTCAACAACAATTGAGTCGTAATCGGGAATATAATTATCGAATGCTTTGGACCCGAAAGTTGTTCTAATAGATTTTGTTTCTTCAAGATCTTTTATTGAAATGGGAATTCCATGCAGAGGTCCTACAGAATCATTTTTCATTATTGAATTTTCACATATTTTAGCTTGGTTTAATGCGTATTCAGCGGTAATAGTCAAAAATGCATTTAAAATGGGATTCAAAGTTTGAATTCTTTCAAGGAATACCTTAGTAATTTCTACAGGGGATAAGTTTTTATTTCGAATATGCTTCTGAAGTTCCTTAACCCCCATAAATGCTATTTCTTCTTGAATCAATTCTATGACCTCAGTATTAAAATGTGTCTGAACACGATTATAGAAAGGGGTTTTCAATAGTGCAAGATTGTTGTGATATTATCATCATCAAAAGGAGACTGTTATGAGAATTAGTAATATTGAAACCTTTATTGTTGATGCAGGTTGGAGGCCATGGATATTTGTGAAAGTTGAAACAGATGAGGGGATTACTGGATGGGGAGAATGTTCTGATGGTCGGCAGCCTTTAGGTGTTACTGGGACTATCGATGACATGAAACCAATACTAATGGGACAGGATCCGTGTGCATTTGAGATGAGATTTTGGGATATGCTGAGGCTTAGCAGACAGTCCCCAAGTGGAATTGCTAGTAAAGCAATTGCGGGTGTGGAATTAGCCTTACTAGATATTAAAGCTAAGTCTTTGGGTATATCAGTAGTCGAGTTGTTTGGAGGCCCCACACGTGAAAAAGTAAGAGTTTATTGGTCACATTGTGGAACTTCAAGAGCTAGACATAATGATTTATTGAATACACCTCCTATTAATTCGATGGATGATATTGCGAATTTGGGTAAAGAAGTTGTTAGCAAAGGATTTACGGCTCTTAAGACTAATATTATTATTCCTGGAGATCCCGCAAGTGTTTGGATGGGTGGTTTTGGAGGTGGTCAAGGGACTACTGATCAATATATAACTAAAAGTTTGCTCAATCACGTTGAAACACTAATAGGAACATTTCGTGATGCTGTGGGAGATGAAGTCGATATAAATTTAGACTTAAATTTTAATTTTAAGACTGAAGCTTGTTTGCGTATCGCGAAGGTTTTGGAAAAATTTGATTTATTATGGTTGGAAATTGATATGTATCAACCTGAAAGTATCAAACAAATAAAAGAAAGCACATCAACTAGAATTTGTACGGGTGAGAATTTATTTTATATGCGTGAATATTTGCCATATTTCCAAATGCATTCTGCTGACATGTTTATGATAGATGTTCCATGGAATGGTTTTAGCCAGTCTAAGAAAGTTGGAGATCTTGCTGAGGTTTATCAACATAATGTTGCACCTCATAATTATTATAGTCATCTTTCAAGTTTTATAAGTGCCAGTTTGTGTGCAGTTTTGCCGAATGTACGAATTATGGAGATAGATATCGATGACGTTCCATGGAAGGATCAATTAACAAAGAATCAGCCGAAAATAGAAAATGGATTTATGGAAATCCCATCTATTCCAGGATGGGGAACAGATATTGATGAGGAGGTTGCTAGAGCTCATCCATGGGATCCGTCTAAGCTTGGATATATGAATTTCTCTGGGAAAAATAAATAATGGATTATATTTTATTCACTGAGTGTTGTTTTGGTTTCTAAGTGAGTCAAGAAGTTTTTCGTCGATTGGGTAATATTTTCCTGGAGCAACTTTTTCTGATTCAATGAGTGATTTGGCGAATTCTTCATAGGACTCGTGCTTTTCTGCCCACTCAATAGTTTCTTTAACAATTTCTGAATAAACCACGACTACTCCGTCATCATCACCTATAATAAAGTCTCCTGGACGTACTACAACTCCTCCACACTGTATTGTGCCACCTGCCTCAAAGGGATGAATGTCTGGTTCTCCTACAGCACCAGTTCTTCCACTCGCAAATATGGGGAATCCGTAGCTCTTTACAGTATCTAAATCTCGAACTGCGCCATCGGTTACTAATCCTTCAGCACCTTTAATTTTAAGATGCAATAGTTTAACATCGCCTCCAATGCTAGCCCAGTCTTTCCCCATGGCATCCATTACTATTAGCTTCCCAGGACCAGTAGATCCCATTGCTTGATACTCTGGAGAATTTTCTTTCAACTTTGTCTCTTTCAAAATATCAGCCCGAGGTGGCACAAATCTTAATGTTTGCGCTTGTCCAACTAACTTTTGGCCAGGTGTATAAGTATGAACACCTTTCATCCAACATGGATCAAACCCAAAATGTTTGACTGCTGAATATATGGTGGCTGTGGGCAGCAATTTTAGCCTTTCTAAGATTTGATTAGTTTGGTTTAATTTCATGGATACCTCGTTTCTTTTGATATTTGAGTCATAGTGTATCAGGTTGGAAATAACTTTCAGGAATTGATAATATTTGCGCGACAAGGAATTTTTAGAAGGTGACTTTTGAGGGTTTTATTTACATCCAATCAACAGAAATTTGTAGATAGCTTTGTGAAATTTATTGAAAATCGTCATTTGATTGACTCAGTAGATATTTTCAGTCCAATTAATACACAGCAAAATTTTTCTAACGTAGATGGTAAAACATTTGATGATGTAGCTAAACAAATTACCGATGTTGAAGTATTGGTGCATTCAGGTTTGTTGCCCGAGTTTGTAAACGTTAGTGATAGATTAAATTATAATATGCATGATACATATCAGTTATTAGACTTAGCCGTTAAAAGCGGTGTTAAAAGAGTAATATATCTGAGTACCTTACATGTAATGGATCAATATGACGAGTCTTTTACAGTGACTGAAAATTGGCGACCAGTGCCTTCTGTGAACCCTCAAATTTTGGGTCCATATATGGGTGAATTGGTTTGTAGAGAATTCGCAAGAGAAGGAAAAATTGAAGTGATTTTGTTGAGATTAGGAGATCTGATTGATTCCGTTGATTCAACAAAGTCTATGTCCAGTTCTAGTTTGTATGTTGATGATGCGTTTCAGGTGATTGAGAAGGCTTTTTCTGTTTCTATGCAGCATGAGTTTGAAGATCGCACCTTAACTTGGCTGCCCCTTCATATTCAGTCCAATGTCCCCAATAAGCGTTTTTTGACAGACCGTGCTGAATTGTTGATGAATTATAAACCGATTGATGGTCTTCAGATGAGATTGTGAATGTATAGGTGAAAAATGAAAATTTTGTTGTTGGGTGCTAATGGGATGTTGGGTCCACATGTAGTGAAAGTATTAGAAAAAGAGCATGATTTAATTCTTAGTGATGTCCATACAAGTATGGACTCTGAACATGACTATCACCAAATTAATATTTCAGATTTGGAAAGCGTAGTAGATATTTCCTCAGGAATGGATGCAATAATTAATTTGTCTGTTGTAAGGGAAGAGAGACGTTTGGCATTCGACGTAAATTCCCAGGGATGTTACAACGTAATGAGTGCCGCTGTTGAAAATGGTATCAAAAGGGTAATTAATACGGGACCACATTTTACAGTTGCTGGTCCATCTTATGAAGATTATGATTTTGCGATTCATTCATCTGTTCCTCCTCAGCCTGGAACGTATTTGTATGCTCATACAAAGGGATTGGGTAACGAAATTTGCAGAATTTTTTCACAGAATTTTGATATTAATGTCATTATGTTGCTTTTTTATAATTTTCGAGGATATGATGGTGATGAATACCCCTTCGGTAAAGACTTCACGCCATTTTCAGTGACATGGGAAGATGCTGCAAATTCATTAAAATGTTCTCTTGACATTGAATTGAGTAAATTACCTTCGAAATTTGAAATCTTCAACATTTTTGCTGATATTCCTCATAATAAATTTAGTAATTCGTATGCGAAAAATGTTTTGGGTTGGAAACCGACTGACCAGTTACAAAAGTACTGGCAGAAAGAAATATAAAATCACTTTAAGGAGTTAATAATGTTGTCAGCTGAACAAGCGGCTTTACAAGAGAGAACTGAATCCTCATTACCAAAAACAGGCCGACCAGTTATTCGTTCAAACCAAGGAGTAGTTTCGAGTGGTCATTATTTGACATCTATGGCTGGTGCCAAACTATTGATAAATGGAGGGAATGCTTTTGATGCTTTGGCGGCATCCGTTTTTGCTGCTGCTGTTGTAGAACCAATCGCATCATATTCATTGGCTGCTGAGGCAGTCCTGATGCTATATTCTACTGAGGAGGATTCATTTTTGTCTGTTAGTGGGCAAGGAACTGCTCCAGAATTGGCTACTATCGATTTTTATAAATCCAAAGGGTTAGATGTGATTCCTACTGGAGTTGGTAAAGATGCTCCTCTTGCATTTACATTGCCTGGTGTTGTGGATTCTTTGTTAACAATGCTTGAACGATTGGGGACTAAAAAAATTTCTGAAGTGTTAGAACCTGCAATTAAATATGCCTCAGAAGGGATTCCTCATTATGAATATATGTTGGATAGATTAGATTCGGCGTCTACGGTCCAACAATTTGAGCTTTTCCCTCCAGGAGGGTTTGAAGTCTTTTATAATGATAAGACTATTCCGAATCCTGGTGATTTGCTTAAACAATCTAATCTTGGAGAGTTGTTGTTGAAAATGACTTTTGCTGAGGAAGATTCTTTGATGGGAAGGAATATGCCCTTGGATGAGGCAAGAATTGTAGGAATTCAAGCTGCTCGAAAGTGTTTTTATCAAGGTGAAATTGCAGATATGTTTGATAGAAGTTCCAAAAGTGTAGGTGGGATTTTGAGTAAAGATGATTTGGGAAATTATCACGCCAAGATTGCTGATCCAGTAAGCATTAACTTCCACGGGTATGAAATTTTCACTCATGATACTTGGAGTCAGTCTCCTGTACTTTTACAGGCATTAAACATGCTAGAGGGATTTGACTTGAAGTCAATGGGACACAATTCGGCAGAATACATTCATACTGTTTCGGAATGTTTAAAAATTTCTTTGTCTGATAGAGAGGCATTTTATGGAGATCCAGAATTTTCAGATATTCCAATAGATGGTTTGCTATCAAAAGAATATGCTGATGTCAGAAGAAAGGAATTCAATCCAGAAGTAGCTATTCCTGTACAACCTACCCCAGGAGATCCATGGGCGTTTTCTAAATATGACAAACCTGATCATTTTCCTGAATCCCAGAAATCGAGTGTTTCTGAAAATGAAAATAATACTCACCCTGATGGGACTACACATATTTCTGTAATTGATGAATCAGGAAATTTTGCATGCGCAACACCAAGTGGCGGTTCTTTCTCGAAATCTGTGTTTTTTCCTGAATTAGGCTGTGCATTAAGCACGCGAATAGAAATGTTTAATCTAATAGAGGGTCATCCTAATCAAATTATTCCTTCAAAAAGACCTAGGACAACATTAGTCAATTATATCGTTGCAAAAGACGGGAAACCAGTGATGACAATTGGGTGCCCAGGAGGAGATCATCAGGCCCAAGCTTGTACAGAATTAATATTGAACACTTTGATTTTTGGAATGGATCCCCAATTGGCAGTTGAGGTTCCAAGATTTGCTACAGATAGCGTTGTGGATTCCTTTTATCCACATGTTTATTTTCCGGGCAGATTATCGCTCGAAACAGGAATTTCTGAAGATATTTCAAAAGAATTAGAATTAAAGGGTCATAAAATTGATCGTGCGGTAAGTTGTGGGATGGGAGCGACTGTTTCTTTGAAAGATCCAAATTCGGGTTCTTTAAGTACTGGTGCTGATCCTAGACGTGCATGTTATGCAATAGGTTTGTGATACACGGGTATTCATCAATTTCTAAACATCTATACTGTATAATTGTGTGACCGGCTATATATTTCGAATTGGTTGCACAATGACTAATGAAATTACTGATCAGAATAATTTATCAAAAGATATCTTGAATACCAATGTGAAAAGAGTGGTAGTAAAAGCTGGAAGTGGTTTACTTACTGGCGGAGGAGAGAATCTGAATTTAGGAATTCTCTCTATATTGGTTGAGCAAATTGCTACGTTGAACAAGGCTGGAATTGATGTTTTGTTAGTTAGTTCTGGTGCAGTTGCTGCAGGTAGAAGAGTGATTGGTGTTTCAGATGATGAGCCTAATTTGCCTATGCGCCAAGCTTTGGCCGCAGTTGGTCAGGGTAGGATTATGCATTCATATGAGCAACTTTTTGGGGAACATGGTATTTCTGTGGCTCAAGCATTATTGTCAAGGAATGATTTTTCTCGAAGATTAAGTTATTTGAATGTACGTAATACACTTTTGGCACTTTTGGACTGGGATGTAGTTCCTATAATCAATGAGAACGATGTTGTTGCAGTTGATGAATTGTCCGAGGGAGTGTTCGGCGATAATGATACTTTGTCATCAATGGTGGCTACTATGGTGGAAGCTGATTTGTTAATCCTTCTCGGAGAAGTAGATGGTTTGTTTACATCTGATCCAAATATTGATCCTGATGCAGAATTAATTCAAGAAGTGACACATATTGATCAGACGATTTTTGCGGCAGGAGGTCCTTCCTTAAGTAATCTTGGTAGAGGTGGAATGACTACCAAGATCGAGGCGGCAAAATTGGCGGTTGCTGCGGGAGTTAATATGGTCATTTCCAGTGGATTAACGAAAGATGTAATTATAAGATTGGTGAATGGCGAACATATTGGGACTTTCTTTCATGCATTGACAACCAAAATGGAAAATCGCAAGCGGTGGATGTTGACAAACATATCCAAAGAATCTCAAATCCATATTGATGAAGGGGCAGAGAAAGCGATTGTTCATAGGCAAAGTAGTTTACTATCTCCGGGGATATCTAAAGTTATTGGAGAATTTGAAAGAGGTGAAGTGATATTAATATGTGACTCTAATTCACACCAAATTGCTTGTGGTATTTCAAATTACAGTTCTTCAGATTTAGCCAAAATTGCAGGTATGAAGTCTGATCAATTTGAGATGATATTGGATGTTAATTTTGGTGATGAAATTGTTCATCGAGATAATATGGTGATTTTGGCAGGGGTTGAAAATGGTATTTGATAACGATGCTTTACGAGCAATTGGTTTTAGGGCTCGTCAGGCCAGTATAGAATTATCCAAAACATCGGGTCATTTGCGTAATTTGGCATTGTTGAAAATTGCAGATGCTTTGTGCGATCGAAAAGATGAGATTATTGATGCAAATTTTATTGATATTGATGTAGCAAAATCGAACTCTCTTTCTGATTCAATGGTTGATCGATTAATTTTAAATTCGGAAAGAATTGATCAAATTTCTATTGATGTTAGGAATGTTGTGAATTTGAATGATCCAATTGGTCGAATGGAAGATACGAAAATTTTATCTAATGGGTTACAAGTTGCGCGAAAACGTGTTCCTTTAGGTGTGATTGGTGCAATCTTCGAGAGCAGGCCAAATGTAATAATTGATATCTCAGTACTATGTATTAAGTCTGGGAATTCGGTGATTTTACGTGGAGGTAGTGAGGCAATAAATACTAATTCAAAGATTTTCCAGGTTTTGAGAGATGCAGTTTCGGAGTTAGAGATTCCAATTGATGCATTGCAATTTATTGAATCGACGGATAGAGAAATTGTAACCCAATTACTTTTAATGAAAGATTATATTGATCTTTTGATACCAAGAGGAGGAGGAGCTCTTATTCGAAGAGTTTCTAATGAGGCAACTATGCCGGTTATTACAGGAGGTATAGGAGTATGTCATACATATGTAGATCGTTCAGCAAATTTGGAAATGGCTGAGAATGTGGTAGACAATGCTAAGACTCATAGACCTACTGTTTGTAATGCTCTGGATACTATTATTGTCCACTCTGATGTTGCAAGTGACTTTTTGTCTAGCTTGGCGCAACTTTGGAAACCTAAAAAAGTTAAAATGCTTTGTGATAGGAGATCGTTAAGTTTGCTTGAACCTCTGAATCTAGTAGATGCTAAATTGGCAGAGGATCAAGATTGGGATACTGAGCATTTATCGTTAGTTGCAGGTGTCAGAATAGTGGATTCTTTGGATGAAGCATTAGATCACATTTTAATTCACGGATCTGGTCATTCTGAAGCTATAATCTCAGAGGATTATTCTGCTACTCAAAGATTTTTGAATGAAGTGGATAGTAGTGCCGTAATGGTCAATACTTCCACACGTTTTAATGATGGAGCCCAGCTTGGACTAGGTGCTGAAATTGCAATAAGTACGGATAAATTACATGCTAGGGGGCCTATGGGTTTGTCAGAGCTAACTTCTTATAAATGGATTGTAATGGGATCTGGTCAAATTAGAAAATAATTTATTTTGAAGCTAATACTTTTTGAATAAAGTGCCCCATTCTGTTTTAAGTGCAGAATGAATTCTTTTACGACCTTTGAACCTTAGCCAGTAGAAATTATGGAAAAGATTTGAAGCTAATATTCCTAAAAACACTAATGGAGTATTGAGGATTATTTTTTCTAGGGGTTTCAAAGGTCCCCAGTAAACCAATTTTTGTCCCCAGCTGGCGAAAGTGTTTGAGGATTTTGAAAATTCCCAGTTGATTTCTGAAATATCTTCTCCTTCGATATCCAATTCCTTAACTTCTCCGCATCCTAGTCCAGCTTCATGAGCAATTCTAATGAATGGAATATTCATTGGATCGAACCCCATTAATGTTGCAGACACAGCATCAATAGCAACTTGGTCCGAGCTTGCGATAAGTATGTTCTTTTGCTTCCAATTCAATGCACGTGGCCCAGGGCCATCCCCTGCAAAAGTGCCGTCTGTGATAGCAAAAATCCCGGGATGAATTTCCTTTTGAATTTTTAGTAGATCTACTAACGTTTGATGTATTACTGAATGAGTTTTGTGTCGTTCGAATCCTAGTAATCCTCCGAATGCATTTTTCATTGCACCAGTGATTGTTGTAAACACATGTGTTTTAAGAGTAGGCAGATGACAAATATTTTTGCCAATCATTATTTTTGGTATAAAAATTCCATCTGGATAAACTTTGTCTAATACATCCATTTTGCTTTTTGGTATGTATCTGATCCATTCTTCTTCCTCAAGAAATAGACTCTCGATGCCCAGTTTTTTTTCTACAGCAGAGTGCTTATTATTTTTAGCGCCTTCTCTGGGATTGACTACTACTGTCCCATTGTGCGCAGTTTTAATTGAATGCCCCTTGTTTAGAAGTGATTTAGATACACCTTCTAATTGCCATGGAGTTGTTGAGCATGCAGGGAAATAATGTTGCCAAGAAATATTTACCTTTAGCAAAGTAGGAATGGAGGGCAATAGGAATTTGTCGACATTTGCCAGATTCATTAATCGGTTAATATCTTCAACAAAGGTATTAGGAGTAGTGAAAACAACTGCAACTTTTGATTTCTGTGAAGGAGCAATTTTTTTATCTAGAGAATCTTGTACTTGCACTAAAATAATCCACTATTAATTTGTGACTAAAAGAGTTGGGAATTAATCTAAGAAATCACGTAATTTTCTAGACCTACTTGGGTGTCTTAATTTTCTAAGGGCTTTGGCTTCAATTTGTCTAATTCTTTCCCTAGTAACTCCAAAGTCTCTACCTACTTCTTCTAGTGTCCGTCCTCTACCGTCATCTAGTCCAAAACGAAGCCTAAGTACTCTAGACTCCCGTTCATTGAGAGTGTCTAAAATGTCATACATTTGTTCCTTAAGCAGTTGGTATGATGCGGCATCAGATGGAGCAATACCAGAAGTATCAGGGATAAAGTCTCCCAAGTGGCTATCTTCTTCTTCACCAATTGGTGTTTCTAACGATACAGGTTCTTGAGAAATTTTTTGGATTTCTCTTACTTTTTCTGTTGGAATATCCATCCCTTCAGCAATTTCTTCCGAAGTAGGTTCTCGTCCATATTCTTGCACTAATCTACGACTTATTCTTATGAATTTGTTAATAGTTTCTACCATATGAACTGGTATACGTATAGTTCTTGCTTGATCAGCTATAGCTCTTGTTATTGCTTGACGTATCCACCATGTAGCGTAAGTGCTGAATTTGTAACCTTTACGATAATCAAATTTTTCTACGGCTCTTATTAGTCCAATATTTCCTTCTTGTATTAAATCTAACATGGTCATGCCACGGCCAGTGTATTTTTTTGCTACGCTTACAACTAGTCTTAAATTAGCCTCTGTTAAATGTTGTTGTGCATTTTCACCTTGGATGTCAATTCTTTTCATCCAATGTTTGAATACGGGTTCACAGTTCTGCATTTGTTCAAGAAAATCAGGCTTTAATAAATCTGCTCTTGCAGAATCCAACGATTTTCCTTCATCTAATGTGTCTATAAATGCTTGTGGAAACAGACCTGAGTCCATAGAGAATTTTCTTATTTCTTCTTTAACTTCTTCGGGTTCCTTGTTAAGTACATCGGAAACAAAGTTTAGGATTTCTTCTGTGAGGTCACCATCCAAGCTTTCGCGAAGCAAACTGTTACTTATTACATCTTGTAATGAAAGTTCACCTTGTATATTCGACCATCTGCAAATTGCGTCTAATAAATCTTGCTGTGATAACATTCGTGTTAATAATTCCTGATAACATTGCCATGCAGACGGTTCAAATCCTAATTTTTCGCGAACGTCAGAATTTACAGACGAAAGATATTTTGACGATTCTATTTGACGGGCTAACATTCTTTCATCAGATGCTTTCAGAAGTGTTACTCGTCCAATTTCTCTGAGATACATTCGAACGGGATCGTCTATCATTTCTGGTGATTCGGCCTCAATATCTCTGGTAATTTCGCTGACGGAGTCAACCATGTTTTCTGGTCTTCCAGAAAGAGTCGGATCATTTTCAATTGTTTCTAATGAATCATCGTCGGTCGTTTCATTGATTTGATTTCCCTCAAGAGGGAAATCAGATTCTCCTGATGAGTCATCAACATCATTTTCTGTAGAAATTCCGAGATCGTAATCGCCTACATTCATAGATCGTGCCATTTTATCCTCACGTACTTTTTATTAAATTATAATCAATTATACTTCTCTTTGCGAACATCATTAAAGGAGGTCTCTAGTTCTTTTATTCGATTATTTAGTTCGGCAACTTGATTTTCAAGATTATTGAAAGTTTCATCTTCGGGTTGGATGGCGTTAATGATGATTTCTTGCATTTCCTTGATGTATCTTATTTCCATTCTTAGTATACATTGCTGAAATGCCTTTTTGGCTGAATGGATATCAATAGGCTCAAGCGGCTTTTTGGTTAGGTCATCTAGTCTAATTTTTAGTGATGGTTCTAGTTCAGTTTCAAGAGATTGAATTGAATCAGATTGAATTAATCTTTCCAAAAGCTCCCTATCTTCGCTGTTTTTTAACCATTCTGGAGACAAATTGTGTGCAATTGATTTCAAATCTGGGAGATTTAAGATAAGTAGTATTACATGTTCATCAAGTGATCTTTCGTTAGATCCGATAAGTTTTTTACTGATTTCTTGTGATTGAGAAGAGTTAATAGAGTTTATAGTTCTTCGGTATGTATTTTGGGGGGTTTTGGATTGGGAAATGCCAGCACGGATTGCTTGTGGATTAAGTTCCAATAGAGTGGACAATTTATTAATATATCCATCTTGCTCCAAAAAGGGAGCCTTTTGTATTATTGGACGCATTATTTCTAAAGCTTGTGTTTTCCCATCACTAGAATCCAGGTTCAATCTGGATTCTAGTGCATCTATTATAAATGAGATATATGGTTTTGCTTGTTCAACGGATTTTTCCCATTCAATAGGATTTTTTCTAATTAACTCGTCGGGATCCATGCCATTTTCTAGAACAGCGATTTTTAATTTTAGAGTGCTCCTTTGTTGGAAAAAAGTTGAAGATGAGGCTCTTTGGTCTCCGATAATTTTCCATGATGATTCGAGACTTCTTAAGGTCGCTTCTTGTCCTGCAGTGTCAGGGTCTAAGGCCAAAATGATATCGTTAGTCATAGATCGGATTTTGAAAACTTGTTGCTCCGTTAGAGCGGTTCCCATAGATGCGACAACATTTCTAAATCCGAATTGATGCGCGGTTAAAGCATCCATATAACCCTCTACAATTGTCACAGAATTTTGTGACCGAATGGTTTCTTGAGATAAATTTAACGCATAGAGATTTGATCTTTTGTCAAATATTGGTGTTGCTGGGGTATTTATATATTTTGGAGAGTTGTTGGTAAGAGATCGGCCGCCGAAGCCTATTATTTGCGATTTCTGATTGTGGATAGGGAAAATAAGCCTCTGTCGGAAAAAATCAGAACTATTACCGTCTTCCCATTTTCGGATAATTCCAGCTAATATCATCATCTCTTCATCGAATCCGATTTTAAGAAGATGCGATTTTAGACCGTCTCTTTCTTTGGGGCTGAACCCAATTTGGAAAGTTTCTGATGTAATTTCGTTTACACCTCGATTTTTTAAATATTGCCTGGCTACAGTTCCTTGGTTTGAAACAAGACAAGCTTGAAAATAATTTGCAGCTTCTTTATTGATTGCAATTAATGATTCGTCACGGTCATAATTTTTTGAATCCTGACGTTCAATGGATACCCCAGAGCGGTCTGCGAGAATTGTTAATGCGTCTTTAAATTCGACTTGGTGTTGGTGCATAATAAATGAAAATATATCCCCACCTGTGGCACAAGCACCAAAGCATCTCCATGATTGTCTACTTGGAGTTACGATAAACGAAGGGGTTTTTTCTTCGTGGAAAGGGCAGTTTGCTTTAAAATTATTTCCTGATTTTTTTAAATTGACGTAACTATTCACCAACTCAACAATATCTGTTCTAGATTTAATTTCATCTAAAGTTGTCATTATTGATTTCCCTGTTTAATTACGAGGTTCTTCATTTTGTTCAAACGCGAAATTTGTTAGATCTTTGATTGGTGTTTGGATATTTTCTGAATGCCAGATAATATGATCAACGTGTGAATGAATGTCAACTAGCATTTCTCCGATAGTATCCCAGCTTGTATTTGAGTCTAGGAGAGTAGTTAAATTTAATAAAATGCTCTCTTTTGCAGAAATCATATCACTGAGATCGGTAGATAGTTTTGCTAATTCATCCCAATATTTTTCTGGAAGTCCCATCTCTTGAAATTTGACTAGGATCTTGTGGGCTAAAAGTGCGGTTTGTCTTGCCTGATCGATGTTCGGAGTAATGTGATTTTCGGTCATGTTTGATTCTCTGAAATATTGTAATGGCTTATGTAGTTTGTCCAGGGTTCTCTGATTAATTCAAGTATAATCATTTGTGAAGGTTCCGGCATTAGTGAAATTTCTTCAAAAATTTGTTTCCAAATTGTATCTACCTCATTTTTCCAAGGTTTGTACTCTGGGCTGTGAGAATCTCTTTGGAGAGCTTCTAAATGCTCTTCAATCCTACGAATGAAATTTTCGATTCTCCTTTTGGCGATCCTAGATTTTATTAAATCTTTTGTCATTAAACTGCCTGCGATATTAGTGGTTTGCTAATACCGGGTTCGATTTTTTCTGCAGTTCGAATTGCATAGTGGTCGGTCATTCCCGAAATGTAGTCAGATATAGCATTGATCGGATTTTCGCTTATGGACAAATAGTTTTGAGGAATTTGATTTGGGTTGTTTTGAAAGAAATGATATAAAAGTTTAATTATTGACTTTGCGGCGTTTCCAGCATCACTAGTATCTTGTGGAAGGTAGACTTGTTCAAACATAAATTCTCGAAGTTTGTAAAAGGAATGCGATATTTCATCGCTCATTTGAATTTTTGGTCTAACAGAGTGATTTGCAGTGTTTGGATACGATGATTTAACTATGTCTATTACCATAGTATTTATTCTTTCAGAATGTGATGATCCAAGTGTAAGAAAAATGTCAGGAGGGATTTCAGATGTTTTTAAAACTCCTGCACGAAAAGCATCTAACAAGTCGTGATTCAAATAAGCAACTGAATCACAAAGTCTGACAATTTGAGCTTCCAAGGATAGGTTACTAGGGATGTCGTTTGATAGAAATTCTCCTCTAGGTTTTGAATGGTGTTTGATTCCGTTTCTAACTTCCCATGTAAGATTTAAGCCTCTACCATTTTTTTCTATAAGTTCAATTATACGGACACTTTGGAAACGATGATGGAAACCTTTTGGATTTAGGTTGTTTAATTCAGATTCTCCAGTGTGTCCAAAAGGAGTATGCCCCAGATCATGCCCTAGCGCGATCGCTTCTACTAAGTCTTCATTTAATCTTAATGCTCTTGCAACGGTCCTAGAAATTTGTGACACCTCGAGAGTATGAGTAAGACGCGTTGTATAATGATCGCCTATAGGAGCTAAGAAAACCTGAGTTTTGTGTTTGAGTCGCCTAAACGCTAAAGAGTGTGTAATTCTGTCTCGGTCTCGTTGGAATTCTGTTCTTATAGGAGAAATTGTTTCATGATTTTCACGCCCGCGCATGGAAATAGATTTCGTAGCATGTTCAGACATAGAGTTTTCTATGTCCAAGTTCATTCTATGGAATATTTTTTGAATAACCTCTAATTGTGGGTGATCTTTATTTGTGTTTTTGTTGAGGATTGGAGTCTCCAATATTCTCAATTCTTAGAGATTTGATATGGAAAGAGCGGCAATTATAACATATATGTTATGTATATTTTGGGCAAGTTAGACCCGAATACAGGAGACCCAGTGATTTTTCGAAACTTCTAATAATTCTGGGCGAAGCTCGCGGCATTTCTCGATGGCAATTGGACATCTTGTATGAAAAGTGCATCCTCTGGGTGGATTTACGGGACTTGGAATTTCGCCAATCAGGGGGATTCTCTCTCTATTTGCTTCTGCAATAGGATCAGGAATGGGCACTGCTGAGAGTAGTGCTTTTGTGTAGGGATGTAATGGGTTTGAATATAATTCTTCATTGGTAGCTATTTCAACTATATGGCCCAAATACATAACGGCGATTCTATCGCATATGTTTTTTACCACCGCAAGGTCGTGAGCTATGAATAAGAAAGTTAAATTTAGTTCAGATTGTAATGATTTTAGCAGATTGATAATTTGAGCTTGAATAGAGACATCCAGAGCAGAAACAGGTTCATCGCATATTATTAATTTTGGTTCAACTGCCAGTGCTCTGGCGATTCCGATTCGTTGTCGTTGCCCACCACTTAATTCGTGTGGATATCTGTCTGCCATAAAAGGGTTAAGGCCTACAATCATTAAAAGATCTGATACTCTATTGCGGTATTCTGATTTTGATGAAGTTAGGTTATGGACTTTTAGTGGTTCTCCAATGATGTCTTCACAAGTCATTCGAGGATTTAAAGAGCTGTATGGATCTTGAAAAATAAACTGAACTTTTTGGCGCATTGAGCGCAAATCGTTCTGTTTCATGGTGCCGACATTTGAGCCTTCAAACAATATATCTCCATAAGTAGGTTCATAAAGTCTTAAAATGCATTTGCCTGTTGTTGTCTTCCCGCTACCACTTTCTCCAACAAGCCCTAGTGTTTCTCCATATGCAAGATTTAAGTCAATACCATCAATCGCTTTTACGGAAGAAACTGATTTCCTAAAAATGCCTCCCGATTTGATTGGGAAGTGCATTTTTAGGTTCTTTAACTCAACTATGTTCTTAGAAGTTTTAGTCTGCATAAGTTATTTTTTTGAAACGGATGATAATATTTCTAGTTCTTCTGACCTCCAGCAGGAGGCTTGGTGGAATCCGTCAGAATCAACCTTTTTTTCCATTAACGGTTCATCAGTGTAACATTTTTCATATGCGAACCTGCATCTATTAGAGAATCTACAACCTTTGGAGATTTCAATCAAGTCAGGAGGATATCCATCAATTGGAGTAAGGAGTTCTTTTTGAGTTGTGTCGAGACGGGGAATTGATTTGATCAATCCTAATGTATATGGATGTATTGACTTTAGGAATACATCTTCTGTTGATCCTATTTCGATGATTTTGCCTGCATACATTACTGCAACTTTGTGAGTGTAACGAGCAATGACACCTAAATCATGTGTGATCAAAATTAAAGAAGTATGAAAGTTTGTGACTAAATCTTGCATTAAGTCCAAAATTTGAGCCTGGATAGTTACATCAAGAGCTGTAGTTGGTTCGTCAGCAATTAGTAATTGAGGGGAGCATGACATTGCAATTGCAATCATTACTCGTTGCTGCATACCACCACTCAATTGATGAGGGTACAAATTCATCGATGATTCGGCATCTGGTATTCCTACTTGTTCAAGCATTTTAATTGCGTGATTTCTAGCCTGTCTTTTAGCAAGATTTAAATGTAGTTCGATTGTTTCGGAAATTTGTTGGCCTATAGATATTACTGGGTTTAAAGAAGTATTGGGTTCTTGAAAAATCATTGAAATACCATTCCCTCGAATTTTGCGAATTTCTTTTTGAGAAAGTTGTAACAAATTCTGAGAATTAAAGATTATTTCTCCATTAGTAATTTTCCCGTCTTCAGGCGCAATAAGATTTAGAATTGAATGTGCTGTGGTGCTTTTACCACAACCACTTTCTCCAACAATGCCTAATATTTCCCCTTCATTTAGTGTGAAATTTATTCCATCTACCGCACGAAGCTTTCCATTTTCCGTGTTGAATTCCACGTGTAGATTGGTTACTTCTAAAAGTAGACGTGGATCTGAAATTTTAGACATCAAAATCAGTTTCTTTGAAAATATTCATTACATCTTCTTTGGAGGGCATAGTGGTTAATGCGCCTCTGCCTCTTACTTTTAGTCCACTTGCAATTGAAGCGATTTTTGCAGAATCTTTTGCGGACATTCCTTTGAGATAAGCACTTAAAAATGCTCCGCTGAATGCATCTCCTGCACCAGTAGTGCTTATTGCCAATTCAGGTTTGTATGCTGGCTGATGAAAAGTTTCTCCATTGACTGAAATTATTGCTCCGTCTTCACCACATGTAACAATGGTATTTGGAACTCCCAAATTGCTTGAGGCTTTTACAACTTCATAAGGATCATCGGTGCCGAATAGAATTTGGCAGTCAGTTGGATTACTTGGCAAGAAAAAATCAACTTTTTCAATCACATCCATCATGGCTTTTTTTGCATTTTCAGCAGACCATAATTGAGCCCTGTAATTCGGGTCATACGAGATTTGTAATTTTGCATTGGAAGCTATTTCAATTGCATGTTTTACAGTTTGATGCGAAGAAATTGAGATTGCCTGAGATATTCCGCTAAAATGAAATAGTTTGGCTTTTTGTATATATGAAGGTTTTAAATCGGATGGTTTAATTTTGCTAGGTTCGCTCCCTTTTCTGTAATAAACGAAATCCCTATCACCACCAGGTAGTTCAACTACAAAATGTACCGCATTGAAGCCTTCGCCAATAGTAACGTTTTCTGTATTTATTCCTTCAGAAGTCCATACTTTTAAGAGATAGTCAGTGAAAGGATCATTACCTAAACGAGTAATATATCCAGTACTTGTCCCCATTCTTTGAGCTGCAACTAAAATATTCAAAGAGTCTCCAGCAAGAGAACGCTTGAATGATTCAGCTTCTCCTATTGGTTCCTCTGCGAAGAATTCGATCATGCATTCCCCGATGCTTATGAAGTCTGGCATCTTTTCTCCAAATATTTAGTTTAAGGCAATCAAGTAATTGTCTAAGTTAAATTCTGAATACGGGTTTTTATCCGTCCGAAATTTTTGATTGAGCCATGTTTTCAATAATAGTTGCTAATGCAGAATGATCAGAGTCGGCATTTCCATTATTCATTAAAGTGCCAATCATTCCTTGTAAAAGTCCGGTAACTGGAAGAGGCACTCCTAATTCATCTCCAGTGAGTAGAGCATTTCGCAAATCTTTTTGATGTAATCGAATCCTGAAACCTGGAGTGAAATCACCCGATATCATCATAGGTCCTTTGGCGTTCAAAACATTACTTCCTGCCAAGCCTCCTTGTATTGCTTCCAAAACAGTTTGTGGATTTAAGCCAGCTTTTTTTGCTAGTGTAAGCGCCTCTGCAACGGCTTCAATATTTATTGCGACGATAATTTGGTTTGCGAGTTTCGTAGTGTTTCCTGCACCATAATCACCGCATAAAACAATACTTCCTCCCATGGATTCTAGAACACTAAAATATTTGTCGAAAGTTTCCTTTTTCCCGCCAACCATTATTGCCAAGTTTCCAGAAATTGCTCCAGGTTCTCCACCGCTGACGGGTGCGTCAAGGAAAGAAACTCCAACAGCTTCACAAGCTTTAGCAATCTTTTGTGATGAACCTGGTGCTATGGAGCTCATATCAATTACAGCTGATCCACTAGAGGCACCCTCCAGTACTCCTCCTGGGCCCATAATAGCTGCTTCAGAATCGGCAGAATCGGGAACCATGGTGATAACAAGCGAATTATTTTCTGCTATTTCTTTTGAAGATGAAGCTGCTTTGGCTCCATCACCAACCATTTCTTCTACACTGGTTGCGACGACGTCAAAAACTGTAAGAGAATGTCCGTCTTTTATTAGGTTTCGCACCATGGGTTTCCCCATTATTCCTAATCCAATAAAACCTATGTCCATAACTAAAACTCCTTAGAATCAATTGAGCATATTATCAGTTCTATTTGATCCATGGTCAAGTGAAATCGTGATATCCTAGAAAAACATTTGAAAATCTTTTCATGATTTAACCCGAATGATAATCTCTTCTTATTTGAGGTGTTACCTTGCATACATTAGTTCTTATTAGACATGGTCAAAGTCTTTGGAATGCTGAAAACAGGTTTACTGGATGGCAGGACGTAGATTTGAGTTCAGAGGGAAAGGTTGAGGCTAAGGTTGCTGCGAGGGCATTATTAGATAATGAATTTACGTTTGATTTGGCTTATACGTCTGTTTTAAAAAGAGCTATTAGAACATTGTGGGTGGTTCTTGATGAAATGGATTTAATGTGGTTGCCTGTTCATTTGTCTTGGCAATTGAATGAGAGACATTATGGATCACTGACAGGCCTGAATAAAGCTGAGACAGAAGAAAAATATGGTTCTGAACAGGTTTCAGAGTGGAGACGAAGTTTAATTACTGAGCCACCAAAGATGGATTTTGATGATATTAGGCACCCTTTCCATGATTTGAAATATAGAAGCATCAAGCAATTATTTAGATCTCCAATTAGTGAATCTTTGCAAGATACTATGGACAGAGTTGTCCCGTATTGGAATGAAGAAATTAAATTCAAAGTTCAGCAGGGGCATAGAATTATTATTTCTGCTCATGGGAATGCTATTAGAGGACTGATGAAGTATTTGGAAGATATTTCCGAAGAGGAAATCGTTCGATTAGAGATACCGACAGGAATACCTATAGTTTATGAATTTTCTACTGATATGGTAGTTACAGGGCGAAAGTTTTTGGGGAATTGAATTTTAGGATTCTATAGGTAATGATCTGTATCGGATCCCCCATTTGTCTAGGGCTTTTTGGATTCTGGGATCATCTAGCCCTATAATGTCTTTCATAAGACCCGCAAGACTGTGCCCGAGCATTTCATTTTCATTTACAACCCAATTACCCTCTGATCCGTGAACTATGTATAGAATACAATGTTGGTGAGATCCGCCTAATTTAATGGTAGTAAGGTCAGATTGGGATTTTATTTCGAATCCTTTTTGTGTGGTATTCATACTTTCTCCCTCAAACGATTTTTGGAATAATAATTAAATTATATGCTAACCTTGAAATATTAGTCTCACGACGATTTTAATTTCTCAAGGGGAATGAGCATGGAAATGGGAAAATTTGTGCAGAAGAGTGAACCGAAATTCGAAATATTTGAGTCAAATTTTAAATTAATGATTAATGATAATTCCCAATTAATGACTATATATTCGGGTGCGGAATGGTCTGAAGGGCCAGTGTTTATTAAAAATAGGAATATGGTGGTGTGGAGTGATATTCCTAATGATAGGATGCTTAGTTGGACACCTAATGCTGGAGTCGAAATTTTTCGATCTCCTAGCGGATATTCAAATGGCAACTTTTTGGATTTGCAAGGACAATTGTTAACTTGTGAACATGGGAATCGTCGAATTTCTAGAACCAACAAAAATGGTGAAATTGTTACGATTGTTGACAATTTTAATGGAAAGAAATTAAATTCCCCAAATGATTTAGTAGTGAAATCAGATGGATCAATTTGGTTTACTGATCCTCCATATGGGATATTGTCAGACAAAGAGGGACATAAGAGTGAGAGTGAATTAGAAGGAAACTTTGTCTTTCGTTATGATCCGATAGTTGATAAATTAACGCTCATTTCTGATGACTTTGATAAACCAAATGGGATTGCTTTTTCACCTGATGAAAAACTTTTATACATTGCCGATAGCGGGGATCCAAAGAACATTCGTGTTTTCAATGTTTCTGAGGATGGAGAATCTATAAACAAAGGTCGGGTTTTTGCTGAAATTTCGCCAGGTGTTCCAGACGGTTTCAGAATTGACACTGATGGAAATGTTTTTACAAGTGCATCAGATGGTATTCAGGTTTTCACTCCTAGTGGAGTAATGCTGGGCAAGATTTTGGTCCCTGAAAGGACTGCAAACTGTGCTTTTGGCGGGAAAAATCGAGAGACCCTTTTTATTACTGCAAGTACTTCGTTATATTCAATTGTGATGAATGCTAAAGGTGCATAGAATTTATTGCAGTAGTGGTTTAATTATGACTTTGGACTCAAGAATTGGGGAAGATATATGACTGAATCATCATTCAAAAGATCTGAAGATTTTATTCGATCTGCAGTTGCCAACGATTTAAGCACTGGGGATATTAAGCAAGTTCAAACTAGATTCCCACCTGAGCCAAACGGGTATCTACATATTGGGCATGCGATGGCGATTAATTTAAATTTCAAAATTGCCGAAGAATATGGAGGGAAATGCAATTTGAGATTTGACGATACAAATCCAATTAAAGAAGATCAGGAATATATTGAGTCTATTAAAGAAGACATTAAGTGGTTAGGGTTTCGTTGGGATAAGGATCCTAGATTTGCGTCTGATTACTTTGAAATTTTATATTCCTATGCGATTAATTTAATTAAATCTGGGAATGCATATGTAGATAGTCTGTCACAAGAGGATATTCAAATTTTTCGAGGAACTCTTCAAGAACCAGGTAAGGATAGCCCATACAGAGATAGGTCTGTAAATGAGAATTTAGATTTATTTGAATCAATGAAGAATGGAGAGTTTAGTGAGGGTAGCCATGTTCTTCGTGCGAAAATTGACATGTCAGCCGCTAATATGAATTTACGAGATCCAGTGATGTATCGTATCTTGTCTATCAAGCATCATCGTACTGGCTCCAATTGGTCAGTTTATCCAACCTATGATTTCGCTCATGGCCAATCAGATTCTATTGAAGGGATTTCACATTCAATTTGCACTTTAGAATTTGAAGACCATAAGCCATTATATGATTGGTTTCAGGAAAAATTAGCTATAAATAAATCTAAGCAAATGGAATTTGCAGGAATGAAACTTTCTCATACTATTTTGAGTAAACGGAAGTTAAATTTATTGGTACAAAATGGTAGTGTTTCTGGATGGGATGATCCTAGAATGCCCACCCTTGCAGGTTTGAGAAGATTGGGTGTGCCTCCTGAGGCAATCTTAAATTTTTGTGATCGGATAGGTATTACTAAAAAAGATTCTGTTAATGAGATTGAGATGTTAGAACATAGTATCCGACAAAATCTTAATCTAAATGCTCCAAGATTCATGGCAGTATTAAATCCTCTTAAAGTAGTAATTACTAATTATCCTGATCAAGAATCTGAAAATGTTGAAGCAGTAAACAATCCTGAGGATCAATCCATGGGTTCAAGAAAAATTCCATTTTCTAAAACGATTTTCATTGAAAGAGAGGATTTTATGGAAAATCCTCCACGAAAGTTTTTCCGATTGGCGCCAGGCAGGGAAGTGCGATTGAGATATGCATATTTTATTCGTTGTGTTGATGTAATCAAAGATTCCAATGGGGAAATTATTGAATTACATTGTACATATGATCCCGAAACGTTAGGAGGTAGTGCTCCCGATGGACGCAAGGTAAGAGCTACTCTTCATTGGGTTTCCGAGATAGATGCTTTTAAAGCTGAAGTAAGATTATATGATCGGCTTTTTGCAGTTACAAATCCAGGCATTGGGAATACTTTCGAAGAACTTAGAATGGATTTAAATCAGCATTCTTTACAGGTTCGACCTGAAGCATTGTTGGAATCATCTTTAATGTCTGCTCGATCTGGCACAAATTTTCAATTTGAACGACAAGGGTATTTTTGCGTTGATTCCAAAGATTCTAATCCTGAAAAGTTAGTCTTTAACCGAACGTGCACATTGAGAGATTCCTGGGGTAAAATTAATAAGTAATGATGATTACTTTGGTGAAATTAAAGCTCAAGTGGTTGGTATTTAAAATTATATCCAAATGCTTGAGGCCCCACAACTTTAAGACCTTTATCTGTTTTCCATAAATTTGGAGCAGGGAAACCAAGGACTGTGACTCTGAATCCGTATCTGAGTAACTCAGTGGTAATCGGATCACCTCTTTCTGAATCGATTAAACATATTAGATCTGGAACCATACAAATTATTTCCCCATTTATTTCCGCAATCAAGTTTTCATTCTGGAATTCAATATGCATTTCTTGGTTCTGGAAATTATTTGTGCCTGCGATTGAGACTCTACCTAAAGCAAATCCAGATGAAGTTTTTCTTTCGACGTCGATAATTTTCCCCTTAAAAAGTTCTTTTCCCGGGAAGGTTTCCAATATTGATTGGGTAAGATCTGTTTTTTGAGTCCTAGCTTTTTTTACATTTTCTCCAAGTGATTTTGCCAATGATAATGAATTAGGGATCGCAGTTGATTTTATTTGATTTGATGTCATTGGTGCGGTTGCATAACAGGCAACACAACCCATTTGAATGGTTACAGCCCTTGCCATTCGTTCAACCCATTTTGCATCAACGGCACCGGTAAAAACTGCAGTGTTGCCTTTTTCATCTGCGAGACTCAGAGGCGTGAAAGGTACTCCATATACAAAGAAGGTTTTCATTTGAATCTCAGGGAATGCCCTTCCCATTCCATCTGCATCTACAACAGGTAATCCAGAAATCGCTGCTGGGATTAACGGTTCTAGGGAATTACTTCCGCCAATTTCGTTTGAAATTAAAGCTGTAGCCTTGAAATTCAAATGTTCTTCGATTGTTCTCAAAGCACTAAGAGATTGCGTGTCCCTCATTTTTTCTATTCCTACTGTAGGAGCACCTATTCCGCCTACACATACAATTTGATCGGTATCATTCAAATCATTTACAGATAGAACTTTCACGGGCCCGTGTTTTCTTATTGCCTGCCTTGCTCGTAGCTGGCCCACATATGGGTTTCCTCCACCACCAGTACCTAAAATTCCGCCACCAATAGCAATTGATTCAATGTCAGATTCAGTGATTGACCACATTGAGGGGGCTCCTTATTCGATGTTATTATGTCATTAGCGTGTGTTAGTTAATCCAATTTAAGGAGAGGATCATGTACGAGGGTATGATAGCAGAGACAGTACGTATTTGGGGCAATGAGTGTGATCAAATTGACACATATATTGCTAGGCCATTAGGTAAGGGACCGTTCCCCGGCGTGGTATTGATTCATCATATGCCAGGATGGGATGAAGGGCAAAAAGAAATTGCCCGTAAATTTGCTTATCACGGGTATATTTGTATAGCTCCGAATTTGCATCATAGGATGGGGTTAGGCGACATTGATGATGCCGTAGCAGCTGTGAGAGCTGCAGGAGGTACTCCAGACGCACAGTTTTTGGGAGATTTTCGAGGAGCAATCCATTACTTGAAATCTCTTCCATATCACAACGGTAAAATTGGGTGTATAGGATTTTGTTCTGGTGGTAGACAGGCATATATTGCAGCTTGTAATGTTCCAGAATTAGATACGGCAATTGATTGTTGGGGTGGTAAAGTAGTCATGGAACCAGCTGATATTTCTGAGCGACAACCGATTTCTCCAATTGAAATGACATCACAGATGAATTGTTCTCTTTTGGGAATTTTTGGAAATGAAGATTCTTCTCCTTCAATTCAAGAAGTAAATGAAATAGAGTCTACTTTACAAAAACATAAAAAAAAGTACCAATTTTTTCGATATGATGGTGCGGGTCATGCATTTGTCAATTCTTATAGGCCTAGTTACCGTCCTGAGCAAGCCTTAGATGCATGGGGAAAGATATTTAATTGGTTGCAGAATTCGTTAATGTAAAATTTTTGTTTTTTTGGAGTTGAAAATGTGTACTTGGATTACTGAAAAAGTGCAATTGAAAGGTAGTGGAAAAGGAGTGAAAGGCTGGTTTCCTATTACTGAGGCCAGAGTATATTATGACCATCCTTATTTTACTCATGAAGATCATACTTTAAATATTGATTTCGTGAATGAATCTCTCGGGATTGATGCTAGAGTTGCTGTAGAAATGACTGCTGAATCTGCTCGAGAATTAATTCATAAGATTGCTATAGCATTAGAAGCTGGTGAAGCAGTTCATTAGGGAATATGGTTCTCTATGAATCAGTAGTGGGTGGCGACCCTGACCGGACTCGAACCGGCGATCTCTGCCTTGACAGGGCAGTGTGTTGAACCAACTACACCACAGGGCCGCGCTGAAGAATAAGGATAATTTATTGTCGATGGATTGGCAAGTTTGAAAACTTAATATACGCAGCCTAAACCGTTATATCCAATTGTTACATCATCACCATTGATCATTACTGGAGAAATTTTTTGACCGTCGGTATGTATTGTAACTTCATCCCATCTTTTTGGATATAACGACAGGTTTATTTTTTCGTAATCAATACCTGAACTATCCAATTCCTCCATTAATTTTGTGGAGTAACCGCAGTCGATTGTGGAATATACTAATACTTTTGACAATGTTTATCCTGAAATTTAAAAGTGCTGTGAACTTTGTAGACTAATTTGGTGTGCCTGATATTACTTCCTCTACATTTTTAACGATTGTAGATTTGGGAACTGCGCCGACGATAGTTCTAGCAACTTGACCTTCATTGAAAATCAATAATGCAGGAATCCCCCGAATTCCGAACTCTACTGCTCGGGATTGATCAGAATCTACATCAAGCTTCATTACTTTTAATCGCCCAGAATACTCTTCAGCGATTTCTTCGACTACAGGAGCAATTGCCTTACAAGGACCACACCATTCTGCCCAAAAATCTACTAAAACTGGAAGCTCAGATTTTAAAACTTCCCCTTCAAAAGTATCATCAGTTACCGCGATTGAATTTGCCATTTTCCCCTCCATATCATTTCTGTTAATTTTGAGTTTGTGAAACTATTGTGCATACTAAGAAGGTCTATTCCTTCTTTCTTCTTCTCGTTCTTCGGATTTATCTCGAAGTGGACGACCCTTATCAGGAGTAGGGTCTTTTACTATTCCATACATTGCCTTCCCCTCATGGTCATCTGGCAAGTATTCTGTTATCGGAAGACCTTCATCATTGACGAACAATAAGCAATGACAATACTTGTAAACTTGCATGTCGTCACAAGCACACATCCAGGTCCGATGGGATTTTTCCTCTTCTTTATTTGGATAAAATCTACATGGGCATAATGGACGACCTATTTCATCTATATTTTGAGCTAATCCTAAGATTACTGCGTCTCTTACTGAGTCGTCTGGGTGTGTACTGGTACCAGATTTGGCACAGTATTTTTCTACGAAATTTTTCATCCTAGACATGGATTTTTCGTTGGGTTCTTTTTTCATTGAAGGCATTTTAGCTCCCTGTTTTTCTAAATAATATAGTGGTGGGCGGTAATGGATTTGAACCAATGACCTCCGCGATGTCAACGCGGCGCTCTTGCCCCTGAGCTAACCGCCCTGGTACTAACTATTATTAGAACATAATATAACAACGGTTTTATAGCAGGTCAACAATCAATTGTCATCAGTTTGATTGTTAGGATCTTTCTCTGATTCTTCTTCCACTACGGTATATCCAGGGATAGTGTTTTCATTTTGAACATCGAATGATTGATGCCCAAAACTGCTGTTCATTACTTCTCTCATGTCTGCAGATGCAATGTCTAAAAGCTCATTAGCTTTCAATGCAGCATCCGCTTCTATTTCAGCTTCCAAATCATTTAATCCTAACCGTTGACGTCCTTCTTCAGATGCTCCCAGTTGTGCAGGTATTAAACGTCCAATTATTACATTTTCTTTAAGACCACGGAGGTTGTCGGAGCTTCCATTGATTGCTGATTCGGTAAGAACTCTTGTAGTCTCTTGGAAACTTGCTGCTGATAAGAAGCTTTCTGTTTGAAGTGAAGCTCTGGTTACACCAAGAAGAACTGGAGTAGCAGTTGCTGGTTCTCCACCTTCGGCCAGAATGGCTCCATTCATTTCTTCGAAATCTTTAATTTCAACTAATTCATCAGGCAGAAGACTGGTGTCCCCAGATTGGTCAACACGAACTTTTCTCATCATTCGTCCAAGGATGACCTCAATATGCTTGTCGTGAATGGTCACACCTTGAGCACCATATACCTTTTGCACCTCACCAATTAAATAGCTATAGACAGCTTCAGTTCCACGTAATTTAAGAATCATATGCGGATCTTTTGGCCCGGCGGTGAGCGCGTCACCAGCATTTACAGTTTGTCCTTCATTTACTTCTAATCTTGCTGCTAGAGGTATTTGGTAATCACGCTGATCTTCTTCAGTGGAAGTGATGGTTAGAAGATTATCCGCTATAGTTATCGTTCCAGACAGGTCTGCAGAAACGATTGCAGATTCAGAGTTGTTGATGTTTTCAATAACTTCCCTTAATTTCGCGGCTTCTTCAGAAAGATCGGACATCTTTTGTTGTAGATTCGATATTTGCAGTTCAATTTTCGCATCTGACGGATTTTGTTTAGTTTTTGTAGTTTGGGCTTGGTTTAATTGGTCCACAATGGGTTGGGTTAGAGTTGTAAGATCTTCTGAATTCTTTATAGCTAGTTTTTTGATTTCTGACACATAATTTTTCGCATCTGCTTGATTAACTCCATAGTCGACGATGAGTTTGGTGATTTTTCTAGTAGCGGCACCTTTTTGTGATGGAGTTCCAGAAGCAGAATCTGTCAAAATTTCAATAATCTCAATAGCAACGGATTCGGGGTCTAACGCTAAATGTGTGTCCGTAGAGAGATTACTTTGCAGATCTTCTATCTTTGATTGGAATTCTTCAATTTGGTTGTCGATTTTCACTAATTTTCGTTCTGACGCTTTGGGCGAAACTTTTTTGGAGATTTTAGACAAAGTATCGCCGAGTTGGATTTCAGAACCATCTTTTACTATCCATCTGTGCCCTTCGGGCAATTCATGTTCGCTGAAAAAGTCTTCTTGAGTTTTTACTGAGACAATTCTTTCGCCATCAGTTGATTCTTCTAATTGTATTGTTCCTTCAGTTTCAGCTAAAGCAGCAGCACCTTTTGGAATTCGGGCCTCAAATATTTCCTCCACCCTTGGTAAACCAGTAGTGATATCAGCGCCAGAAAATGCAGCGCCTCCAACGTGGAATGTACGCATAGTTAATTGTGTTCCGGGTTCTCCAATACTTTGCGCTGCAATGATTCCTACAGCCTCACCGAGCATTACTGGTTCTAAAGTTGACATTGACAGGCCATAGCATAGCTTGCAAATACCATTTTCGGTCTCACATGTTAGAGGTGATCTAACTTGAACGGATTCAAGTTGGAGATTTGTAATTATTGATACTGATTCGTCATCAAGCATATGATTTCTATCTAGTAATATTTCTCCGGTTTTAGGATCTAGAATTGCTTCGGAAATTGCTCTAGTACGTAGTCGCTTATCAAAGGAGGGTATATTATCATCTGCACTTTCTTTGAAAACGGTGACACTTCCAAGAGTACCGCAGTCGTCTTCAACAATAATCACTTCTTGAGAGACATCGATTAATCTTCTTGTTAGGTATCCACTGTCAGCAGTTCTTAGTGCAGTGTCAGTTAGTCCTTTTCTGGCTCCATGTGTAGAAATGAAATATTCTAAAACACTGAGACCTTCGCGATAGCTGGCTCTCACCGGCAATTCCATAATTTCGCCACGTGGATTAGACATTAGTCCCCTCCAACCGGCCATCTGTCTTAATTGTGAAATGTTTCCTTTAGCTCCTGAAGCTGTCATCATGTAGAATCCGCCATAGTTCGGTAAGTCTTCAGCTATGACTTCTGTTAATTTGTCGTTTGCCTGGCTCCATTCTCCTATGACATTTTGTTTTCGTTCTTCTTCCGTGATTAATCCATCCATATATAAAGTTTCAAGATTATCGACTTGCTCTTCAGCCAGGTTAATAATTGCACTCTTCTTATCAGAAACTTTAATATCATTTATTGCAACTGTAATTCCTGCTCGAGAAGAATAATGGAACCCCAAATCTTTAATTGCATCAAGGATATCTGCAGCATTATTGTTAGGTAATTGAGCAAAGATTTGAGCAGTAATCGATTTCAGTTCTTTGTCATCGACAAGTTTGTTAACGAATGGAATTTCTGGAGGTAGGATTTCATTAAATATTATTCTACCAACTGTTGTTTCTATCCAATCGGATGAGCTAGAAGCAGCACCGTTTTGAGATCGAACTTTTACGATTGTGCCTATTTCAAGTTCGCCAAGGTCATATGCCAGTTGAGCATCTGAAAAATTAGCATATTCTCTTGTCTTATCTTGAGAATTGTTAACAGCCGTTGTTAAGTAGTAACAACCGAGAACAATATCAAGAGTAGGCGAAACTATTGGTTCACCGCTAGATGGAGCAAGCATATTATATGTGCTCATCATTAAGTTTCTTGCTTCTAGAACGGCAACTTTTGATAATGGAACATGAACTGCCATTTGATCTCCATCAAAGTCAGCATTGAATGCAGTACATACCAAAGGGTGAAGTTGAATTGCACTACCTTCAATTAAAACAGGTTCAAAAGCTTGTATTCCAAGTCGGTGCAATGTGGGGGCGCGGTTCAATAATACAGGTCTTTCCTTCACTACTTCTTCCAATATATCCCATACGGCTGTTGTAGCGGTTTCAGCAAGCCTCTTCGCACTTTTAATATTGTGTGCATAACCCTGCATGACCAAACGGTTCATTACAAATGGCTTGAACAACTCAAGGGCCATTTTTCTAGGTAGTCCACATTCATTTAAGTGAAGATCAGGGCCAGAAACTATTACAGATCTTCCAGAATAATCAACTCTTTTTCCGAGTAGATTCTGCCTGAACCTGCCTTGTTTGCCACGTAATAAATCAGACAATGACTTGAGTTTATGGTTGTGTCCGCCAGCGACTGCGCGTCCTCTTCTGCCATTGTCGATTAAAGCATCAACTGCTTCTTGAAGCATTCGTTTTTCGTTTCGCAAAATGATTTCTGGAGCGCTAAGTTCTATTAATCTCCTAAGTCGATTATTTCTGTTGATTACACGTCTATATAGATCATTTAGATCACTTGTAGCAAATCGTCCACCATCTAATTGAACCATTGGCCTCAATTCAGGAGGAAGAACGGGCAACATTGTTAGGATCATCCACTCGGGTTTGTTACCGCTTTTACGCATGGCTTCAACAAGTCTAAGTCTTTTAATTGCCTTTTTGCGGCGCTGGCCAGATGAATTATGCATTTCTGTTTGAATTAGATTGTGTTGTTCTTCTAAGTCAATTTCCTGGAGAATTTCTAGAATTGCCTCAGCTCCCATTCCTGCAGAAAAAATTTCACTGTAACTAATATGTAACTCCCGAAATTTCGCTTCAGGTAACAGTTGAGTGACTCTTAATTCTGTTAAATCATCGATGGTTTCACTGAATTCTTCGTTTAGGGCGTCACGTGATTTGCTGAATTCGGCTTGAAGATCTACAAGGGTTTGACGAGCACGGTCGATGGAATTTTGAAGTTCGGATTGTGCGTCTTCAGACATTTTGCCTTGGGAGTCTTCAATTGCCTTATCACGATCATGTTCTAGCTTTTCAATTTGTTCAATTACGGGTTGATTTTGCTCTTTCTCAGTTGTGTTTATAGTCTCTAGTCTGTTGGACAGATCATTTTGAAGTTGTTCGACAATCAAATCTCTTGCTTGTTCATCGACTTTTGTAACAATATATTGAGCAAAGTATAAGACACGCTCCAAGTTTCTAGGTGTTAAATCCAGCATTAGTCCAATTCTACTAGGCAATCCCTTTGAAAACCAAATGTGGGCTACGGGAGCAGCTAAATCTATGTGTCCCATTCTTTCACGCCGAACTTTAGCACGAGCAACTTCAACTCCACATCGATCGCATTTTACACCGCGATGTCGGATTTTTTTGAATTTCCCACAAAAACATTCCCAATCTTTGGTAGGGCCAAAGATTTTTTCGCAAAACAACCCATCTTTTTCGGGACGTAGCGTGCGGTAGTTAATTGTCTCTGGTTTAGTAACTTCCCCATACGAATAAAGGCGAATTTGCTCAGGTGAAGCTAAAGATATTCGGATTGCATTGAAATCACTGCTCATTGCGGACATAATTTTCTCCGTAAACTAAAATTCTAATATATCGATGGTTTTTTACTCAGCCGATTCTTCTGATTCCTCATCATTTGACAGGTCATGGTTTGATAAGTTCTCACTTAATTCAGATTCATCGACTTCACCGTTAGTGAAGCTTTGAGCCAAATCTTGCAAAATTTGATTCTCATCTATTTCGGATGAAATGTCGATTTCATTGCCCTCTGACAATCCTTCAATCCCCAAGCCTTCTAGACCAGCACGGGCGATTTCTAAATCAGATTGCAAGTTAAAGTCTTCAAGTTCACCGAAGTCATCTTCTGAAGAATCATATTCCAGATCTACTGATAAGCCTAAACTTTGTAGTTCTTTAATCAAGACGTGGAATGATTCGGGTATTCCGGGCTGGATTACATCTTCCCCTTTGATGATTGATTCATAAGTTTTAACTCTGCCTATTACATCGTCTGATTTTACCGTTAACATTTCTTGAAGGTTGTGGGCTGCAGAATATGCCTCAAGAGCCCAAACTTCCATTTCGCCAAATCTTTGTCCACCGACTTGTGCTTTACCCCCCAGTGGTTGTTGTGTTATTAGAGAGTACGGTCCTATAGAACGAGCATGAACTTTGTCATCAACTAGGTGATCAAGCTTCATCATATAAATGTATCCCACGGTGATATCATTATCGAAGGATTCTCCGGTCCGACCATCAATTAATTTGGCTTTCCCTACGGTTGGAGCAGAATCATTATTTCCATTATTTACATGACTTGCTAGCTCTTTTAACTCAGTAAATGAGGCTTGGGAAGTAGAATCAATAGAATTTCCGTTTTTTGCTAGCCACATTTCTAGCGCTGCTTTGGCTGCGATAGAATTCCCACTAGTTTCAAATAACTCCTCAAAATTGTAACCCTTTTCGTTAACCCAATCTTTTAAAGCATTCCAGTCAATTCGCTTGGCAGGATCTAATTCTTTTGGATTAATGCAGTTGGATTCTTGGACAATCCAAGCTTGAGCCAATGCATCTTCGATGGCGGTGTCTGGAGCGCTGTCAAAAACAGGAGTTACGGCACGAAATCCTAAATTGTGAGCCGCCCATCCGAGATGAGTTTCCAAAACTTGACCTAGATTCATTCTTGATGGCACACCGATTGGATTCAAAATGATGTCTATGGGAGTCCCGTCTTGAAGGTATGGCATGTCTTCTTCTGGTAAAATGCGTGCTACAACACCCTTGTTACCATGTCTACCAGCCATTTTGTCTCCTTCGGTAATTTTCCGGGTCTGTGCAATCCATACTCGAACAAGTCTACTGACTCCAGGCTTAAGTTCTTCTTCTTCGCCACGGTTGACGAGCTTTGTAGCAATAACTTTTCCGCCTTGTCCGTGTTTGACTCTTAAAGAAGTATCTTTAACATCTCGGGCTTTTTCACCAAAAATTGCTCGAAGCAATTTTTCTTCGGCACTGAGTTCAGTTTCACCTTTTGGTGTAATTTTCCCTACTAAAATATCTCCAGCATCCACTTCTGCACCAATTCTTACTATTCCCTCTTCATCGAGATTTCTTAGTGCAGATTCACTAACATTTGGGATGTCTTGTGTGATTTCTTCAGGACCTAACTTCGTGTCACGAGCTTCCACATCATATTTCTCAATATGCAGAGAAGTGAATTTATCTTCTCGAATCATGCGTTCACTTAAAACTATGGCGTCTTCAAAGTTGTATCCTTCCCAAGTCATGAAGGCTGCAAGAACGTTTTGTCCTAAGGCTAGCTGTCCTTGATTAGTACTGGAGCTGTCAGCCAAAATTTGGCCGGCTGTTATGGTATCTCCTCGTGAGACGATAGCCCTTTGGTCTATACATGTTCCTTGATTACTTCTCAAGAATTTCGTGAGTTTGTATACATATTCTTCGCCAGTATGACTCAATAATGTGATTTGTGTTCCTGATGATTCAACTATAGTTCCGTCAGCATCAGCTCTTATGACTTGCCCGCTATCTTCTGCAATAACGGATTCCATACCTGTAGAAACTAAAGGAGCCTCAGGCCTAAGAAGTGGCACTGATTGTCTTTGCATGTTAGAGCCCATAAGTGCTCGGTTGACATCATCATGTTCCAAGAAGGGAATTAGTGCAGTAGAGACGCTTACTAATTGTAGTGGTGATACATCCATAAAATGTACATTTTCCGGAGTTTCCATTCGAATTTCTTCATCTATACGACATTCCACACGTTCATCAATGAATTGTCCAGAATCATCTAGTGGAGTATTTGCTTGAGCAATTAATTGTCCTATTTCTTGGTCAGCGGACATGTATTTTACATCTTCTAATGATGAAGAGACATAAGGTTTAACGCTTAGGGTCAATTCGTCTAGAGCGTCAATTCTCTTAATGAAACCTTTGGTTATAGCACTACCGGCATTTAACAGAGTTGATCCGTCAGGATTGAGTATTTTTTCAGTCAAAATATGACCAACAATATTTGGATCTTTACTATTGATTGTGGTCAAAACAGAACGGTAAGGAGTTTCTATAAATCCGAAGTCATTGGTTTTAGCATATGTTGCTAAAGATCCTAAAAGTCCTATGTTTGGACCCTCGGGAGTCTCAATAGGACAAATCCTCCCATAGTGGGAGTGGTGTACATCTCTTACGTCAAACCCAGCTCGGTCTCTCGACAAACCACCTGGTCCTAAAGCCGAAAGTCTTCTTTTGTGAGTTAATTCGGCCAATGGATTAGTTTGGTCCATAAACTGGGAAAGTTGAGAACCTCCAAAAAATTCTCTTATAGCTGCTATAAGTGGTCTGAAATTAATAAGTGCTGATGGTGTAGCAGAATCCGAATCCATTTGTGTGATCATTCTGTCGCGGATGACTCTTTCGATTCTTACCAAACCAGCTCTAACCTGATTTTGTAATAACTCTCCAACAGCTCTAACACGTCTATTCCCCAGATTGTCTATATCATCAGGCTCAGCTTCCCCGTTATTGATTTTTATAAGATGTCTTATTAATTCAATAATGTCTTCGGGTTCTAAGGCATCAGTTTCTGCGGGTTTCTCAGTTCTTAATTTCCTATTCATTTTGTAGCGACCAACATCGCCGAACTCGTACCTTCTCTTGTCAAAAAGCATTGAGCTAATTAATTCTTGAGCTCTATCTACGCTTGGTGGTTCTCCTGGACGTAATCTTCTATAGAATTCAATTAACGCATCTTCTCTGGTAGATCCTTCGGAGTCTTTGGCCATAGTAAGTTCAATAAATCGTCTGTCTGGGTCAGTATCTACTGACTCAAATAGAGAGAAAATTTCCTCATCGGTACCATTAACTATAGGTGCGTCAGGATTGTCTGGTTGAGCTAACGATCTTAGTAAAGTAGTAACGGGAGTTTTACGTCTTCTATCTACTTTCACTGATAACAAATCACGAGTGCTGGTTTCGAATTCCATCCAAGCGCCACGATATGGTATTAGTTTTGCTGAAGCCATTCGTTTCCCGGTGTTTGGATCTATTTTGAGAGTAAAGTATGCTCCAGGAGATCTGACTAATTGACTTACAACAACCCTTTCAGCTCCGTTGTGTATGAAAGTTCCTCCATCAGTCATTATTGGAACTTCACCAACAAAAATGCTCTGTTCTTTTATTTCGCCGTGGGGTTTCACTTTTAGACGCGCAGTTACATAGAGCGGGGCAGAATAAGTCAGCTCTTGCTCACGACATTCGTCAGCAGTGTATTTTGGTTCGTCAAAATAATGGTCGCTGAATGAAAGTTCAAAGCGCCGTCTTTGTAAGTCCTCTATAGGGGAAATATCCTCTAATACTTCTTTTAGTCCTTCTTTCATGAACCTGTTGAAGGATTTTATCTGTGCCTCAATGAGATTTGGTATTGGCAGAATATTTGGTAAATCTGCGTAATCTCTATGAGAATCAGATGAGTTGTGGCCATTGGTAGGTTTAACAGAAGTCGTCATAAGACAAGTTGCTCCTCAAAGTGTGATTTTTCAAATCTGCAATAAGGTTTTAGACACAGATACTATGAATAACTATCGAAAAAATTAATATTGATACATCTGGCAGATGGCAAAGCAAAGGAACGCAAAGAAATACTTTCACGTTCTAAAAGGTAAATTGATTCGTTAAAAATTAGATGCAAGGAACACCGCGCAGAATGAGTCAAAGGATAGGATAGCAATTTTTGTATAGTTTTGTCAACTATAGACAATACTATTTAAAGACAATGAAATCTTTAAAACGCTTCATTTTTTGTTGACAGGAAGAGTGCTGAAACATATACTCGCTCCAGGGCTTGATTTTCATAAACAAGCTATGATTGATGCCTCCAAATGACATTATGGAGTGTCGCGTATGGTTCAAACGAAGTTCGTCTTCGTAACAGGTGGAGTTGTAAGCTCCGTCGGAAAAGGTATCGTTGTTTCTAGCATCGGTAGAATTTTAAAAGACCGTGGTATTTCTGTCTCTGTTTTAAAACTTGATCCTTATTTAAATGTGGATCCCGGCACAATGTCGCCTTATCAGCATGGAGAAGTATTTGTTACTGCTGACGGTTCCGAAACGGATCTTGATTTGGGACATTATGAACGATTTATTGATATAGAGCTTTCGAAACATTCAAATGTCACAGCCGGTCAGATTTATGTTGATGTAATTTCAAAAGAACGGAAAGGTGAATTTCTCGGCGGGACTATTCAGGTTGTACCTCATGTAACTAATGCAATTAAGGAACGGATATTGTCATTGGCTGAATTAACTCAAGCAGAGGTTGTGATTGTGGAAGTTGGTGGTACTGTTGGTGACATTGAAGGGTTGCCTTTTTTGGAGGCAATTAGACAAATGCGTAATGAGGTCGGTAGAGACAATGTATTTTACACACACCTCACTTTTTTACCTTTTATTAATTCTACGGGTGAATTAAAAACAAAACCTACACAACATTCGGTTAGGGAACTTCGTTCGATTGGAATTCAGCCTGATGCGATAGTTTGCAGGAGTGATGTACCAGTTACAGACGATATTCCCAAAAAGATTTCCGTTCATTGTGATGTTACTCCAGAAGAAGTAATTACGTTGCCTACGCTCGATTCGGTATACGAAGTACCTATTGTTTTAGAAAAAAGCGGACTGGGAGAATTAATAATTGATAGGATTTCGTTGGAAGAAAAGGATCATAACTCTAAAAATGGTTGGGACTCACTAGTTGAACTAATCGCTCAGCCAAAGGAAAAATTAGAAATTGCAGTTGTTGGGAAGTATGTAGATCTTCCTGATTCTTATATGTCTGTCAAAGAAGCATTAGTACACGCAGGTATTTCCAATGATAGGGATATTTCATTTGTGTGGGTATCTGCTGAAAATATTACTGAAGATACAGTCGAATCGTTGCTCGGATCAGTTCAGGGAATAGTTGTTCCTGGAGGTTTTGGTCCTAGAGGTATTGAAGGAATGGTATGTGCAGCTAGATATTCAAGAGAAAAAGGGATTCCTTATTTTGGGTTGTGTTTAGGGTTGCAGGTCATGGTGATAGAAGCTGCGAGAAATGTTTTGGGTCTAGAGGGTGCAAATTCGGCAGAATTCGATCCTGACAGTCCAGATCCGGTTGTAGATATTATGCCTGAACAACGGGAAATAGATGATATGGGTGGAACGATGAGGTTGGGGTTATATCCTTGTGAACTGATGCCAGGATCTAAGGCTGCTTTAGCTTATGGTGTTGAATCCATTGAAGAAAGACATAGGCATAGATTTGAGATAAACAATCAATATTTGCCC